>Ga0070729_10001189_pt1 | contig 42771 bp, 34 predicted proteins | sample tdDd472_FD_66725 | JGI IMG/M metagenome (GOLD analysis project Ga0070729, IMG submission 66725) | Marine sediment microbial communities from the Atlantic coast under amendment with organic carbon and nitrate - tdDd47.2 | ecosystem: Environmental > Aquatic > Marine > Coastal > Sediment | place...
GATCGAGCAGGCTGGGATCGCCCCGGAAGCGGTTGATAAGAAACCCTTCCACCAGACTGCGTTCCATGGGAGTGAGCAGGCTCATGGTGCCGACCATGGACGCGAACACGCCGCCCCGGTCTATGTCACCGGCCAGCAGCACGCGGGCATCGGCGTATTTTGCCATCGCCATATTAACTATATCATGGTGCTTTAAATTGACCTCGGCTGGACTGCCAGCGCCTTCCAGCACGATGATGTCATGCTCGTTGGCCAGCGAATCGTAAGCGGTCTTTACGGCCTCCCACGCTCGCGGTTTGTACTCGACATATTCTCGCACAGACATGTTGCCCACCGGGCGACCCATGACGATGACCTGCGAGCCGGTGTCGGAACCCGGCTTGAGCAGCACCGGATTCATGCGCACGTCCGGTTTCTGGCGACAGGCCATGGCCTGCGTGACCTGAGCGCGCCCCATCTCGCACCCCTGATCGGTGACGTAGGAATTGAGCGACATGTTCTGGGCTTTGAACGGGGCGACCGAATAGCCGTCCTGAAGGAAAATTCTGCAAAACGCGGCTGCCAACACGGATTTGCCCGCGTTGGAACTGGTGCCCTGAATCATCAGCGCGGGTGTGCGTTTGGTGCGCTTGACCACCGGGGCGCGACCTGTACCACTGACCGCTTCCATGGCCTTGATCAGTCGTTCGTTATCAGCCCGATTGCGAACAGCCACCCGGAACCAGTTGTCATCCAGACCTTCGTAATTGCCGCACAACCTGATAGCGATACGGTGTTCCTTGAGCAGTCGCTCCTGCAACGGCACGGCGTCCTGCCCGATGCGCTCCATGCGACACAACAGGTAATTGGCCTCGCCCGGATAGACCTTGATGCCGGGCACCTGTCGCAAGCCGGAGGCGAGACATTCGCGCAGCAAGGCGGTCTGCTCACGGGTATGTGTCGCGTACTGGCGATCACGCAGACAGCGCGCACCGACCTTCTGGGCCAGCGTGTTTACCGACCATGTCGGCATGCACCCCTTGAGGCGTAGGATGACATCCGGGTCAGCAAAGGCCAGCCCGAGGCGGATGCCGGGGATGGCGAAAAATTTGGTCATGGACAGCACGGTGATGACATTGGACGGCCTGTTGCGGATCAGGCGATCCCTGTCCTCGGGCAAAAATTCGGCGAATGATTCGTCCACGACAAAACGCGACTGCGGGAACATGGCCGCCACTTCGCGCAGATCGGCGGCGGAAAAGGTCGTGCCTGTGGGATTGTTGGGGCTGCACAGGAAGACAATGGACGGCGTGGTCAACAAAGAACCCATGGCCGGGAAATTGACCTGAAAGTCATCAGACATGGGCATGGTAACAGCCTTGATCCGATGCGCCTTGCAGGCTCGCGAATAGTCCACGTAGGTGGGCGAGGGGATAATCGCCTGCCCGTACCCGCCCATGGCGGCGATGGCGAACAGCAGCTCGGACGCGCCATTGCCCGCGACAACCTGCGTAGGCCATATCTTGTAGGCCTCGGCAGCGGCCATGAGCAGATCGTGTGATTCTGGATCAGGATAGGAATCGACTGATTGCAGGGCCTGCCCTACTTCCTGCCCCAGCCACGGCGGTGGCCCGAGCGGATTGACATTGGCAGAGAAGTCGAGAATTTCGTCAGGCGTGCATCCGGCCTGTTCGGCCATGCGACGCAAATTACCGCCGTGGGCGAACTTCTGTTCGTCCAGAACGTCGGGAATCCCCGCAAAAACGCGTTGCTTCAACATTTCTCCGCCGATAAGCCTCCTCCTGTTTCCAAGAAAATCAAGCTGAGACCGTTTGAAGTCTAGAATTTTTCATGACTTTAGAAAGTTCTACGCCGAAAAACGGCGGGATACAAGGGAGAAATGGGGTTAATTGAGCGAAAAATACAGGTTTTCGAGGTTCTGAGAGGGAATGGGTGTTGAAAATTTGGCTTGGATGGAAGGCGGGAATGTAGTGGCAGGATGACAAATTCAAAGGCAATGCGACGTTAAAACAAAAAAGGCCGCCCCGGAGGGCGGCCTAACGGCAAACGCACAAAGAACCAATTTCTATGCAGCGCGTTTAATTATTTCAGCCACCTTACCCTCGATATACGCCTGAATTTCTTCAAGTTCACCCTGGGAGGCGGTGGGAATGTCTTCTGCGAGTTTGCAAACTTCGTCTTCATCGAGCCCCATAGTCACCTGAACCATGAAGTCTTCAAGTTCGTTGCCTTCGGGCAGGGGACCGCAGCCGCCTACAGCGCCGACGACTTCGTCGTTCACAATGACCGGGACGTTGATCTTGATCAGCGCAATGTCACATTCTTCGATGAAGGGAACTTTGTCTTCGCGGGTCATGCGCACGAATTCCTGTCCGGACGGAGCACAAATGCCGCCGGTGCCTTTCGCGCTCTCGCGGATGGTCTGGCACAACTTGTTGCACCACAACCGTTTATCGGTAACGCGCTTGCCGTCTTCCTCGACGACTTCGGCGTTGATATTGAATTTTTCGAAAAGCTCCCGTTCGAGCTCAAGCCATTTTTCGGCTGGCATGAGGTCCGTCATTTTCATTGAATGTCTCCTGAATGATTAAGATTCCTGCCCGGTTATGTTCCGCCTTTCGACGGGGAGCTGCGGGCAGGTGGGGAATATAATCATGAGAGGGTCGGCTGTCTACTCCTACCTCTTCTTTGCATCCCACAAAAAAGCCCCGCCAAAGCGGGGCTCTCCAATCTCATCTCCAAGAAATTACTACAGAGGCAAAACAAACTTGAACAAACTCCCCTTACCAAGCTCAGACTCGACCCAGATCCTTCCGCCGTAATGCTCAACAATATCCTTGCAAATCGCCAACCCCAACCCAGAACCAAAAGACCGGTCCGGCATCTCCCCTTCGGCCTGGCTCTGGTAGAACGTATCGAAAATCTGCGAAATATCCTCTTCCGGTATGCCGCCCCCGGTATCCTCCACCGTGAACTGCACTCCACCATCAGCCACTTGAACCGCGACCTTCACATACCCCTTCTCCGTAAACTTGGCCGCGTTGTTGAGCAGATTCATAAGCACCTGATGAACACGGTCCCTGTCTGCCACAAGCACAGGCGTCCCGGCCGCGACATCGACAATCAGCTCGACGTCAGAATTCTCAACCAGTTGCCCGGTAATAGTATCGACCGCCCCCTGAACCAGCTCGCTGATATCAATATCATCATCCCGCCAATTCATCCTGCCGGCCTCCATCTTGTTCAGGTCCAGCAGGTCGTCGATGAGCCTTCCCAGGCGCTCGGTCTCCATACGGACAATCTTGAAATTATCCAGGAAGTTATCGAGCTTTTTCGAAGCCCCGTCGACATCCTTGAGATGCGGCTTAAAACTCTTCTTGAACGTCTTCTCCATGAGTTTGATAAAGCCGTTTATGGAGGTCAGAGGCGTGCGCAACTCATGGGAGGTGGAAGAAAGAAAATGAGACTTCGCCTTGTCCAGCCCCAGCAGCCCTTCGTTTGCCTCTTCGAGCTGCGCAGTCCTTTCCGACACCTTGCCTTCCAACTCGTCATTGGCCTCTTGCAGGTCTTCGTAGCTTTCCACGATCTTGAGCAGCATCACGTTGACGTTGTGTCCCAGCTCGGAGATTTCATCCTGTCCATCCACCGTGACGCCGGCAACGGTCTTGCCTGACATATCCACGTCCTTGACCTGATTGTTCAGACGCTCGATTCTGGAAAGTACCCTTCTTTGCAAGAGGAAAAACACAAGCAGACTGAAGGCGACAAGGGCGATGATCATCATTCCGTAATTGTAGAGGGCAACGGACCGACCCTGCCTGGACACACGACGCTCCTCCCGCACTTGGAGCAGGAGCGCCGGATCTCCGTAAATATCCATGACTGCGGTGAACCCGTCGATGATATCGTCGTCCCGTGGGATGACTATGGAGTCTGTTTCCGGTCCGAAGGAATCGAGAATGGCGGCGACGTCCTTGGTCACCAAAACATTCCCCTTCAGGGCATGAACCGTTATGGAAACCTCAAGATCCTTGGAGATTTCTTCAATCATGTCATCGCCTAACCGCCGGGCCATGATCATGCTTCCAAGCGACGTTCCCTCTCCACTACTTTTCAATATCTGACGTTTCGCAAACAGCAGAGGGCCACTGGGCAGGATTACAATCCCCCCAACTCCTCCGTCATCTGTGACATGGGGTAATTCGACACCTGCAATGGAATCCAGAAGACCTTGCAGCAAAGCACTGTCATCCTTGCCGTCACCATCAACAGCCCGGCCATAGACAACCTCTCCGTCGTTGCCCATAATTACAATGGCGTTGAGAGACTGCTCAGTAAATGTAAGCAGCAACAGATTGGAATCGATATAGGCCTGATTACCGTCCTGAGCGAAAAAGTATGTGTCATCCCATGAAGACCAGTCCCACAGGAAGGTATCGAGGTGTTTGACCTCTCCCAGGAATTCGTTTTTGACGCTCCTGGCATCGGATGCAACCTGCTCCCGCTCCAATTCGTCAAAACCGCTGATGACTATCGAATTGGACACGAAAAATTCAAAAGTCATCACAACCAGGGCGAGAATAAGAATGCTTACAAGCGTGACATTTCTCAGTTTCATATTAACTCGCGAACTCGTTTTAAACAGTGTCGAATCGGTCCCATATCCAATTGGGTATTATTTATAACCATATACCAAAATAAGTCTTTTATAAACAAAGACTGACCCTGCACCCTCGCCCCTTGCCCACCCCCCGATAATGGGGTAAGCCAATTCCCCATGCATGAAATGTCTATAGTTCAATCGGTCCTCGGTATCCTCAAAGAGGAAATGGTCAAACACGACGGCCAGAAGCTCAAGAAAGTGACAATCAAAAACGGCGCATTGGCCGGTTTGGTCACCGAATCCCTGACATTCGCGTGGGATGCTCTCATCCCGGGCAGCGATTTCGACGGGGCCGAACTTGAGGTCGTCGAGGTTCCCATCAAGGTGGCCTGCGGCGAATGCGGCGAAGAATTTCGGCCGGAGCATACCAAATGCATGCCCTGCCCGAAATGCGAAGCCCTGCTCGGCCATACTGTCCTTGAAGGTAAGGAAATGCTCATCGATTCAATAGAAATCGATGACGCTGCGTAATATATAAGGAGTAGCCACATGTCTCAGGAAGTCACCATTGTCAGAAACGTACTTGAAGCCAACGACCGGCTCGCTCAGGAGCTGAAGAATAATTTTCGGGCCAAGAAAATCCTGTGCCTGAACCTGATGAGTTCTCCGGGCGCGGGCAAGACCACCCTGCTGGAACGCACCCTGACCGACCTCAAGACCGAGTTCAAGATGGCCGTCATCGAAGGCGACCTTCAGACCGACAATGACGCCCAGCGTGTAGCTGCCACCGGCGCACAGGCCGTGCAGATCAATACCGAGGGCGGCTGCCACCTCGATTCCGGCATGGTGCTCGACGCTTTGAAGTCCATCGACACCGAAGGCCTGGACATCCTGTTCGTCGAGAACGTCGGCAACCTGGTCTGCCCGGCAGAGTTCGACGTCGGAGAAGACTACAAGGTCACCCTGCTGTCCGTTGCCGAAGGTGACGACAAGCCGGAAAAATACCCCTTCATGTTTCACATCTCCGCAGTCATGCTGCTCAACAAGGTCGACCTGATGCCCTACGTTGATTTCGATCTGGACAAGGCTACCGGCCACGCCAAGAAGCTCAACGCAGACATCGAAGTCATGCCCATCTCCGCCCGTAGCGGCGAGAACATGGAAGACTGGTACAAATGGCTGCGCGACAAGCGTGCCGAAAAGCTGTAAGCAGCTACCAGACAAGACCCACAAACCCCTTTTCGCAGACCGCGAAAAGGGGTTTTTTTATGCGTTAGGGAAGATTTCCTGCCAAATCGGGATTTTTACCCATTGGCATAAAAAAATGGGAGGAGTAGAGTTTTCCTATGTCGTTTCCGAAAAATTTACCCCTTGAAGACGTATTCGCGTCAATCGCAGACGGCCTTTTCACGGTCGATGCAGACTGGAACATCACGTACTTCAACGAAGCCGCCCAACGCATAACAGGAATCCCAGCTGGCGATGCACTGGGTTGCAAGTGCTGGGATGTTTTCCGCTCCAGCCTGTGTGACGGCCAATGCGCTATCAACGAGTGCCTCAAGGAAGGCGGACGCATAGTCAACAAGTCCATCTTCATCGTCACCGCTGACGGCTCCAAGCTTCCCATTTCCATTTCAGCATCGCCACTCAAGAACAGCGAAGGTGAAGTGGTCGGCGGCGTAGAGACATTTCGCGACCTGACCGAGATTCACGTCATGCGCAAGAAGGTCAAGGATCTATATCAGTTCGAAGACATTGTCGGCCGCAGCCCGGCCCTGGACAAGGTATTCAGCATACTGCCCCAGATCAGCGACAGTCAGGCCACAGCCCTCCTGCTCGGGGCATCCGGCACCGGCAAGGAGCTCTTTGCCCGCGCCATTCACAACCTCAGTCCGCGCAAGGACAAACCGTTCGTTGCCATCAACTGCGCGGCCCTGCCGGACAACCTGCTGGAATCGGAACTATTCGGTTACAAGGCCGGAGCTTTTACCGACGCCAGAACCGACAAACCCGGCAGATTTGAACTGGCATCAGGCGGCACGGTCTTCCTTGACGAGATAGGCGACCTGCCGAGCAAGCTCCAGGTCAAACTCCTGCGTTTCCTGCAGGAAAAAACCTATGAACCACTTGGTGGAATAGAACCGGTCCAGGCGGATGTACGAGTGGTGGCCGCCACCAATCACGACCTTGAGCAGCGCGTGGCCGATGGGCTGTTCAGGCAAGATCTTTATTACCGCCTCAACGTCGTCACCCTTCGCCTGCCGAACCTGACCGAACGGCTGGAAGACATCCCGCTCCTGATCGACCATTTCGCCGACGAATTCAACGCCATTCAGGACAAAAACATCAAAGGCGTCAGCGAAGACGCGCTCCACGTCCTCATGCGCCACAACTTTCCGGGTAACGTCCGGGAGTTGGAAAACATTCTGGAATATGCCTTCATCCTTTGCCCGTCCGGCTTCATTCAGATTGACCACCTGCCGGAATATTTACAGCCATCAACCGGCGGTCGAGGCAATGGCGACGCCCTGCAAGGAACCATGGAAGAGATCAAATGCCGGGCCGCCAGACACGCCCTTGAACGAAACAACGGCAAGAAGATGGTCACCTGCCGCGAACTTGAAATTTCCAAGGACACGTTGCGCAGAATGCTGGCCCGATGCCCGAAAGAGGGCGAATAATTCGCCTACCACTGTGCAGGTGGGCGCAAAACTAGCCCACAGACACTGCGCAAGACTCTTCAAGCCTTTGAATTATTGTGATAATTTTAATGGCACGCTCTATGCTCTATAAGAATCACCGGCTCGGGTCCGCCGGAATGGAGCAAAACTATGAACTCTGATTCTACCACGCGCATATGTCTGGCGTGCTACCAGGACCGGTTGGCATCTGTTTGCGAAAATGCGAACGAATACAGGCTCTTTGAAATACGTGATGATAAAATTTACCCCGCAAGCCTCCTATCCCTTCCCTCAAAGGACCCTATGGACAGGACATCCGCCATATTGGCTTGCGGGGTAACCTTTTTTCTCTGCGGCGCAATTTGCGCCCAAACACGCAGTCTCCTCGAAAGCCGCGACATTACCGTCATTCCTCTACTCACCGGCTCCATCAACGAGGTACTGAACGGGTTCAAGACAAACACATTGGAAGGCCTGCTTATGCCGGGTTGCCGGAACCGTCACCGCGACCATCAGGGGCAAACCCCACTTCCAGACTCTGCAATTTGACTTTTCTCCACTTATAGTTATTTCTCTCTAACCCGCTTGGAACCCGGTTTCGAGCGGGCATTGTTTGCCAATCAATTCGGGCTGCATGTCAGCCCTATTTAGGAGAATATCATGAGTGGTTGTTCAGGTTGCGCATCAGCTGCGCCCGACGGAAGCTGTTCCAGTAACGCGGGTTGCGATAATCCCGCTGAAGAAAAACTGCAAAACACCCTTAGCCGCATCAAACACAAGATCGTGGTCATGTCCGGTAAAGGCGGCGTGGGCAAAACCACCGTCGCCACAAACCTCGCGGTAGCCCTGTCGCTGGCCGGCAAAAAAGTAGGGCTGCTCGACGTCGATGTCCACGGTCCCAGTGTACCGCGTCTGCTCTCTCTCAAGGGTGAAAAGCCCCACATGGGTGACGAGACCATGGAGCCGGTCCCCTGGAGCAAGAACCTTTCAGTCATGTCTCTGGGCTTTCTGCTCGAAGACGAACGTCAGGCTGTGATCTGGCGCGGTCCGGTCAAGGTCGGACTCATCAAGCAGTTCGTACAGGACGTCATGTGGGGAGACCTCGACTACCTCATCGTCGACTGCCCTCCCGGCACCGGCGACGAGCCCCTGTCTGCGCTCCAGACCCTCGGCCCCACCGCCATGGCCGTAGTCGTGACCACTCCTCAGGGCGTGGCCATTGACGACGTACGTCGCTCCGTTTCCTTCGTCGGTGACGTCGGCAACCGCGTGCTCGGCATCGTCGAGAACATGTCCGGTTTCGCCTGCCCCGACTGCGGATCGGTCCACAACATCTTCAACACCGGCGGCGGCGAAGAACTGGCCAAGGAAGCAGGAGTCCAGTTTCTGGGCCGTATCCCGCTCGACCCCGAAGTTGCCCACTCCGGCGACGAAGGCTTCCCCTTCATGAAAATCCACCGCGATTCCGCCACAGGAAAAGCCATGAACGAAGTCATCGCCCCCCTGCTGGCACTGCCGGACCCGCCGACAGCTGAGTAAATATACCAATACAAAAACCGCCCTGTCCGACATCAGTTGAACAGGGCGGTTTTCATTTTATCCTCTAGACCAATAAAACTCCTGGAACAAACCGTCAGGCTGATTCAGGAGTACCAACTACAAGGCACAAAAAAATGCCAGGCCCAATAGAGGACCTGGCATTTTTGCAGTAACGAAGTAGGTGGTGCTTCTGAAGCAGCCTAGCGGGCAATCATGGCGCGCAGCAACTCGGCACAGTTCTCGGTATCGTGACCCATCTTGTCGAGGCAATCGATGAAGTGGATGAGCTGGTAGATATCTTTAAAATCGATATCCATGGCATAAACTTTCTTGTGCAGTTCATTTTTGCGCTTGCGGACGTTGTCGCGTTCACCGCGAACCTTACGGTAGCACTCCTTGGTGCCGTCACGATCAAGAGACTCGCCGTGAATCAGGGCGATGGTGGACTTGAGCGCGGGGCCGAGCAACACGGTCGCCTTGGCGACGGCGTCGAGCAGGTAGATGAGATCCTTCTGGATATCTTCCGGGATGGTCACCTTGCGCATGGCAAGCCAGTGCAGGGCGTCCTGGGCGGAATCGAGAATGTTGTCCTGGCTCTTGGTGTAGTTCAGGAACAGCGGTTTCTCCACAGACATGAACAACCCCTTGGGCAGGTGGTTGCGAATGTTGCGCTTGATGACATCGGCGTGATTCTCGATCTCGTCGACGGCGCGGGTCAGTTCTTCGAATTCGCGGCAAACGCCACCAGAGACATAACACTCCAGGGAGTCATCGATGGCAGCGATACATTCGGCGATTTTGTCATAATGTTCGACAAGGCCGTCCATGGGGGAGCGGCTGGCAAGCAGTCCGAAAAAGGGAACTCTCAAAGACATATTAATAACCTCTTATACGAAGGGTTGCTGTAAATTTAGTGACCTAGCTGTAACACAACCATTTCAGCAGCACAAAGAAAACTATACTTGTCAATGCTGCGATGGGGACAGTGGCGACCCAATAGGCGACGATCCGGAACAAAACCCGGAAGTCGACGGCATGGAAACCTCTCGCCAGTCCGACGCCGACGACACCGCCCACAGCAGCATGCGTAGTGGAAACCGGCAGGCCGAGATTGGAGGCGACAAGAACGGTGGAAGCCGCGCCGATATCGACCGAAAAACCACGCGTATTGGTCAAGGACGTGATCTTTGTACCAACGGTCGCCATGACCTTGTGCCCGAGCAGACTGATACCGAATGCGATACCGAAACCGCCCATCACAAGCATGCCGAGAGGCACATCTGCCTTGGCCAGCAATTGGTGTTCTTTGGCGATCAGGTAGATGGCTGCAACAGGTCCGATGGCATTGGCTACGTCATTTGCTCCCTGGGAAAGGGCTACGTAACAGGATGTGCCCACCTGCATTTTGCGGAAGATTCTTTCCACACCTTCCGCGCCTTCTTCTTCATCGATGACGATACGGCTGACATACATCCGGCCAAGCAACCATGCGAATGTCGCAAAGCCAACGGCAATAACGAGCGATGCTGCCCAGTGCAGGTGCAGATCCTTCCCGACCGGTGTCTTGTATAGAAACGACAGGGAGATCATGAACAGGGTGAGGGCAACCCAGATGGGAGCCCACTTCTTGGCCTGTCTGATAAATTGCCGCTTGAAGAGAATATGCTTACGAATGTGGGTAAAGATGAAGTACGCGATACCTGCCGCCAGAAATGGCGAGATGATCCAGGACATGACGATGCCCCCCATCTTGAGCCAGTTGACCACATCCGGGCCGCCAGCCACTAGGCCGAAGCCCATAATCGCGCCGACAATCGAATGCGTCGATGAGACAGGTAGCGACGTTAGTGTCGCTATGAGCACCCAGACCGCAGCAGCCAGCAACGCTGCGAACATGCCTATCATGATGATCTTGGGATCCGTGATGGCAGCCGGGTTGATGATGCCTTTACTGATGGTTGACGTCACGTGGGACCCCAAAACGACAGCACCGACAAAGTTCAGTATGCTGGCGATGAATACGGCCTGACGCACGGTGATTGCCCGCGCGCCGACAGCCGAAGCCATGGAGTTGGCGACGTCATTGGCCCCGAGATTGAAGGCCATGAGAAAGCCTGCACCAAGGGACATATAAAAGAATAGATCGTAGATATCCATTTCGTTACACCTCTTTCGAGGGCGTTGGTTAAATGTTCATACCGATTAGGTCAAGCCGCTTTACTCAAACGAAAACAGAAACGAGCACCGCGAGTACCCTCGCCGTAGCCGTCATGCCAGATATCACCACCAAGATTTTTCACGATACGACGGCAGATGGCGAGACCGAGTCCCGCGCTGCCTGAGCCATCGATAGTGTTTTCATCCACACGGTAAAACCGATCGAAAACCTTGGCGCTGTGTTCTTTGGCAATACCAGGCCCCTGGTCACTGACACAGAAGATTATGGACTCACCATCATCTTGTGCGCTGACCGTGATAGTACCACTGTCCGGACTGTACTTCACGGCATTATTGAGCAGATTATGAAAAACATGCAGCAGGCCGTCCGGTTCGGCCATGACCAGCATGTCACCTCCGGGCGTCTCAATCTGCACGTCGAGAGATCGCTCGGCCGCCCAGGGGGTTATATCATTAACAGCTCTGGCCAGAGACTCCCGTCCGGAAACGGCAGCCAGGGTAAGCTCCTTGCCCATCTGCTCGGACTTGGCCAGGGCCAGCATGCTGGAAATCACCTTATCCATATGATCCGAATTCTTGAGAATGGTCTCAAGAAAAAAGCGCCCGTCTTCCGCATTGGCCGGAGGATTGTCCAACAGGGTTTCGGAATATCCCTTGATGCTGGTCAACGGCGTACGCAGTTGATGGGATGCATTGGCCACAAAATCCTTGAGTCCTTTTTCGCTGCGTTTCATGACCGTGATGTCGTGAAAGACCAGGACAAGTTTGCGCACTCCTTTATGGTCAAGGAAGGGGACCCCGCCGACTTCAACTATGCGGGAATCCTTTAGGTCGAGTTGGGTTGTGGAGCCGCCCTGACCCGGATCCTCGATCAGCTTGTCCACGAGATCCTGAAGCCTGAATCGGCGGGAGACCTCTATGGGTGTGCGACCCACCGAGGATTCCGGCAGGTCGAACATATCGTCCAGAGCAGAGTTGAAGGACTCGATACGACCATCGGAATCAAGGGTCATGACTCCTTCATGCATGCCTTCAAAAACAGCCTGAAGCTGCCCCTTCTGGTCCTCGATGGTCTGCACTGTCCGCTCAATCTTCTCGGCCATCGCATTGACGGATTCGGCCAGGGGTTTGAACTCGCCACCGGGAAGCGACCTGAGTCGTTGATCATATCCGCCCTCTCCGATGGTGCGAGCCAGCTCGGAAAAGGTGCTGATGGATCGGCTCATGTTCCGGGACATGAGCACGCTGACCAAAGCGGCAAAGGCCAGAGAAGCGAGGAATATCCAGATGAAATTGCGACGAAAAACACTGAGGCGGGCGCTGACATGGGAAAACGGCACAGCCAGACGAAGAACTCCGGCAGGCAGCCCACTCGCGCTCTCCATGCGGCAGGCCACATAGATCATCTCTTTTTTCAGGGTGGAACTGTATCGCAGGTTGACGCCCCTGCCTGCCGCGAGGGCATCCAGGATTTCGGGGCGACGACTGTGATCGTCAAGGGAAGACAATTCGGAGAAGGGAACTTCGGAATCGGCCAGGACACGGCCTTCGGAGATATAGCTGATGCGCTGACCGAGCTTGAAGCCCAGCCCTGCGAGCCAGATATCGAACTCATGCTCTCCGGCAAATGACGAATGCTCGTCAATCAACCATTTGATGGAATCCAGTTCTCGCCAGGAACGCGCCTCTGTATCCGCAACCAGTTCCTCGCCCACGATACTCGTGGAGTAGAAAAAGATCACGGCCATGGCCACGAGCAAAACAGCCCATGTCCATAATAGGATACGCATCTGAAAAGAACGAAGTCTCATTTCCTAAACCCTCGGTTGCGCCAGCGATTGAATTTGGACCGAGAAACCCGACCTCGTCGCCAGACGCATGCGCTCTCTAACACAGCCCTAACGCATTTGTAACGACTCCAAGTGTTACGGTTGTGTGACAATGTAACTTTTTTAGTAATTCCAAGCTATTATATCCAAACAGGCAAAGGGCAACCTTGTGGCCGCCCCTTCATAAGTATGTCAACAATCTGTACAATCAATGATCAGAACTGCGACAAGCAATAATGCCTTTTCATCTCATCCCCCCTTATTAGTATGTAATAGCTGTCACTGTTCATCGTAGACAGTTTTTCCATTCCGATTCCAATTATAATTCATATTTCTCACTAAGAACTGTTCACCAGCCTGACTTCCTGCCCTACCTTTCACACAGCCAAAAGTGGTACAGACTCCCCCTCCCATCAGAGTAACCAAACTATCTGAAGTTATAATGGCACTAAAAGCCTGAAGCATGCATATTTTTGATAGAAGTAACTTTTTTAACCTTTGAGGGGAGAATTCCATGAAAACTACCAGAATCTTTATTTGCACCCTGTTCATCCTGACCCTGTTCGTAGGCTCCGCATCTGCTGAAAAAGCTCCGCAGAAAGTATATGATCTGGCCGATTCCACACTGGCAGCAGTCGGTAGTGATCCAGCAGTCGTTGCGGCAGTCAAAGCGCAGAATGCCGAGGGCAAAAGCCTGGCTGACATCCAGGCCATGGACGCAAAATGGAAAGCCCAGGCTGGCGTTGTAGACTACATGGCCGCATTGATGGACTCCGCGCTGGGCAAACACCTCAAGGCCATCCAGGCAAAAGAGGCTTACTACGCTGAAATTTTTGTCATGGATAACCAGGGCGCCAACGTCGCCATGACCGACAAGACTTCCGACTACTGGCAGGGCGACGAAGGCAAATTCAAGAACTCCTTTGCTGGCGGCAAGGGCGCAGTCTTTGTTGACGAAGTAGAATTTGACGACTCCAGCCAGACCTATCTCGTTCAGGTTTCCGTACCGGTCATGGATGGCGGCAAGGCCATCGGCGCCATCACCTTCGGTATTGATGTCGACAAAATCTAATCCGGCTGATCGGGCGGGTTGCACAATCCGCCCGATCAATTTGGGGGAGGGATAATGATACGTCTTAAAGATTTTAAAATCGGCACAAAGCTCTTGCAGATCTTTGGGCTGCTGACCTTACTACTCATACTGACTGGCGTTATGGGTATCCTTGGCGCTCGCTCCATAAATGCGGAATTACAGGACATCTTCAACGTACACTTACCAAGCATAGACTATCTCATCCAGGCGGATCGAGACCTCCAACAGCTTCTTGTGGCCGAGCGTTCAATGATCTTCGCCAACGCCAAGTCCGATGCATTCAAAAAGTTGGTGGAAGAATACAATGGCAATCTCGCACAGGTGAAGGAACGGTTCGGCAAGTATGCCGCCCTGGCATCAGAACCCGAAGAAAAATCGGTCATCCCGCAATTCGAAGAAGCACTCAAGGCATGGGAACCAGTATCGCGCCAGGTTGTTGACGGGCGCGTGGCAGACACCCGCGGCGGCAGGCGGCTTGCCCTTGACCTGACTCTTACCGATGCAGCAACCAAGTTCGAGGCCATGCGCGACAAGATGGACGAATTGACCAACATCAACCTCGAATTGGCAGCCAAAGCCAACGAAGAGGCCACTGCAATCTTTAACCAGACTATCTGGATCATCAGCCTGGCCATCTTGATGGGCATACTCATCGGCGGCGCGATGACCTTTTTCATCGCCCGCACCATCATCGGCCCGGTACAGCTCGGCGTGGAGTTCGCCCGCGATATGGCAGGCGGCAACATGACCAAGGACCTTGATGTCGATCAGAAAGACGAGATCGGCATCCTTGGCGCAGCACTCAACGACATGGTCCACCGACTGCGGACCGTAGTCACCGATGTGCAACAGGCTTCGTCACAAGTCTCTACCGGATCTGCGGAGCTATCATCTTCATCCGAAACCCTGTCGCAGGGATCGACCCAGCAGGCAGCCGGAGTTGAAGAGATATCCTCTTCCATGGAACAGATGGCCGCGAACATCCGGCAGAATGCGGAAAACGCAGGCGAGACCGAAAAAATAGCCCAGTCCGTGGCCGTGGACGCCGAAGAAGGCGGCAGCGCCGTCGCCCAGACCGTTGAAGCCATGAAACAGATCGCCGAGAAGATTTCCATCATCGAGGAAATCGCAAGGCAGACCAACCTTCTGGCTCTCAACGCCGCCATCGAGGCTGCTCGGGCAGGCGAGCATGGCAAGGGGTTTGCCGTTGTCGCAGCCGAAGTTCGCAAGCTGGCCGAACGAAGCGGAGACGCTGCGGGCGAGATCAGCGAACTGTCGTCATCATCAGTTCAGGTAGCTGAGAAAGCGGGCAAGATGCTTGGCAAGATGGTCCCGGACATTCAGCGCACAGCCGAATTGGTCCAGGAGATCGCCGTGGCCAGCCACGAGCAGGACACCGGTGCCGAGCAGGTCAACAAGGCCATCCAGGAACTGGACAGCGTCGTACAACAAAACGCCTCTGTATCAGAGCAAACCGCATCAAGTGCAGAAGAAATGAGCGCGCAGGCTTCGCAATTGCAGGACTCCATGAGCTTCTTCAATGTCGGCCACACGCAATCAGCTTCCGTAACTGTTGCGAGAAGGACCGCACCTGCTGCACAGCTCCCCACCGCAGCAAGTGCTCCGCAAACCGCCGGTTCAGGTATCGCCCTCGACATGGAGACGCCACCGGACGACGACTTCGAAAAGTTCTAAAAAAACAAAGGGAGGCACGTAAAACGTGCCTCCCTTTTTAAATTCAAAATCACAGCCAGCTAGAAGCCGCGCATGCACTCCATCAGGTAGACGGAGACTTCGACGCGAACAATGCCGTTTTCAACAACAACACGGACGTTGTTCTCCGGAATGAGAGCCATGTCTTCGGCAACGTTCTGCCATTTTCCTTCCAACCACTTGGGGCTGGCCCCTTGTTCCTTAAGCTCTTCTACAGAACAACTCTCGGCAACGGTCCATTCATCATCAGCTACGCCAGGTCCAGTCATAATATACTCCTTGAAATATGTATTAGATATACTCTCGCTGGTTCATACCCAGCAGACAGAAAACTTCGTATGTGATGGTGTTCCACCATCCGGCCAGTTCCTCGGGCGTGACGGCTTCCGAACCGGGACCACCCAGCAGGAACGCCTCGTCTCCGGGGACAACGCCCATTTCTTCGCCCATAAGTTCGGTTACGTCAACTGCAGTCATCTGCATGCAGACGCGGCCCCGAATGGGAACACGCTGGCCTTTGATGGTCATGTACCCGGTATTGGATAGCGACCGACTGTAACAGTCGGCATATCCCGCACCGATGATGGCCACCACTGAATCTCGCTCGGCGGTATAAGTCCAGCCGTAGCTGATGCCTTCGCCCTTCTTCAGGGTGTGAACCTGCAACACCGGAGCCGACACATCCATGGCCGGTTTCAACTCGCGGCCGAGTTCCTCCCACCGGGTGCCGTGGAACGGATTGCCACCATACATGGCGATACCCAGGCGCAAGCTATCCATCCGGCAAAGTTCATGGGCCAACGACCCTGCGGAATTGGCAAGGTTGGCTTCAACCTCAAACCCGGCGTCCTTGAGACCGTCGAGTACGCCCTGAAACAGGGCGGCCTGTCCTTCGACATTCGTCTTGTGGTCGGGAACATCAGCCGAGGCGAGGTGGGAACTCGCCATGACAGGTGTGAGATTCGAGTCTTTCAGGATGGCAATGACTGCGGGCAGGTCTTCAGGCCGGAACCCGAGCCGCCTCATGCCGGTGTCGAACTTGAGGGCGACATTCAGTGGCCCGTTCTTCCCGGCGGCGTCTGCCACTGTGCGTAACTGATCCATGTGAGAGATGGCCGTTAAAATATCGTGCTTCCAGAGAGCCTGAACATCATGGTCGTCCACCGGCCCAAGCAAGGCTAGAATACGCTTGTCGCACCCTGACTGACGAAGCTTAACCGCTTCATGCACAAAACCCACGCCAAACGTATCCACGTCCTCGGAGTCAAAGGCGCGACAGACTTCAGCCAAACCATGACCGTAGGCATCCGACTTGATGACCGGGATGACGCGATCGCACAATCGCTTGAACACGCGATAATTGTGCTTCAGGTTTTCCAGATGAATCCGGACCTTCAATTTATTGTAATCAATAGTCATTGTACTACCATTTCCGTTTGAAGAGCTTTTCCAGATCGGAAGGATTCCAACGAACGACAACAGGCCTGCCGTGGGGGCAATACTCCCGCTCAGGGGTTTGGAGCCAGACATCAAGGAGAGCCAGGGCTTCATCCACTGCCAGAGGCTGATTGGCCTTGATGGCAGTTTTGCAGGACATCATGATCCACAGATCGTCCAACCCCTTTGCCTTTTCAGCCAGCGCGTCGGTAAGATATTCCTTTGCTTTTCCCGTATCCAGAGTTGGCGGAATGCCACGCACCAGGACCTTGTTCGGGCCGTCCATCTCAAGTATGAATCCCATGCTTCGAAGAGCATCCCTGAGATCGTGAAGTACTTCGATCTCGCTGGAATGGAGTGGAACCTCTATGGGCAAAGCCAGGGGTTGAGAATCACCTTTGGTCCGCTGTTCCCGCATGGCAGCAAGCAGCACCCTTTCATGGGCGGCGTGCTGATCAACAAGCACCAGCGATTCGCCTTCCCTGAGCACCAGATAGGTATCCGAAACCTGACCGAGATATGTATAGCCGGTCCCGGCAAGAGGGACAGCTTCGGTCGCATCAGGTCCGAAATCAGGCACGCCATCATCGCGGCTTGTCATGACGGGCGGTGGTATGGGCAGGTCCAGATTCCTGGGCGGATTGTAGTCGGCCTGGAATTCGCGGTAGGAAGAAAATTTGGGCTGACTCGACGCTATGGAACCGGGCAGATGGCTCTGCTTGCCCGGCCCGCCAGAGAAGGATTCAGATGAGGACATCGGTGTCCCGGAAGGACCGGAAGAAGCATTGAATCCCGAGGTCTCGGGCATGAATTCGCTTGCATCGATCTTAGACAAGGCCTGCATGATGCCGCCCCGGATTACGGAGAAAACACGACTCTCATCAATAAACCGGACTTCCAATTTGGCCGGATGCACGTTCACATCCACATCCTTGGTAGGGACCTCCAGAAACAACACGATCTGCGGATATTCACGGGAAAGCAGCATGCCTTTGTAGGCCTGACGAACCGCGCCGAGCATCATTTTATCCTGCACCGGGCGACCATTGACATAAAGCAGGATACGATGTCCCCGGCCTTGGGCTGTGGCAGGCGAACCGGCCACGCCATGCACGCGGTACTCATCGCGCTGATAATCAAAAGGCAGTAGACCATCACAGACAGTCGGAGGCCAGAAAGCATCTAGCCGTGCAGACAATTCCTGACCGGGCGGCAGCCTGAACGCTTCGCGTCCTCCTACGGTCAGGGAAAAACCTGACTTGAGGTGGGCCAGACTGATACGCATGAGCGTGTCCTGGCATCGCCGGTTTTCCGTGGCTTCGGTCTTGAGAAATTTCAGCCGCGCCGGAGTGTTGGCGAACAGGTCGCGAACCTCTACGCGGGTGCCGGAAGCCAGAGCCGCAGGGCCTTCCCCGAACACCTCTCCCGCACGGACCTCGATGAATGATGCTTCACCTTCTCCCCTTGCGCAGGACGTCATGGTGAAACGGGAGACCGAAGCAATGCTGGGCAACGCTTCGCCCCTGAAGCCAAAAGAGCTGATGGCTGACAGGTCTTCGAAATTCTGAATCTTGCTGGTGGCATGGCGGGTAACGGCCAGTTTGATCTGGTCCGCACTGATGCCGACCCCGTTGTCCTGCACCACGATCAGGGAGCGGCCCCCCTTCTCAATGGTCACGTCTACACGACCGCCGTCCGCATCGAGGCTGTTCTCCACCAGTTCCTTAACCACACTGGCAGGACGTTCCACCACCTCGCCAGCAGCGATCTGGTTCTTAAGCCCTGAAGGCAATACCCGTATGACAGGAATTTCGATCATGGATCAAAAGTTGAACAGGTCGAATCCGACCTCGAAACGATTGTCGTTTGATTTTTGAGAGAATGAGAAGTGGAGGGTATAACAATCTCCGGCCCAGTCGAGCCTGACCGTACGCTCCAGATCCTTTTCAGCAGTGAAATCATGACGATATTTGGCACCAAGGATGAAGTTTTCGTTGATCTCCCATTTACCCCCCAGACTCATGATGGACATTCGATCAGTGCGTGACCGTTTATACTCATCAATTGTTTCCTGGAAATCATATCCGACCGATATTTCGCCCAATCCATCTTCGTACAGACGCAAAGTGGTTTCACTCTGCGTCATGTCGCCCAAATACGGCGAGAACCAGTTTCTGGTGAGGATATCGATGAACGTATCCGGCTTGACGCGCAATTCGGCCATGAGGTCAGAGAAAGGACGACGACTGTATGTGGCAAGTTGATCTTTGCGATCGGCCTCGTTCTGATCATACGACTGTTCAAGCCTGAAAAGAAGGAAGTCGAGATAGTCGGATGCCACGGATGCCTGCGGAGCCTCTCCGCTTCCGGGCGAAAGAACCACACTGTCCCGCCGCCTGTCGAGCACATTGGTCAACGAATAAGTCACCAGATTCTCACCACTGATCCGGTCATACGTATCAAAGTACGGCAGCTCGTCCTGTCCGGTGATGGTCGGAGTATAGGAATACTTTACTCGCGGCACCATTGAGTGTTTGAGCCGAGTCCATTCTGATGTCCCGGCAAGGCTCGGATCAGCCTTGACCTCGTCGGACAGGGTAAACACGCGGGTCATTTCCGAAAACGCGGAAAAACCGGCAGCCCAGGTTGTTCGTGTCTGGAAACCACCTTTGGTGGCATTGGTGTCGATAGTTTCGATCCGTCCGCCGGAACCCGTGATGGTCGAATTACCAGTCGCCTCATTCCGGGTGAGGTCATATGATGTATGATCAATGCCCGCGACAGGTATGAACGTAATAAAATCGGACTTTATGGGGAGCTTGAGCGCAGGTTGCACCCGGAAGCGGTGACCGGTGTCTCCATAATTCCTGTAAAAATAATCATATTTGGCGTCAGCGGAAACTTCCACGGGTGTACCCGGAATGCTCTGTTGGAACGCAAACGCCTCCAACTCGGGCAGAGTCTGGACCGTGGTGTTTTCGCTGGACTTACCGTTACCGTTCATGAACTCTAGGTTCTGGTCATACTGGACCTTGCCCACAACCCCAAAACGGTCCCAGCTTCGGTTGGCATACGCCGTGCTGATCCTGTCGTTATCGTCCTTGTTGGCGATGTCGCGGCCGAAGCTGTCGAGGAAACTCTCCCGGGACTTGTCGAACCCGGTGGGGCCGTCCTCGAACTCACGCAGATAATTTTGATCCGACACAAGATCCAAGTCCAGCTTGACCTGCCATTTCGGGCTGCCGAGCCAGCCGTCATACTTGCTTCGAAGCCACCAGCGATTGCGATTGGGCCGGGTCAGACCGTCGTCTTGGTAGTCTTTCCATTCTTCGGACTCCGTGGTCGCACGCTGCTTATCATTAAGCACATCGAGCTGCCACAAGCCCTTGGTGGCCGAGTCGTTGGCATGCCGGAACTCAAGCCCCTGCATGTAGCCGCGCTTGCTCATGTAGTTCTGGTAAAACGTCGCATCAGCCTCTTCATTGATCACCCAGTAATACGGCAAATTAACCTGCATACCGAGTTTCTTGCTTGAGGAAATATAAGGCATGAGAAAGCCGTCCTGCCTGCTTTTCCTGCCGGGCAAGGACATGTACGGCCAGTAGAAAATCGGCACATCCTTGATGCGGAAGGCGGAACGGTAAAGGCGGACCCGGCCATCCAAAGTAACGTCGCCCTCTTCCGTGGTAACGGACCAGGCAGGCTTTTCTCCCGAACAGGAAGTGACCTTGGCATTTTTGAAGGTGTAGGTGTCGCCTTTGGCCTTGCCCACACGCTCGGCCTCCACATAAACATGCGGTTTGGCCATGAACAGCTTGCCGTTCTTCAGCCAGCCGGTCATGTTGTTCAGGTCGAACTCGCCTTCGTCGGCCTGTAGGAAATCGCCACCCCAATGGGCGCGAATATTGCCTTTAAGGAAGACCCAGCCGGTGGTCTGGTAATAGCGCGCGAAATCGGCCCGAAGCTGGTCATCTCCCAGCGCCAGGGTACAATTTCCGAAAGCTTCGACATATTCGCTGGTGTAATCACCCACCACGCGGTCGGCGGAGAATGTCCACTCGTCCTGCTTGGTGGTCGGTGCAGGCTCGTCGGGCACATACCGCCTGACCTTGTTCAGCTCCGGCGTCTTGCCGATCAGCGTCCAGGGCAGGCACAGTATGAGGGCTGCGAGCAATGCTCCCCCAAACGATATGCGCATCAGTTTACGTTTCAAAAAAGCCTCTTGCCTACCGAGATTTCAAAAACGGATTGTCTTGATCAAGGTAGTTTTGCACATAGTCGGCGGCACCATCTTCCAAAGAAGTCATTTTGACGTCACATCCAGCAGCAGCGAGCTTGTCCATGTCAGCCTGAGTAAAATACTGATATTTATCACGAATCGATTCAGGCATCGGGATATACTCGATGTTGGGCTCTTTACCCAAAGCGGCGAACACAGAGTTTGCCAAATCATTCCAGGTTCTTGCAGTTCCCGTACCGATATTGAATATGCCGTTGGCATCGGGATTTTCCAGGAACCAGGCCATGATGTCCACGCAATCCTTGATGTACACGAAGTCACGCTTCTGGCCGCCGTCCGGATATTCATCCCGATAAGACTTGAAGAGCTTTAGCTTGCCGGTTTCCAGAATCTGCTTGTGGGCCTTGCAGATAACACTCTTCATGTCATCCTTATGGTACTCATTTGGCCCGAATACATTGAAAAATTTAAGGCTGACGATGCGATCCAGGATCTCGCCCTGCTTAGCCCAGAGATCGAACAACTGCTTGGAGTAGCCATACATGTTCAACGGCCTGAGCTTGTCAATGCCTGCATGGTCATCATTGAAGCCATGTTCGCCGTCTCCGTAAGTGGCTGCGCTGGAGGCATTGATGAAGCGTGCATCATGGGCCAGGCAAAAGCGACACACATACTGCGTATAGCGGTAGTTGTTCTCCATGAGGAAGTCGGCATCGAGTTCGGTGGTAGAAGAACACGCGCCCATATGGATGATTGCCTCAGTCTCAAACGGGTCGTCGCCCTCAAGAATCAGCTTGAGAAACTGATCGCGATGCAAGTAATCTTCGTAGCGCAAACTAACTAGATTACTCCACTTTTCACTAGTAGAGAGATTGTCCACAACCAGGATGTCATCGATGCCCATCTGGTTGAGTTTCCAGACCATGGCACTACCTATGAAGCCCGCACCACCCGTGACTATATACATAAATTCTCCTTGGAACCTTTGAAATGCGCACCCCCTTCGGTGCGTAAACGTCTTTTTATACTGTGTTCTTGGCCGGGGCGCAACCCGAACAACGCCATCATTCCATTTGAGTTAATGTTATTTTTTATAACATTTTTTCTCTAAGGCCCTTGCACCGAATCGCTCACTTGAGTATATTCAAAAATCGTGGAGCGCCAAGCTTCCACGAAGCTCTGGTAACAAACTCTAAAGGAGTGAGATCATGTATCAATCCAAAAAACTGCTTCTGTTGACCCTCGTCGCTATCATGACACTTTCATTCGCGTTCGCGGCCACCGCCAACGCAAAGATGGTCAAAAAAGTCGACAACTTCATCCTCTTCCTTGATCAGTCCGGCTCCATGGCCATGACCAACGCTGACATGGGCAAGAAAAAAATCGACATGGCCCTTGAGACCATCGGCGCCATGAACAAAGCAATTCCCGAGTTGGACTACAACTCCGGCATGTTCCTGTTTGCCCCTTTCAAGGCTGAATCCCAGCCCATGGCATACAGCAAAGCAGCCTTAGCCGGTGCTGCCGCCGAAGTGCCCACCGACTTTGAAATTTTCGGACGCACAACCCCTCTGGGTAACGGATTGATGGACCTCGATCCGGTCGTCGCAGGCATGCAAGGTAAAACCGCGCTGATCATTTTCACTGATGGTAACTCCAACACCGGAGCCGATCCCATCGCCCAGGCAAAAGCACTTTATTCCAAATACGGCGACAACCTGTGCATCCACGTAGTCAGCTATGCGGACACAGCACACGGCCAGATGGTAATCGATGAAATTCGCGCCCTGTCTTCCTGCACAGTAGTTGCTGATGCCGCATCCCTGATGGCTCCCGGCGCCATGGACCAGTATGCCAAGGACGTCTTTTATGAAGAAGCCATGGCCGCTCCGAAAGCAATTGTCGTCCCCGTCGCCAAGGAAACCATCACCTTCAGCCTGCACTTCGGTTTCGACAAGTACGCGATCACCGACGAAATGATCCCCGTGCTTGAGCAGGCTCAGATGATCCTCGAAGAGAACTCCGCTTCCTTCGAAGTTGCCGGTCACACCGACTCCACTGGCGCCGAGGCTTACAACCAGGGTCTGTCCGAACGCCGCGCTGCTTCGGTCAAGAACTGGCTGACCGCCAATGGTGTTCCTGCCTCCCGCCTGACAGCCAAAGGCTACGGCGAACTGGCACCCAAGTACGACAACGGCACCAAGGAAGGCCGCAAGCTGAATCGTAGGGTTGAAATCCTGACCAAGTAGAGCTATAGTATACATGGTTGGGCGGCACTGCCGCCCAACCAACTGCTCTGGTTAGAGGAACCCTGCTATGATAAAATATGTATTTTCAGCCGTTTTGGTCGTATTCCTGACCGGAACCTTTCTTGCGTCCACAGGCCAGGCCAACGATGTGGCCCCTAATCAGGCACCTGTTGACGTCGCCGTGGCCTCCCCCGGCAATGCCAACACTCCTGTCACTGGACAAAATCTCCCCCTCTACCTCGATGAAGATCTGGCAACTAAACACGCCGATTTTTCAAGCTTCGCCAAAAGCAAAGTCGGCACCCTGAACCGAAATCACCGCCTCTCCAAGAGCCGCATGCAGATCGTCAAGCAGGCCGACGGTTCTTATCTCGCACGCTATCACAGCATCGACAGCGGTTCCCTGATATGCAAAGTCCGCCGCTCCAAATCCAAATCCATTCCATACGTCGGAGTACTCCGCTACAAGGAAAAGATCATGGAAGCTGTGGGCGCATCCGCGGAAGAATGCCGCCAGGGCGAGTTCATCCCGGTAGCCATCATCCCCAATCGCCACATATTCAGCTTCAAGAAGGGAGCCTGGCAGTAACCCCTGTATTTCACCGCACGAATTGCGGGCTCTCGGGCCCGGTCTTTTCGTGCGCCCTACACTCTCAACTATCGGAGGCCGTTCGTGAACGGAACAAATCGTAAAGACATCAAGCCCGGCCTGCGGGTGAATATAGTCTTGAAAAAAGACCAGCGGAGCGGAAAATTGACCGAGGGTGTGGTCGGGAAATTACTGACCAAATCAGCAACGCACACTCATGGAATCAAGGTTCGACTTGAGGACGGCCAAGTTGGCCGGGTCAAAGAAATCCTGGCCGACTAACCACAAACAATCACGAGAACTACATGCATATATGGGTCGATGCAGACGCCTGCCCCAACGTCATCAAAGAGGTGCTGTTCAAGGCAACCATGCGCCGCGAAATCAAACTGACGCTGGTCGCAAATTCGGTACTTTCCGTTCCTTCCTCACCGCTGATCAATACCATCAGGGTTTCGGCTGGGTTCGATGTGGCAGATGACGAAATAGCCCGACTGGTAGAACCCGGCGACCTGGTAATCACCGCAGACATTCCTCTGGCCAACGCCATTGTGGACAAGGGGGCCACCGGCCTCAATCCCAGAGGCGAGTTGTACACCGAGGACAATGTCAAAGGCCTCCTGCGAATGCGCAACCTGATGGAAGAGCTTCGCAGCGGCGGCATGGTCTCAGGCGGCCCGGCTCCCATCGGCCCCAAGGACAAGCAGGAATTCACCAACCAATTGGACAAATTCCTGACCCGGAATGCAAAAAAGTCCTGATAGAGCATCAGGGCTTTTCAAATACATATTCAGAATTGATCACTTATTTCCGAGAGTGCAATAATACCGTTCAGGAATTCATAATGCACTATGTTTATAAATAAAAAAATCCCGCCCGGAGTCTACCGGGCGGGATTTCATTTCTTATTTATGAAGCTATCTAGACCTCGCTCTCCTTGATCTTGAAGAGCATGGCGTACAGCACCGGCACGACCAGAAGCGTCAGCACGGTGGCAAACGTCAGACCGGCCATGATGGCAACAGCCATGGCCCCGAAGAAGACATCGGGAACCAGCGGAATCATACCGAGCACCGTAGTCAGAGCGGCCATCATAACGGGGCGCATCCTGGACATGGACGCTTCGACAATCGCGGTGAAACGCGCCATATCTTCGCGGATGTTGAGGTCGATCTGATCGATCAGCACGATAGCATTCTTGATCAGCATGCCCGACAAACTCAGGATACCGAGCAGGGACATGAAGCCGAACGGCTGCCTGAAGACCAGCAGTCCCACTGTGACACCGATGATGGACAACGGCACTGTCAGCCAGATGATCAGTGGCTGACGAATGGCGTTGAAGAGCACGATGGTGATCAGGATCATCATCAGGAGCGTGCTGGGAATCTGGGCGAACAGATATGACTGTGCCTCGCCGGAATCCTCGACTTCGCCCCCATATTCCATCGTGTAGCCCGAAGGCAGATCGATGTCCTGAAACTGTGGACCCAGCTCCTTCATAACCTGTAGCGCGGACTTTGAGGCGGGCGTGGATTTGGCCTGAATGGTCCAGCGACGGTTGCGCTTATGCACAGCGTTGTCCACGAACACCGTCTCGAAACCTGACACCAGTTGTTCAACTGGAATCATCTTTTGGAGTACCGGACTGTAGACCTGGACGCCGGACAGGTTGGCAACATCAAGCCGTTCAATATTATCGTAGCGAGCCACGATGGGAATGATACGCACGCCCTCGCGGTATACTCCGACCTGAGCACCTTCAAAAGCAACCTGGAAAGCCATCGCCACTTCCGGTCGAGTCAATCCAACCTTCCTGAGTTGAGCTTCCGAGAGCTGCGGTCTGATGAGCTTGACCTTGTCACGCCAGTCGTTGGTCACGCCGAGCAGGTCCTGGTCCGTGCGCATGATTGCCTCGGCCTGGCCGGACAAATCGCGCAACACGTAGGGATCAGGTCCGCTGAAGCGCACCCTGACAGGATCGGGAGCACCGGGTCCCAGCTTGATACGCAGGAACTTGATCATGGCATCAGGGTAATTGGCAGCAACATATTCGCTTATTTCATCGATTCTCGCAGGAATATTTTCGTATTCATCAACCCTGCACAGGAGCATTCCATACGCCGAGTATTGCTTTTCGGGCGCAAATGTCAGGGCAAAGCGGACCGGCCCCTTGCCGGTAAAGGCACTTACATTGACTACACCTTCCTGTTCTCCAAACCAGTCGGCCACCTCTTCGACATCCTTGTTGGTGGTCCGAATGTCAGTGCCTTCCGGCAGCCAGTAGTCCATCATGAAGATAGGCTGGCTGGAAGATGGGAAGAAGCTCACGGGAATAAGGGTAAACCCATACACGGAACCTGCCAGCAACAAACACATCACTCCCATGGTCGCGACACGTTGTTTCAGGCAGAGCATCAGGATCTTGTGATAACCCGCGTAAAAGGCTCCCTTGTAGGGATCAGCGGTTTCAGCAGCACCCTCTCCTTCCTTGGGTTCCTTGGACTTGATGAACATCACACCCAAAAGTGGTGTGGTGGTCAGCCCCAGGAGCCAGGAAAGCAGCAGAGAGATGGAAATGACCTGAAACAGGGAACGGCAATACTCACCGGTGGAGTCCTTTGACAGCCCGATGGCCGCAAAGGCCATGATCGCCACCAGGGTCGCCCCCAGAAGCGGATACATGTTCTGCGCGACGACCTCGCCCGCAGCCTTGATCCTGTCCATGCCGTTCTCGATACGCACAAGCATACCGTCGACAACCACGATGGCGTTATCCACAAGCATACCCAGGGCAATGATCAACGCGCCCAGTGAAATGCGTTGCAGATCAATGCCCAGCATACTCATAAACACAAAGGTGCCAGCCACGGTAACTAGCAGAATGAACCCGATCAGGAGGCCACTTCGCACACCCATGAAAATCATGAGGATTACGATGACGATGGCCAGGGCCTCGATCAGGTTGATGATAAATGAATTAATGGAATCGGTGACAAATTCCGGCTGGTAATAAACACGTTCGATTTCGACACCAACAGGTATGAGGGTGGACAATTCGTCCAGCCGCGCATCAATGGCGTCACCGAGATTGACCACGTTACCACCGGAACGAAGAGAGATGCCGAGTCCGATGGACATGCGGCCGTTGTGCTGCATGATCGTTACGGGCGGGTCCTGGTAATCGCGATGAATTTCTGCGATGTCTTTCAGGTAGATAAGTCGATTGTTGGACGGGTCATTGATGATCAACTCACCCAACTCTTCGACAGTGCCGATCTCGCCGGTGGGCGTGATCCGCACGAGTTCTGGTCCTACACGGACCCTGCCTGCCGGAGCGACGAGATTACGTTGCTTAAGCGCATTGGCAATGACTTCCAACGACAGTCCCATGGATGCAATTTTGGCCTTGGAAATCTCGACATAGACCCGATCGGACCAATCACCCCAAAGGCTTATTTTCGCAACATCGTCCACCAGCAAGAGTTCCTTGCGGATGAAATCGACGTAGTCCCACAACTCTTTGTATGAATATCCATCGGCTGTAACTGCGTAAAAAAGACCATAAACATCGCCATAGTCATCAAGGACAAGGGACGGTCCGGCACCGGGAGGCAGCGAGGACTGAGCATCGCCGATCTTCCGCCGCAGTTCGTCCCATATCTGGGGCAACTCTTCCTTGGTGTATTTCTTGTCCACATAGAACGTAATGGTGGACAGACCGGGCTGGTTGAGGGTTTCGATCTTCCAGCGCTGACCGAGTTGTTGCAAGGCCTCTTCCATGGGGTTGGAAACTTCCTCGGCCACCTCTTCAGGTGTGGCCCCCGGATACGGCGTGACAATCAAGGCTTCCTTGATAGTAAACTCCGGGTCCTCCAGCCGTCCCATATCGAAGTAGGCCGAGATACCGCCCACGATCATGAAGACCGTGAACATCAGGGTGACTACCTTCTTTTTTATTGCGTATTCAGCGAGATTCATGAGGGGCTACTCCTTATTCTCGCCGAGAATTGTGACCTTGGTGTCAGGCTGCAGGGTATTGACGCCTGCGGTGACAACTTTCTCGCCACCGTTAAGTCCATTGGTAATGGAGATGTCATTACCACTCATCTCGCCGACTGAAACCTTGTGTTTCTTGACGGTCATATCGCCGCCCACGATCCAGACGTACTTGGTGCCGTCATTCCCACCGAACACGGCCTGCACCGGCAGGCTGAAGCCATCGGATGACACGTCGGCAAGTTCAGCTTTAACCTTGGCCGTCATGCCGGGAAAAACCTGGAAATCATCAGGTTGAGCCATGGAGAGGCGAACCGAGTAGGTCTGCGTCTCTGGATTGGCCGTGGTCTGGAATTCCTTGACGGAAACTTCATACTCCTGGCCTGGATGGGCATCAAATGTAGCCATCAGAGGAGAACTGACGGCTGCCTTCCCTTCGGCCTTGGCGCGGGAAACCCGGCCCCAGACGAACTCAGGGATCTCGATCACAATGTCGATGGCAGCGATATCTTCATACTTGATGACCGGTTGCTGGGCATTAACATTCTCGAAATTCTCTGCATATTTGGTAGAGACGATACCATCGAAGGGCGCGGTAAGCGTGGTGTATTCCAGATCAAGCTTGGCCTTGCGGATCTCCTGACCGATGGAGGATTCCCGGGCCTTGGCGTTGTCATAAACCGCCCTCATCTCGTCATGCGTTGCCTGGGCGATTGCTCCGCTGGGCAGGAGCTGTTCGGCACGGCTGAAGTTGGCAGCGGCTTCCTTGCGAGTGGCCACAGCCCCGGAGTACTGCGCCTGCACACGGCCAAGGGCGGCCTTGTAGTCGCGCTGGTCGAGTTGGGCGACAAAGTCTCCCTTTTTGAGCTCCTGACCTTCATTGATGGGCCATTTGGCGATCTGGCCGGGAACACGGAAGGCCAGCTCAACCGTATGGTTGGCAACCACCTTGCCGGGGAAGGCACGCGCCAACCCTTCTTCCAAAGCCCCGACTTCAATGATTTTCACGGGACGGATAATCGGCGGAGCTTCCGCTTCTTCCTTGGAACACCCGGCGACCAGCACGGCCGCCAAAAGGCACAACATGACAAGTGTTTTCATTGCGTTCTTTCCATCACCCTTCATCATGATCTCTCCCGGACTTTGAAATACTATACAAACAGTGAAACCTATGCCCCACCGCAACATTCAAATACAAGGAGGACTCTATCAGCTATATATTATAAATGAAAGAATCATTCTCAATTCATGGGGTACTAAAGCAGCACCAAGGACACGATAATTCAACAGGTTTGCATCAGGTTTTAATTGGCGAACTGGAAAAAGAAAGACTCTCGAGCAGTCACCTGCACGAGAGTCTTTTGTTATTATATAGCAACGCAACAATCGTGCGTTTTCAACGGTCCTGATTAGCCGAGTTTTTCCTTGATGGCAGCGGCTATTGCCTTACCCTGATCATAGCACTGGCTCATGGCATTGTGGTCGGGAACGTGCTTGATCTTGACCGGACCGACGATATCCATACCGACATCTTCAAGCCACTTGGTCAGGACTTTCACACATTCTCCGCTCCAGCCGAAGGAACCGATGGCTGCACCGATCTTGTTCTGCGGGCGAAGGCCCTTCATGTAGGTCATCATGTCGGCCATCATCGGCAGGATGCCATTGTTGTGGGTCGGTGAACCGACGACCACGGCAGCCGCGTCAAAGATTTCTGTCATGACCTCTGAGTGGTGATTGTGCTTCATGGACATCAGACGCACGGACACGCCTTCGTCGACCAGCCCGGTTGCCACGGCCTGCGCCATCTTCTCCGTGGAATTCCACATGGAGTCGTAGACGATGACAGCCTTGTTCTTCGGCTTCTGTTCAGCGAATTCAACATACTTATCGAACACCCACTTGATGTCATCTGCGCCACGGAACATGAGACCGTGGTCAGGACAGATGGTGTCGATGTCGAGATTCATCTCGCCAAGGGCCTTCAGGGTCTTGAGAACCACCGGGGAATACGGCAGCACGATGTTGGCATAGTAGGCCTTCATAAGCTGCTCAAGTGTGTGGCGATCCACTTCGTCTGCCCAACGCTCGCTGGTAGCCCAGTTCTGGCCGAAAGCATCGTTGGTAAAGGCGATCTTGTCCTCGGGACAATAGGTCAGCATGGCGTCGGGCCAGTGCAGCATACGGGTCTCGATGAACTGAAGCGTACGCTTTCCGATGGATATTTCACTGCCGGTCGGCACTACTTCCACAGGCCAGTCGGTATAATGGAAATGGGCCTTCATGGCCTTCTCACCCATGGGAGAGGTATAAATCTTCTCGGGCCGGTACTTTTCGATGGCAAGAGCCAGGCAACCGGCGTGGTCAGGTTCCAGATGGTTGATGACGAAGTAATCGATCTTGGCGTCAGCTCCAAGAGTCTGGGCGATATTGCACTTGAGTGAACCCCAGAATTCCTCGGCCACAGTGTCCACCAGGGTCACTTTTTCGTCCACGATCAGGAAATTGTTGTAAGTGGTACCCATGGGCGACTTGGAGTAACCATGAAAATTACGGCGATTCCAATCCACAGTCCCGATCCAGAAAATTCCATCTTTAATTTCAACAGGTCTCATTCTTATCTCCACATTGAACGGTCAATCAATCGTTGTATCAAAAAGGAGCGCGAGCTAGACGCACGCGCTCCCGTCCCGACAATTCGGGGTAAATATCTAGTCTTCAGGTACGAACTGATCCTTGGGTGCGCCACAGATGGGACAAAGCCAATCTTCCGGCAGGTCGTCGAAGCTGGTGCCTGCAGGAATGTCGCTATCAGGGTCGCCCTCGGCGGGGTCATAGACGTAACCGCAAATCTCACAAACGTATTTTTTCATGGAATCAGTCTCCTTTTGATCAGGTACTTTTGCAGCAGAGGCCGCTGCTGTCAACTTCGCGGGATCGGTTTCGACTTCCATCTCACAATCGGCCTTGGTGGAACCCGGCCCCATCAGTGGCCGGAAACATTTCTTGGTACCGCCACAGATGGGACAACGCCACTCTTCAGGGATATCCTGAAACAGCGTATTCTTGGCGATTTTTCCTCTACGGTCTCCCTTGTCGGGATTGTAAATATAGCCGCAGTTCACTGTCTGGCATTGCCACATGTCTTCAGGTCTGGCCACGTATTCCTCCAGTCAAATATGGAAAGAAAGGGCGGACCCTGAGGCCCGCCCTGAATCATTTTATTCAGTAAAGGCCTACTCGGCGGCCCACAATCCGTGAAGATTGCAGTATGCGCGAACGAGTACATCGCCGGACAATCCCTTGGTGCAGAATGTCGCTTCAGGAGCTCCGCCAGGTTTGAGGAGCTTGGTCAGACAGGTATCGCCAACCATGACTTCAACCCACTCGATGTAATGCTTGTCTTCCATAGGGTGTGCCACAGAACCGACATTAACGGTAATAGTGTCACCGGACTGCTCGTAAACGGGGACGTGTTTTTCAACGGCCGCGTCCACTGTGTTCTCTTTCATGAGGGTCATTTCTTCATCGCAACAGACGAGGTCGCCCCCGCCTTCGTGAATTGCAACTACGATGTTTCCACATGCTTCACACTTGTAAATTTCGCCTAATTGGATTCCCATGTCGCGTTCTCCTTATTTCTACCAGTTGATGTCTTTTTTCTCGAAATGAGCCTGGGGGTGATCGCAGGCCGGACATTTTCCAGGAGCCTTGACCCCATTAGATGTATACCCGCAATTCTGGCAACGCCAGTTGACTGCAGAATCCTTTGCGAAAACCTGATCCTTTTCGATGTTCTCGATGAACGCCTTGTAGCGTTCCTCATGGTAGGCTTCGGCCACGGCAATGCTATCGAAAACCGCTGCGATGTCTTTAAAGCCTTCTTCGAGAGCTATCTTGGCAAAGCTCGGATACATTTCTGTGTATTCATAATTTTCACCAGCGGCACCCTCCTTGAGATTTTCCAAAGTGGAGCCGATGACGCCTGCCGGAAATGATGCCGTCACCTCAACCTCTCCACCCTCAAGAAATTTGAAAAGCCTCTTGGCATGTTCTTTCTCGTGGCCAGCGGTCTCCTCGAAAATCTTTGAAATCTGGACGTAACCTTCTTTTTTGGCCTTACTGGCAAAATAGGTATAGCGATTGCGAGCCTGTGACTCACCCGCAAAGGCCGTCAGGAGATTCTTCTCTGTTTTTGTTCCTTTCAGCGACATCTATATTCTCCTAATAGTTCTTCATTACAGTATATAATCAAAAAAGTACTTAACTACACCAATAAAACATCTGCAATACGATATATCAAATAAACAGCCATGTCGTATTATTTTTTCATTTCTGCAAACGACACCGGCAGCAACTAACTAGGAATTATTCCTACCTAGTAACAGTGCTCATGTCAAGTCACTACGTGAACTTTATTGAATGAAAGGGAGCAATTAGTATGCGGAGTTGATCATTGAATAAAAACAGGCCAGGCAATTCGGGAATTGCCTGGCCTTGAACCGCTCATGACGCGGAAATATACTAAAAAATGTATCTCGACTACTGCTGAGTCTCCTGACACCTGGGACAAATGCCCACGAACTCAACATTGGTGTTCAGGATTTTATATCCGCTTGTGCAGGAATCCGGAATCGTTGGGACCTCTACTTCACATTCGACATCGGCTACGCTGGTACATACCTCGCAGCGAATATGCGGATGCGGTTCGGGAGTGCCGTCAAAACGCTTCTGGGCACCGGGAGCACCCAGTTTCAACACCAACCCTTTGGAAGAGAGGAACTCAAGGTTCCTGTACACGGTACCGAGACTGATACGAGGAATGATCTTTCGGACCATGTCGTATACTTCATCAGCCGTGGGGTGGCTCGTTACTTTCTGCAACTCTTCAAGAATCACTTTCCGCTGTTTGGAAAGTCTAAAACCCATATTGGTAGCCATTGGCTCGCCTCCGGAACTTATTATTAATAATAATTACTATTTTCTTACTAGAGAAAAGTCAAGCGAATTTCATACGCCAAAGAAGCAATGGTTTTCCTAACCCAGATTTCAATTTGCCGCAAATGAAAGGAATGAGCAGCTTTCATAGCGTAAACCTGTTGAAAACCCGGCCATTGCACTGGCTAACAATAGATAGCCAATTGCACACCATATTAAGCTTTAACAAAAAAAGCGGCCCGACAGGATGTCGGGCCGCTTAATTGGGGGTTTGATGTGTTTAGCGGAACTTGGAAACCAATTCCGAGAGGTGCTGCGCCATCTTCGACACATCCTGGATTCCCTGATTGGATTCCCGGATACCGGACAGGACTTCCTGTGACAGGTCGTTGATGTGCGTAACGCTGGTGTTGATCTCGTCAGAGGTGGCCGACTGTTCTTCGGCTGCCGTTGCAATGCCTCGCACCATGTCAGCGATGGAGTTGGAGTGATCCACGATCTGGTCCAGCACTCCGCCAGCTTCCTGGGCCATGCCCGAGGTGTTGAGCACGCGCTCCTTGGCAGTATCCATCTCACGAACAACGTCGGTAGTGGACTGCTGGATGAGCGAGATGGCTCCCTCGACTTCCTTGGTGGCGGTCATGGTCTTCTCGGCCAGCTTACGAACTTCGTCAGCAACAACCGCGAATCCGCGACCAGCTTCACCAGCACGCGCTGCCTCGATGGCTGCGTTGAGTGCCAGCAGGTTGGTCTGGTCGGCGATGTCATTAATGACAGCCATGACCTGGCCGATGTTTTCTGCCCTGGTGGACAGTTCACCCAACGTACCAGCCAGTTTCTCGGTGATATCGGCAACCGTATTGATTTCTTCAACAGTCTTACCGACCACGGTTCCGCCATCTGCCGCAACCTGATTGGCCTGGTTGGATGCATCAGCTGTCTCGGAAGCGTTTTTGGCGACCTCGAGCACTGTGGCGTTCATCTCTTCCATGGCCGTGGCGACCTGGCTGGTCTGATCGGCCGTGGTATCGACGCCGCGAGCCAGATTATTCATCTGGTCTGACAGGACGTCAGAGGCTTCATTGAGTTTGTTGGCGACATCGGTAACATCGTTGGCAACCACCAGCAGATTCTGCCTCTGGGCCTCGATATCCTGCCTGTCCTTCTCCTCGCGAGTAAGGTCGACGAGTACGCAGATGGCACCAACGGTCTTGCCGTCCGCATCGTTCAACGGAGAAGACTCGAAGTGCAGCGGGAAGGTGACATTGTCGGTTTTACGAGTGTGATGGAAGTCACCAGAGTTGGCTGCACCGCTTTCTATGACATTGCAGACCTGACAGTCTTCGGTGTCGCTACCGAATACGGAGCGGGTCGAAGTGCCCTTAACTTCCTCTTCGCTCATTGCCAGAATTTTCAGCAACGGCGGATTGACAAACTGAAGGTCTCCATTGGCATCTGTAACAAACAGAGGCACAACTATACCTTCAAGGACACTCTTGTTGTATTGGAGCTGATCCTTGATCTGATCAACCATTTCGCCAAGGTAACGGGACAGGGAACCAAGTTCATCGGAACCAGCTACCTTGAATTCTGCGTCCAGATCACCCTTACTGACAATTTCTGCAGTGGAGGCGATACTGGTAATACGATTGACTACGGACAGACGCATGAACATGATCAGCGCAGCCAGAAGAGCTATGACACCAACAACGGAGATACCAGCAGACTTGAGCTGGTTTGCTTTCAGAGCAGCGAGCTGACGGTTGACGTCGACTTCGATGAGCATGGTACCCAGGATTTTCCTGGTCTTGCCATGACAGTGGTAACATGCCGGGCCGTTATTGATGGTCTTGACTTCAGCAAAGGCATTCTTGCCGTCGTGAGAAATCAGTTCACCTTTAATTACAGATGCAGCCAGACTCTCCTTTACAAGAGCGGCATCCTCAGGCCGAACTTTGAATACGTCCTTGCGGACGGCATCGGGCTCGGTGGAATAAGTGATCTCGCCTTTGTAATCGGTAAGGTAAGCTGTGACGGTTTTATACCGCTTGGCCATCTGGGAGAACTTGTGTTCGGTCCCTTCATTGTCGCCCACTGCCATGGGTTCCTCGATAGCCATATAGAGCATATCACCGACCTGCTCGGCGGCCAGTTCGATCTCGTGCAGTGTATGATCTCTGGTGGAAATAGAATTATAAACGAAAAGTCCTGTGAACGCGACGATGGTCAGAAGCGAAGACAGCAGGATTACTTTGACACCGAGTGACTGTTTGATAAAATTCATGCGAGTTTCCTTTTAGTGCGCCCCGCCGTACATCAGCGGCTTAAAGTCAAACGCGGCAACCCTTTCAGGGTTGTGACAGGTCTCGCAATCGGAAATCTCAAGGTCACCCTTGATCAGATCGGAATCTCCACCGGATTCAACGTGGTCGTAACCAGCACCGTGGCAGACTTCGCAGCCTGCATCGGCCATGTCCGGAGTTTCGTCAAAATTGACGAAGCCACCGGGGCTTCCAAACCCGGTCATATGACAGGTATAACACTCTTCCAGTTCTTCCGTGGATAAGTCTCCGGCCATGACTTTTACGGAGTCACCGGAATGAGCTTTCTTGGAAAACTTCTTGAAATTTTCATACTCCACATCGTGACATTCAGCGCAAGCTTCGGTTCCGACGAACTGACCAGAGTTCGTTCTTCCCGTGCTTGCCATGCCTACGGCGACAAAAAAGGCCGCCGCAAAAAAGACCAGGCAGCCTTTGGACCAGACAGTTTTGAATAGCATGTACAAACCCCCGTGTACGTATCGATGACCACTTAAACGGATAGGAGGGACCCCATCCGTCTATTATTACTTTAGATGCTTATAGATTGTTTTTTCAATCAGGTAAAGGGACTGTTCCATTTTCATTATATGAACCAGGACCTCTACCAGTCGAGCGTTGCCTTGAAGGCAGACGCCAATCCCTGAACATCTTCATCCAGGACAATCTTATCGTCATGTGTAGCAATAAGTTTAGGGGAATCGGACACTTCGCCGATCAAACCGCAGATTTGCCCGGCAAACATGGCTTCAAACCCGCTCTTGCTGGCCGCAGGGACCGAAACAACCAGTCGGCTGGCAGATTCGGAGTACAACAGACCGGTGAGATTAAACTCACCGAGAGTAGGTATTTTGTCCAGATCGACATCAGCTCCCAGACGTCCACCGATGCACATTTCAGCAAGGGTCACGCCCAGTCCACCATCGGAACAGTCATGACAGGCGTTGACCAGTCCTTCCTGTGTGGCACCGAACATCGCTTCGTAACGGGCCTTGGCGCTCAGCAGGTCGACCTGCGGCACGTCGGGATTCGAGAAACCGAGCTGACCGGCAATTTCACTGCCGCCCATTTCCGGCTTGGTCAGACCAAGTACGTAGATGAGATCTCCGGCCTTCTTGAAGTCGGAAGTGAGACACTTGTTCACATCCGGGATGACACCGATGACCGAGAAAAGCACGGTCGGGGGAATGGAAATCTTCTGACCGCCGCCTTTATAATCATTCTTCATGGAGTCCTTGCCGGACACGCATGGAACACCGAAACCGAGGCAGTAATGATACAGGGCCTGGTTGGCGCGAACCAGCTGGGCCAACTTGTACTCGCCGTCGGGCGTGGACTCGGATTTAACCGGGTCGCACCAGCAGAAGTTATCGCAACCAGCCATGTAACGGACGTCACCACCCACTGCCACAGCGTTACGAATGGCTTCATCGATGGCGTTGGCCATCATCCAGTAGGTGTCGATGTCGGAATACTGCGGGCAGATACCGTGAGAGACTACCAAGCCCTTGTCAGACTCAAGCTCGGGACGGATGACACCCGCATCGGACGGGCCATCGGCCTTTACACCGACCATGGGTTTGATGGCACTGCGTCCCTGAACTTCGTGGTCATATTGACGGACCACATATTCCTTGGAGCAGATATTCAGACGACCAAGCATATCCTTGAGGAGTCCACCCTGATCCGCCGGGACCGGGATTTCGTCTTTCTTGATTTCGGGGCGTTTCCATACAGCATCAAGCTCCATCTGCGGTACGCCGTTGTGCAGGAACTCCATGTCCAGGCAGGTGACGATCTTGTCGCCGTAACGCACCAGATATTTGCCGGAATCGGTATAGTTGCCGAGCACGGTGGACTCGACGTCCATCTCGGCAGACAGGGCCATGAACTGGTCCAGATTTTCAGCAGGCACAGACATGGTCATGCGCTCCTGGGCCTCGGAGATGAGGATTTCCCAGGGCTTCAAACCATCGTATTTGAGCGGAGCCTTGGCGAGGTCCATGTCGAACCCGCCGGAATCCTCGGCCATCTCGCCCACGGACGAGGACAAGCCGCCCGCGCCGTTATCGGTGATGGCATTGTACAGACCCAGGTTACGGGCCCGCATCAGGAAATCATACATCTTGCGCTGGGTGATGGGGTCGCCGATCTGAACTGCGGTGGCCGGGCTTCCCTCGTGCAATTCTTCGGATGAGAAGGTCGCGCCGTGGATACCATCCGCGCCGATACGCCCACCGGACATGACGATGAAGTCGCCAGCCAGAGCCTCTTTATCCTCGGAAGGTTTGCCAGCCACAAGCACCGGCATTGTGCCGATGGTACCGCAGTAAACCAGCGGCTTGCCGAGGTAACGTTCATCGAAGACGATGGAGCCGTTGACTGTCGGGATGCCGGATTTGTTGCCGCCGTGTTCCACGCCCTCGCGCACGCCTTCGAAGACGCGACGGGGATGCAACAGACGCGGCGGAAGCTCGCCCTCGTGAAACGGAGAAGCGAAGCAGAAAACATCAGTATTGCAAAGCAGGTTCGCGCCGATGCCGGTTCCCATGGGGTCGCGATTAACGCCTACGATGCCGGTCAGTGCTCCGCCGTAAGGATCGAGGGCGGACGGAGAGTTGTGCGTCTCCATCTTAACGCAGATATTGATGGTCTCGGAAAATGCGATGACACCCGCATTATCCTTGAAAACGGACAGACAATAATCGCCAAACGGGCCGGACTCGGCATTACGCTGGCGCAGGGTCTTGGTCGACCCCTGAATGAAGGTCTTGTAGAGGCTGGACAATTCGATTGTCTTGCCGGTCTCTGTATTGTCGTATTTGATTTTTGCGCTGAAAATCTTGTGCTTGCAGTGCTCGGACCATGTCTGGGCCAGAACTTCGATCTCCGCGTCAGTAGGCTCGACGGACATGCCCATCTTCTCGCGCTCGGCTGCCACAGCCGGATCGGCGTAGTAGGCACGGATGTCGTGCAACTCGCGCAGGGACAGGGCCAGTGTATTGGCGCGGGAGAAATCCATCATCTCTTCGTCTGTCATGGTGGACAGCGGAATATTTGCAACTTCATCGCTGGCCTGACCGGTGACGCGCGGGGCATTGGGCTCAAAACCGGGATTGGAGCCCCAGGTTTCAGCAGACTTGTATTCATACCGCTGGATGAGTTCGTTGGCGAGCAGGTCCTTGGCAACGTGCTGAATGCCAGCCTCGTCCATGTCGGCAGTAATCAGATACTGCTTGGATGTGTAGACCTTGACGGGCTCAAGCTCTTCCTTGGACAGTCCGAGTGTTACGCCAAGGGTTTCCCTGGCGGTACGCCCTTCGTTGTCAGTGACGCCAGGCCGGAAGCCGACTTCCAGAATCCAGTCGAAATCGCGAGCCAGAGGCTTCAGTGCGGCCTCGTGCAAAACGGGATCATGCAGGGCGGCGCGCTCAAGGGCGAGATCCACCTGCTCCTGAGAAAGTCCCTCCAGGGAGAACACGTTGACGATACGAACGCCCTTGACGTCCATATCAAGTTCACTCTTGATCTTGCGGGCGAATTTCTCACCCACCACGTCACGGACATTTTCTTTCAATCCGACGATGACACGGCACAGCATCTTGAATCTCCTTGGATATATGAAAAGCGAAAAGGCCGCCCCTGACTACCGGGACGGCCTGAAATTATTTGGTTCTGGTCAACACGAAATCAGCAGCCTGCTTGAGCACCGTCACCTCATCGCTCGGGGCGAATCCGGCAAGACAGTCCTTGGCTTTTTCCACGTAGGCTGCGGCCTCATCGCGGGTCTTTTCCGAATAACGACCTTCGCGCACCTGATTCAGCACGGCCTCGGACTGTCCATCAGTCAGGGAGCCATCCTTGAGCGCTTCGAGAAGTGCTTCGCTACCGGCACCGTCGCCGTCCTCCATGAGCAGGATCAGCGGCAGGGTAATTTTTCCTTCCTTGAGATCGCCGCCCTCGGGCTTGCCGGTCTCGGAAGTCGGGGAGGCATAATCAAGGGCGTCGTCCACCAACTGGAAAGCGATGCCGAGGTTCAGACCGTACTCTCCGGCTGCGTCCTCCTGCTCCTGAGTTCCACCGGCAAGGGCAACGCCGCAACGACAGGCGCACTCAATTAGCTTGGCCGTCTTGCCGATGATGATCTCCATGTAGATACCGCGATCAAGGGCCGGATTCTTGGAGAATGCAATCTCCTCGATCTCACCTTCACAGGTCTCCATGATGCCTCTGGCGAGCAGCCATGACAGCTTGGCATTGCCGTAACGAGCACCCATTTCATTGGCTAGGGCCAACAGGGCATCACCCGCCAGGATGGTCTCGGTCTGCCCGAAAACAAGATGCGATGCAGCCTTGCCGCGCCTGAGTTCGGCGTCGTCCAGGTAATCGTCATGCAGGAGCGTTGCCGAATGCAGCAGCTCCAGGGAGCAGGCGATGGCGTGAAAATCGTCTTTGTCATAACCCAGGGCGCGAGCCATGAGCAGCGTCAGCATGGGCCGGATGCGCTTGCCGCCGGATCCGATGATGTGCTTGGCGACATCCTTGACCAATCCATTGAGCTGATCGGCCTCGGCATCGAGAAAATCATTGATTCCGGGGAGTTCCCGTTGGAAGTATTGCAGCAATTCGTTCATATCTATTTATTATGTCAGGTTGCGGGTTGCGAGGCAAGCAGCCCCTTACTATGCAAAAAGTTCAGCAGTGGCATTCCCAAGTTCCTTGAGCGCGCCTTCCAGGTCCCAGTCTTCGGCATATCTGGAACCAACCAGATTCGACACGGTGCGCACTTCGAGGAAAGGCAATCCCTTCTGCATTGTGGCAAACGCCAGGGCAAATCCTTCCATGTTCTCGATATCGGAGTTGTAGGCGGTCTTGAGCCAACCACCCCGGACAGCCGTGCCGGTCACACTGCTCACGGAAATGCTCGATGCACGCAGGCAGGTCGCGGGCAGGGATAATTTCATGGTTTCGGCATCGTTGACCGGATTCAGCTTGACCCGATTCCAGATCACTTCACCGCCCACCTTGCCCTGGGGAAAGCCGATGGCTTCAGGGTCCACACGCCCCTCCTCGTCCAGCAGGCCATACTCGGGCCAGGTCTCCTGCCATGCGTAACAGGCATTGCCGATGGGAAATTCTTCAACATCATAAGCCCCGGCGATGCCGAGATTTACCACTCCGGTCAGACCGGGCTGATCCAGAAGACGCCCGGCGGCCATGGCTGTATTGACCAGCCCAACGCCGGTCACGGTCAGCAGCAGTTTGCGGCCGTTCAGCTCAAATTCAACAATCTCGCCCTGCTCCACGGTGGGAGCACCAGAGCCGAAAGCGGATTTCATTTCCTTGGAAGTAGCGGTAGCAACGAGTATCATGGGTATCCTTTAGAGGCGCCAGTAGGAGATGTTTTCAGATTCAAGGGCTTCACGATCAAAGAAGCATTTTACGTCGACTATCAACGCCTTGTCAGGATCGGAGAACCGGCTTTTCAGCTCGGCCACCGGGATATTCTTGTATTCATCATGCGACACGGCCAGCACCAGCGCATCGAGATCCTTGAGATCATCCATGGAGCAGAGTTCGATACCCAGCACTTCACGGGCCTCTTCGGGATCGGTCTTGGCGTCATGCACCAGAGTCGTCACGCCGTAGTCTTCCAGTTCGCTGATGACATCAACTGCCTTGGTATTACGCAAATCGGGCACGTTCTCTTTGAAGGTCACGCCGAGTACGCCGACACGCGCACCCTTGATCTTCACGTCGCTCTTGATCATCCGCTTGACCGCGGATTCGGCGATGAACTTGCCCATACCGTCGTTGATCTCGCGGCCCGCAAGGATGACATGGGGATGAAAGCCCATGGCCTCGGCCTTGAAGGTCAGGTAGTAGGGGTCCACGCCGATGCAGTGACCGCCCACCAGTCCCGGACGGAAGGGAAGGAAATTCCATTTTGTCCCGGCGGCTTCAAGCACGTCCAGGGTGTCGATGCCCATACGATCAAAGATCATGGACAGCTCGTTCATGAGCGCGATGTTCAGGTCGCGCTGGGTGTTCTCGATAACCTTGGCCGCTTCTGCGGTGCGGATATCGGCGGCCAGATGAGTTCCGGCCTCGACGATGGTTTCGTAGACATCCTGCAACAGCTTGCCGGAGGCTTCGTCCTGACCGGCCACGACTTTGACGATGGTCTCAAGCCGGTGGACCTTGTCGCCGGGATTGATGCGCTCGGGCGAATAACCGACCCAGAAATCCTCGCCGCATTTCAGGCCGGATTCCTTTTCAAGGATAGGCACGCAGATTTCCTCGGTAAGACCGGGGAAGACCGTGGATTCGAAAACCACGACACTGCCGGGCTGAAGGTACCGACCCACGGATGCGCTGGCACCCTTGACCGGGCGCAGGTCCGGGGACCGAAATTCGTCGATGGGAGTCGGGACAGCCACCAGAATCAAACGGGTATCGGACAGGTCGGACAGATCGGCGGAATAAGTCAGATCGACATCGTCGCCGACTTCCGCAAAATCGACCTCGTTAGTCCGGTCAAAGCCATTATTCAGTTCCTCGACGCGCTTTTCGGACACGTCCAGGCCCACCACCTTGAAGTGGCGACCAAGGGCCACGGCCAGGGGCAAGCCCACGTAACCGAGTCCGACAATCGCGATGGAGTCGTCGTTATTTTTCAACTGATCGAACGTAATCATCATAAGTACATGTCTCCGTTTACCCTTCGGGTGGACACAATCTTTGTTCCCGGCTATCAAGGCCGTATGAATATCGACTGGACACTTCTTTTCACTGCTATCGGGTTGGCCCTTGTTTTCGAGGGTATTCCCTATTTTCTGTTCGCCGAGCGCATGCCACTCATGCTGGTCAAACTTGCCGAACAGCCGCCCAAATTCCTGAGGTTCATCGGGCTGGCGGCCATGATTTTAGGCCTTCTTATTATTTCTTTTGGCCGGTCTTTGGACTTTTAGCGGTCTTCTTCACCGGTTTTTTCTTCGCTTTAACAGCCGCCTTTTTCGGGGCGGCTTTCTTTTTGGGTGCCGCCTTCTTGGGGGCTGCTTTTGCTTTTGATGCAACCTTTTTGGGAGCCGCAGCCGCACGCGCCTTCTTGGCGGGCTTCTCGCCCACGTGCAGATAGACGATGCCCGACATCATCGGAACACAATAGACCCGCTCGAATCCTGCATCCACCAGTTCCTGTGCCAGAGCACGTTCGTCCGGGAAGGTCTTGATGGACTCGGCCAGATACCGGTACGCGCCGGGATCGCCGGAGATGCGGTCGCCGATGAACGGCAGCAATTTATCGAGATAGAAATTGTACAGCCCTTTCCAGACCCGCTTGGAGCCGGTGCCGAATTCGAG
>Ga0070729_10001194_pt1 | contig 42557 bp, 38 predicted proteins | sample tdDd472_FD_66725 | JGI IMG/M metagenome (GOLD analysis project Ga0070729, IMG submission 66725) | Marine sediment microbial communities from the Atlantic coast under amendment with organic carbon and nitrate - tdDd47.2 | ecosystem: Environmental > Aquatic > Marine > Coastal > Sediment | place...
CTGCCGGATGCGTGTCTCGCTGCCGCCGCTGTACAGGCGCCCGCCGATCGTGCGGTCCTCGGCGTTGTTCTGCGGGACGTTCGTGTCGAGCAGGTAGAGCGTCGCGCGGCCGACCTCGAGCTTCCAGACCTGCGCGTACACCGTGCGGTCCGAGATCGGCATGTCGACGATCAGCGGCTCGCCGCCGTGGGCGACGAGCTCGGCGGGGATCGTGGACCAGTCGGTCGGGGGGTACCGCTCCTGCTGCCAGCCGTCGGCGTCGACCGACTGCTGGAAGTAGCCTTCGGGGTACTTGAGCCCGATGCCGACGAAGGGCACGCCGACGTCGCTGGCCGTCTTGATGTGGTCACCGGCGAGCACGCCGAGCCCGCCGGAGTAGAGCGGCAGCGACTCGTGGATGCCGAACTCGGCGCAGAAGTACGCGACGAGCCCGCGGCGCATCTCGGGGGTCTCGCGGCGCACCCACGTGCCCTCGCCACCGAGGTACGTGTGCAGGCGCGCCTGCACGTCGTCGAGGGCGTCGAGGGCTTCGGGGGACGCGTAGGCCTCGGCGAGCTGCGCCTCGGACGCGCCGCGCAGGACGGCCAGCGGGCTGTGGTTCGTGCGCTCCCACGCGTCGGGATCGATGCGCTGAAAGAGCGCCTGCGCGTCGGGAGTCCAGCACCACCAGAGGTTCGAAGCGATCGCTTCGAGGCGGCCACGGATGCTCATGTCAGGTCCGGGGGGTGAGGGACGGGCCGCGCGCGGTCGGGCGGCGGCCGGAGCCGGATGCGCGCCAGCCTACGATCTCGCGACGCGCGCGCGCAACGAGACGCTGTGGCGCGTCGCGTCAGGTGGGGTCGGTGTCGAAGCGCCCGCCGCGACCGGCGCCCGCGGCAAAGCGCGATGCGCCGGCGACGGTCTCGTGCTGCAGGGTCGCCGACGCGCCCGCAAACTCGCGGGCGAGGGCGTCGGCGAGCGTCCCGTCGAACGCGGCGAGCGCGGACGCCCGGTCCGCGCGCAGGCACCGCTGGGGGAACCGGGCGACCTCGTGGGCGAGGGCGATCGCCGCGGACCGCGCGCCGCCGGGGTCGACCACCCGGGACGCGAGCCCCATCGCCAGGGCTTCGTCGGCGTCGACGGGGCGGCCGGTGAGGATGAGATCGAGCGCTCGCCCCATGCCGATGAGGCGGGGCAGCCGGACCGTGCCGCCGTCGATCAGCGGCACGCCCCAGCGGCGGCAGAACACACCGAGAATCGCGTCGCGGGCGACGACACGCAGGTCGCACCACAGGGCGAGCTCGAGCCCGCCGGCGACGGCGTGCCCCTCGATCGCGGCGATCCACGGCAGGCGGGTGACGATGCGGCTGGGCCCCATCGGGGCGTCGCCGTCGGGTTCGAGCCGGTTTGGCGTGCCCTCGGCGATCGCCTTGAGGTCGGCGCCGGCGCAGAAGGTGCCGTCAGCGCCGGTGAGCACACCGACGCAGGCCGCGTCGTCGGCGTCGACGGCGCGCACGGCGTCCGCGAGGGCCTCGGCGGTGGCCCGATCGACGGCGTTGCGGCGCAACGGGCGGTCGATCGTGACGACCCGCACGGGCCCGTCGGCCTCGACGCGGATGGTCACGCGTCCCCCGTCGTCCCGTCCATCATGCGGGCGTTGTCGATCGCGTCGCGCGCCCACGGCTCGTCGATCCGCTCCAGCAGGGCGACCGCGGCGCGACGCACCGGCACGACCGTCGACCAGACGACGTCGGCGAGAAACCGCAACTCGCCGGATTCGACGCGCCCGCCGCCCAGCGCCTCGGCGAGCTCGGGCGTCACGAGCACGACCCGGTCGAGGTCCGGATCCGGCTCGCCGGGCTCGAGGTCGACGGTGGTGAGAGAGCCAGACGCTCCGCTCAGCTCGCACCGGCTCTTCGCGCGGCGCGCGAGGTCCCGCCCCAGCAGGTTCAACGCGTCCTTGTACTCTTCGTGCTTCTGTCGGCGGGTCGCCATCGTGGCCTCCGGGCAGGGGTCCCGATGGTACGAACCCGCCGCCCCGAGGGGAACCTCGGCGGCGGCGGGCATCGCGATCGCGCATCCACGTGTCGATGCGGCGCGTTGATTTCGTTGCGGGGGTCGCTGTGCGGACCTCCCTGCGACGGACTCACGGCACGGTCAGAAGTGTACCGTGAGATCATTGCACCCTGAGATCATTGTACCGTGATCACGTTGCTGACCCAGCGGCCACCGTTCGCGTCGCGGGCGACGACGCGAAAGTCGAAGCGGTTCTCGCCCTGCGTCGCAGGCATGTTCATGTCGGCGAAAAACGACGGCGGCAGATCGGTCGCGAGGGCCGTCCACGACCGGTACGTGATCGCGCTGAGGACCTCGAAGTCGACCACGACGTCGTCGCGCCCCTCGACCGTCCAGTCGCCGCGCACCGAGACCGACATCGCGCCGCCGACGACCACCACGTGCACGCGGGCGTCGTTCAGCGTGACGTCCGGATCGGGCAGGGCGGGGGGCGCGTCGTCGACGTCATCGCGGGTGGTGCCGTCGCCGCTCCGGTCATCGGACGACCCCGTTTCGTCGCTCGTCCCACCGTCGCTCATCCCGTCGTCGCTCGACCACGGGTCCGTGCTCTCGTCGGCGAGGTCGTCCGACAGCGCGTCGAAGCCGTCGTCCCCCGGGCAGACGCAGGCGCCGAGCCCGTCGCCATCGTCGTCGCAGACCTGCACGCCCTGGTCGCCGCCGAGGCAGGGGCAGGTGTAGACGCGCCCGGCGGTGCAGGCGTCGACCGGGTCGAGGTCGTCGATCAGGCCGCAGGCGGCGAGGGCGCCGAAGCTGAGCGCGAAGAGGGCGAGGCGGGCGGTGGGCAGGGTGCGAGCGTCGAACATGGGAGCCTCCGGGGTGGGCCGCTGAATGCGGCGTTCACCCGGTACGTCGAACCGGGACCGCAAACGGATCTGTGATTTCTGAACTTTTCTCGCGGCCCCCCGTTTCGACAGGCACCTGCCGCCCCGGACCGACCATGCACCGCCCCGCCATCCAGATGCGCATCCCCGACGCCCTGCGCGACGACGTCCACGACGAAGACCTCGTCGCCAGCGCGGTCGCCGGGGACGCTGGCGCGCTCGACACCCTCGTGCTGCGGCACCGGGGGCGGATCGTGCGCGCCTGTGCCGGGCACGTCGGAGCCGCCGAAGCCGAAGACCTCGCGCAGGACGTGCTGCTGCGGATCGTGTCCAGCCTCGACCGGTTCGACGGGCGGTCGAAGTTCACGACGTGGATGCACGGCATCGTGCGCTACGCCTGCATCGATCACATGCGCCGTCGCGGGCGTCGGCGCGAGCAGCCCCTGCATGGTCGGTCGGCGAGTGGGCGATTCACCGCGCCGGTCGAGCGCGTGCCCGCCCGCCGCACGGGGGTCGACGTCCGCGCGATCCGCGCGGAGGTTCGCACCCCGGTCGCTGCGGCGCTCGACGCACTGCCCGCCGAGCTGCGCGCGGTCTTCGTGCAGCGCACCCTCGAAGGGCGCACCTTCGCCGCGATCGCCGAACGCGAGGGCATCGGCGTGCCCACGGCGAAGAGCCGCATGCGGTACGCGGTCGAGCGTCTGCGGGGTCACCTCGGTCGCCTCGACGGCTGGCTGACCGCCGAACGGCCCGGGCTCGATTCGACCGCCGCGGGTTGACCGCGGGCGCGCGCCCCGACACCCTGAGGGCGTCTGCTGATCCGGCGCACCGTGACCGACACTCCTGCCCGCCTCGTCTTCGACGCGCTCAACTTCGCGGCGCTGCGACACCGTTCGCAACGCCGCAAGGGGCGTGAAGGCGCGCCGTACGTGAACCACCTCATCGAGGTGGCGCACGTGCTCACCCGGCACGGCGTCGAGGACCCCGTCACCCTGTGCGCCGCGATCCTGCACGACGCGGTCGAGGACGCCGAGGTGACGGCCGAAGAGCTGGTGCAGCGGTTCGGTGGGGTCGTGACGTCGATCGTGCTCGAGCTCACCGACGACCCCGATGTGCCCCGCTGGACCACGAAGCTCGCGCAGATCGAGGGCGCGCCGTCGTTGTCGGACCGGGCGCAGGACATCCGTGTCGCCGACAAGATCTCGAACCTGCGCGGTGTGCTGACGTCGCCGCCATCCGGGTGGTCGATCGAGCGCAAGCTCGCCTACTACGCGTGGGCCGAGCAGGTCGTCGTCGGCTGTACGCGGGCGCGTGCCGGCCTGCGGCGTACGTTCGAAGACGTGCACGCGTCGGGGCGGGCGGCGCTCGAGCTGCAGGCGGCCCATCAGGCGCGCCGGCGGGCCGTGAACCCCGAGGCGACCGCGCCGGCGATCCCGGCCGACGGTCCGGCGCGGCGGTCGGACTGAGCGCCGAAGACGCGCGCGGTTCGTGGTGCACCCGGGCACCCTGTCCGAACGCACAGGGCCGAGCGCGTATCGAGGCCCTCACGGCGCGGTTCTGCGCGGAATCACGGGGGGATTCGGCGCCTGAATGAACGGTCATTCACCCCGTTGACGCACCGCGGCACGGTCGCTAGATCTGCGTCTGCAGCGACAACACGTCCGCCTACACAGGGAGCAGTCGAAGATGAGCCACACGACCGAGGCCTGGGTTCTGTACGCCGGTACCAGTGACGCCCCCGAACGCGCCGAGCTCGTGCGCGAGGCGTTCACGTTCGACGACATCTCGAGCGAAGAGGTGCTCGTCAAGCCGCTCTACGGCTGCTGGGAAGGCAACATGGGCCACGCCCTCGACCGGCGCCCCGTCGACATCTGCAAGCAGCGCGGCGAGGACAAGCTCGTGTTCGGCAACGCAGGCGTCGTCGAGATCCTCGACGTGGGCTCCGACGTCACGACCGTGCGCCCCGGCGACAAGGCCATCCTCTTCTGCAACGGCGAGTGGGACCGGTTCGGGTACCCGAAGCGGATCTTCGGCTACGACTGCCCGAACACGATCGGCATGCTCGCCCGCAAGACGAAGCTCCACCAGAAGCAGGTGATCCGGATCCCCGAGTCGAGCGAGCACGACCTCGCGCGGTGGGCGGCCTTCAGCCTGCGCTACGTGACCGCGTGGTCGAACTGGCGCCTCGCCTGGGGCATGCTGCGCATGCAGCTCAACGAGAACGAGCTGCCCTCGCCGGTCGTCTGGGGCTGGGGCGGTGGCGTGTCGCTCGCCGAGCTGCACCTCGCGCATCTCAACGGGTGCCGCGCGTTCCAGGTGTCGTCGCGCCCCGACCGGCAGGAGCGGGCCCGCGAGCTCGGTATCACGCCGATCGATCGCAAGGACTTCGCCGCGCTCGCCTACGACGAGAAGCGCTACAAGTCCGACCCCGAATACAAGGCGAAGTACCGCGAGAGCGAGAAGCGCTTTCTGCAGCTCGTCGAAGAGCTCACCGGCGGGCAGGGCGTGAACATCTTCCTCGACTACGTCGGCTCGCCGGTCATCCGGGCGACGCTGAAGGCGATGGCGCGTCAGGGCGTGCTCGCGACCGCCGGCTGGAAGGAGGGCATGCACCTCTGGTTCATGCGGGCGATCGAGTGCATCGACCGGCACCAGCACGTGCACACGCACTACGCCCGGTACCCCGAGGGCGTGCAGGCGGTGAACTTCGCGGCGGCCAACGACTGGCTGCCGACCGTCGACGACCGCATCTACACGTTCGACGAGATCCCGGAGTGCGCGGCGGACTACGACGCGGGCAAGTTCACGTACTTCCCGGTGTTCCAGGTCAACGAGTCGTGAGCGACGCGCTTCGCAGAACGCTGCACGCAGCCCGCTGACCGACCCACCGTACCGATTCGAGGATCCGATGCCTGACTTCGACGCCATCCGCGACGAGATTCGCCAGATTCAGGGCCGCCACCGCGCCCGCCCCGAGCACATGCACGGCATGAAGGTGCCGTACTGGCGCCGGGGCGAGATGTCGATCCCCGGCTTCAAGATGAAGCCCGGCGGCGACGTTGAGACCGACGGTCGCGCCCTGTCGCTCAAGCTGATGAGCAAGGCGGCGCAGCTGCCGATCGACTTCTTCTTCTATGACCTCGAGGACGCCTCGCCCGACAACGCGGACCTCAAGCCGTGGGCGCGCAAGTTCGTCATCGAGGCGCTGACGACGAACGACTACGGCGATCGCGTCGTGGCGTTCCGGCCGAACAACATCCGCACGGCGTACTTCGAGCACGACGTGGTCGAGGTGGTCTCGGCCGCTGGCGGCGTCCTCGACGCGATGGTCATCCCGAAGACCGAGCACGCCGACGAGGTCGCGGACATCGTGAAGATCGTCCGTGACGTGCAGCGGCTGTCGGGCCGCGACAACGAGATCATGCTCGAGGTGCTCATCGAGTCGCCCCGGGCGTTCATGGAAGCCGAGAAGATCGCGGCCATCGACGGCGTCGCGACCCTCATCTTCGGCGCCTGGGACTTCGCCCGCACGATCGGCGGCAAGGTGACGGCCGACGGCTGGATCCACGACCAGGGCGCCGTGCGTCAGCTGCTGCCGGTCATCGCCGCTGCGTACGGCAAGGACGCGGTCGACGCGGTCACCGGCACGCTGCCGATCCGCCCCCGCGCCCCCGAGGGCGTCGACCCCGCCGAGGCGAAGCGCGCGTCGAACCTGCCGTCGAGCGAGATCGACGCCGACGTGTTCGGGCAGGCGTTCGTCGACGCCGTCCGCGCGCGGGAGCGTGCGCTCGCGCTCGCCGCTCGCGACGCGGCGGATGCCCGCGCCGTCGGCTTCGCCGCCAAGTGGATCCTGCACCCCGACCAGATCGCGCCGATCCACGGTGCGTTCACCCCGACGCGGCACGACGCCCTCGCGGCGCTCAAGCTGACGGCGGACTACGCGAACGCCGCGAAGTCCGGGTCCGGCGCCGAGGTCGATGGCGACCGGCTCGCCGACAAGGCGGTGGTCGGCACGGACTGGTGGGTCGTGCGCGCGGCGATGAAGTCCGGCGTGCTCACCGACGCCGACATCGACGCGACCGGGTTCACCCTCGAGGCGCTGCACCGCACCGTCGTCACACACGACGCCCACAGCACCCTCGTCTGAATCGGCTCTCACGCCGGCCGGATCCCCCCGGCCGGCTCTCGCGATCCGGCGCCCCGCCGCGGGGCCGGTCGCACACCCCCGGGTGATCATGTCTCTGGACGCCGCACGCACCTCGCTCGAATCCGTCGACACCGTCGCGCGCGCCATGAGCGCGGGGCTGGCCCGGGTCGTCGAGAAGGACGGACGCCTCAGCCGCTCGCGCCTCGACGCGGTGCAGCCCGAGGCGTTCGAGCTCGCTCGCACCCTCGGTGAGGTCACCGCGGCCCGCGCGCTGCTCGACTTCGTGACCCCCGGCACCCGCGACGCCCAGCTCGCGAAGGTCTACGTCGCCGAGGTCGTGCGCCGGGTGACGGACCGCGTCCGCTACGGCGGCGCGTGGGGCGACATCGACACGTCCGGGCTCGACGCGGCGGCGGCATTCGTCGCGGCGGTGCACTCGACGGACGCGCTGGCGGCGCTGGGGCGTCAGCTCGTCGAGGGCGACGGCGAGGCCACCGGCGACCGGGGCTTCGGCGACGACCACGCGGCGATGCGCGAGACCTTCGCCCGGTTCGGGCAGGAGCAGATCGCGCCGCTCGCGGAGTCGATCCACCGCGAAGACCGCATCCTGCCCGAGGCGCTGCTGTCGAGCCTCGCCGACCTCGGCGTGTTCGGCATCAGCATCCCCGAGGACTACGGCGGCTTCTTCGTCGACAACCTCACGATGTGCATCGCCACCGAAGAGCTGTCGCGCGCCAGCCTCGGCGCCGGCGGCAGCGTCATCACGCGGCCCGAGATCGCCGCGAAGGCGCTGCTCAAGGGCGGCACCGAGGCGCAGAAGCAGGAGTGGCTGCCGAAGATCGCCGCCGGCGAGACGCTGGTGTCGATCGCCGTCACCGAGCCCAACGCCGGGTCCGACGTGGCGCGGCTGCGGGTGACCGCGAAGCCCGTCGAAGGCGGCTGGCGCATCGACGGCGAGAAGACCTGGTGCACCTTCGCCGGTCGCGCCGACGTCTTCGCGCTGCTCGCCCGCACCGGCACGACCGACGAGGGCGCGAAGGGACTCACGCTCTTTCTCGTCGAGAAGCCGGCGACGATCAGCGAGACGGACCACCACAGCTTTCACCACGAGCAGCCCGGCGGCGGCACGATCGAGGGCCACGCGATCCCGACGATCGGGTACCGCGGCATGCACTCGTTCACCGTCACGTTCGACGGCTGGTTCGTGCCGGACTCGCACCGGGTCGGCGCCCTCGGGCAGGGCTTCGCGCTGCAGATGGAAGGCTTCGCCGGCGGGCGCATCCAGACGGCCGCGCGCGCGGTCGGGGTGATGGAGACCGCGTTCGACGCAGCGGTCGCCTACGCCCGGGAGCGCACGGTGTTCGGTACGCCGCTGTCGGACTACTCGATCAACGCCGCGAAGCTGGCGCGGATGGCGGCCACGATCTTCGCCGCGCGCCGGCTCACGTACGACGTCGCCGCGATGCTCGACGAGGGGCGCGGCCACATGGAGGCGTCCCTCGTGAAGCTCACGTCGTGCCGCGACGCGGAGTGGGTGACCCGCGAGGCGATGCAGCTGCACGGCGGGATGGGGTACTCCGAGGAGTACCCGGTGAGTCGGTATTGGCAGGACGCCCGGGTGCTCTCGATCTTCGAGGGCGCCGAAGAGATTCTGGCCATCTACGTCGTCGCTCGGCAGCACCTGCGCGGCTTGATCGGTTGACCCTGGACGAGGACGCACGATGACGAAGGCGTGGCCCGGCAACTTCTTCGAGGACTTCGAGCTCGGCGCTGCGTGGCGGTGCCCGACGCCGCGTCGGCTGACCCACGGCGACGTGTCGGCGTACATCGCGCTCACCGGCGATCGCACGCCCGGGTACTGCGGCGGCGGCGACCTCGTGCACCCGCTGGTCGTCTTTCACACGGTGTTCGGCCAGACGGTGCGCTCGATCTCGCTGAACGCGCGCGCGAACCTCGGCTACGCCGACCTGCGCTGGCACCGGCCGGCGCGGGTGGGCGACGTGCTCGTCACCGACGTCGAGATCGTCGGGCTGAAGGAGAACTCGTCCGGCACCACCGGCATCGTGTGGGTGAAGACGACCGGTCGCGACGTATCCGGTGAGGCGGTGCTCTCGTTCACCCGCTGGGTGATGGTGAAGAAGCGAGGCACCGCGCCGACCGCGTGGCGCGACGCCCCCGTGGTGCCCGAGCTCGGCGATGTCGTCGACCCGTCGACCCTGTCGCCGACCATCGAGGCCGCGCGCCCTGACGAGGCGGCTGGCGCGCGGTGGGGCTTCGCGGACTACGCCGTCGGTGAACGCATCGTGCACGGCGACGGGATGCTGGTGAACCCCAGCGACCACATGGCGTTCACGCGGCTCTTTCAGAACTCGGCGAAGGTGCACTTCGACGGCCTCGCCATGGACGGCCGCCCCCTCGTGTACGGCGGGGTCGTGATCAGCCACTGCTACGCCGCGGCGCACAACGGGCTCGAGGGTCGCGCGGGGGTGTGCGGCATCAACGGCGGCACCCACGCCAACCCGGTGTACGCCGGCGACACGGTGTATGCCGTGAGCGAGGTGCTCGACACGTTCGATCCCGGCGCCGGCTCGCCCGTCGGCCTGGTGCGGCTGCGGCTCGTGGGCATCAAGAACACGCCGGCGAGCGAGCACGCGACGATGCAGTGGAAGCACGACGACCCGAAGCGACCGGGGCGCACGCGGTACGCGCCGAACGTCGTGCTCGACCTCGACCTGTGGGAGTCGGTCGCGAAGTAGCATCCGGGCAGGCCTGCCTCGGCCCGCGCAGGTTCGCCCGGGTCTCGGGCGGCGCGGCGCCGGGCACGGATGGACACGAACCCGGTCCCGCGATACCGTCGCAGAGGACGACGCGCGCACCGAGAGCCGCGCCGCTCGCGCGCGTCGGACCCCACGCCATCGAACCGATGACCGCTGAACCGCGCACGAAGGACGAGCTGATGACCGCGCCCGTGGTCGCGCCGAGCACCGAACAGCTCGCCGCGCAGTCGGGGGACGCGGCTGGCGTCGTCGACGAAGCCGGCCCCACGCGACCCGTGGAGCTGGACGCCGATGCGGTCGCTGCGACGACGCGCCCGGTGGCATCGAAGCGCGACTCGCAGATGTCGGGCGGGCAGATGACCGTGACGCAGGCCATTCGGCTGAACCGGTCGAAGCGCAAGACGCTGCCGCCGTCGAAGGCGCCGACGCGCGCCGCGCGCCCGGCGGAGCCGCGCGCGGCGTGGAAGGACGGGCTGTTCCCCGCGGTGTTCGGCGCGATTTTCAGCGCGCGGTGGGTCCTGCGGTGGCTCAACGACGGGCAGGTCGTGCTCGCCGTCGCGGTCGGCCTCGGCGCGACCCTCGGGCTCTTTCTGATCGGCATCGGCGCGAGCCGCTGGCTGAGCGCGCCGACCGACGACCCGACGGCGCGCACCTGACGTCGACGAGCACGGCGTCGACGAGCACGGCGTCGACGAGCACGGCGTCGAGCGGCGCCGCTACGGTTGACACTCGCCGGTGGCGTTCGGATACGTAGTGTCCCTCGGCGGGCGCTGCGCGCTCGCCTGTCTCAGGCCCGGCCTTCGGCATGCTGTACGTGGTGTTCGTCGCCATTGACCGCGACCGCGCAGACGCGTGGACGACGTGGATGCGCGAGGCGCACGTACCCGACGTGCTCGCCACCGGCTGCTTCGCCGACGCGCTGATGCTGCGTGACGAAGCCGCCGACACGCCCGAGCGGCTCGGGTGGCGCTTCGTCTACCGGGCGCACGACGCCGATGCCCTGGCGCGGTATCAGGCGAACTACGCCGCCGCGCTGCAGGCCGACCACACCGACCGATTTGCGGGGACGTTCGACGCCCGACGCGAGCTTCTGCCCGTCGTCGAGCGGTTCACGCCCCCGACGTCCTGACCTCGACATCGCACCGGCGCGCACCCGCGCCCCCACCTCTGGAGTTTCACCATGGCACGTAGCGAAGCCCTCGGCCTCCGTGGCATCCACGCCGTCCACTTCTACGTCAACGACCTGTCCCGCGGGCGGTCGTTCTGGGTCGACACCCTCGACTTCGCGTTCATCGCCGAGTCGGGTGAGGGCGCCGAGGGCGCGAAGTCCGAGGCCTACCGCGCCGGCGACGCGACGTACATCTACAGCGCGCCGACGTCCGACGACTCGCCGGTGGCGAAGTTCCTCTCGCGGCACCCGGACGGCATCGCCGAGCTGATCTTCGAGGTCGAGGACGTCAAGAAGACGTTCCAGGTGCTCGACGAGCGTGGCGCCGCCATCGTGGGGGACATCGAGACGACGAAGGACGACGGTGGCACGTACCGCTCGTTCTCGATCACGACGCCGTTCGGCGAGGCGCTGTTCACGTTCGCGCAGATCGACGGGTTCACCGGCGTGGCGCCGGGGCTGTCGACGTTCGCCGAGCCGAAGGGCGGCAAGAACGCGTTCGGGTTCGGCGAGATCGACCACGTGACGAGCAACTTCCTCACGCTCAAGCCGCTGATCCTGTGGTGCAAGGACGTCCTCGGGCTCGAGGAGTACTGGGGCATCGAGTTCCACACGCAGGACTACGCGAAGTCGCAGGGCCACACCGGCTCGGGCCTGAAGTCGACGGTCGTGTGGGACCCGCACTCCGGCGTGAAGTTCGCGAACAACGAGCCGAACCGGCCGTTCTTCGCGAAGTCGCAGATCTACACGTACATCGAGGACAACAACGGCCCGGGCATCCAGCACACCGCGCTCACGATCGCCGACATCGTCGGGACGGTGGACGCGATGCGCGAGCGCGGCATCCAGTTCATGCCGACGCCGGGGTCGTACTACGACATGCTGCCGAAGCGCCTCGACGCCGCGGGCATCGAGCTCGATGAGCCGATGGACGACCTGCGCCGCACGGAGATCCTCGTCGACGGCGAAGGCCCCGGGAAGTACCTGCTGCAGATCTTCTGCAAGGACTTCGCGACGATCTACGACAACCCGAACGGCGGCCCGTTCTTCCTGGAGATCATCCAGCGCAAGGGCGACCGCGGGTTCGGCGGCGGCAACTTCCGCGCCCTCTTCGAGTCGATCGAGCGCGAGCAGGTGGCGACCGGGCGCGTCTGAGCGCCGGGTGATGCATCGAACTCGCTGACGAACCGAACCGGAGCCCGCCATGCTCGACCGCCACGCCGAAGGACACATCCCGCCGAAGCACCACATCGTCCACCGGGACGACGCGGGGAACCTGCTGCACGAGGAGTGCCTCACGCGGCAGGGCTTCGACGGTCCGTACGTGCTCATCTACCACCAGCACGAGCCGCACCGGCACACGGCGTGGCGGGCGAGCGAGTACGGCTGGGCGCCTCCCGAGCTGGAGAGCGAAGAGACGTCGCGGGTGCTGCGTCGGCGGCACTTCAAGTCGTGGGAGATGCCCACCACGAGCGGTCCGCCGATCTCGTCTCGGGTCCCGATCCTGTTCAACGACGACGTGGTGTGCGGCATCTGCCGCCCCACCGAGTCGGACCCGGTGTACTTCGCGAACGTCGACGGCGACGAGCTCTTCTACATCCACCGGGGGGGCGGCGTGCTGCGCTCGATCCTCGGGGACGTGGCGTTCGAAGAGAAGGACTACGTGTTCGTGCCGCGGGGCGTGAAGTACCGGATCGAGCTCGACGACAGCGACGAGCAGCACTGGATCTGGTTCGAGTGCACCCGGGACTTCTTTCTGCCGAAGCAGTGGCGCACGGCGACCGGCCAGTTCCGCATGGACGCGCCGTTCTGCCACCGTGACTTCACGAAGCCGACCTTCCACGGGCCGGTCGACGAGGGGATCCGCACCTTCGTGACGAAGTCGGCCGGGCGGTTCACCGAGTACGACCTGCAGAACTCCCCGCTCGACTGCGTCGGGTGGGACGGTTCAACGTACCCGTGGAAGTTCCCGATCCTGAACTTCCAGCCGCGGGCGGGGCAGGTGCATCTGCCGCCGGACTGGCACGGCAACTTCGCGTTCCCCGGCGGGCTGATCTGCTCGTTCGTCCCGCGGACGGTGGACTTCCACCCGCAGGCGATCCCGTGCCCGTACCCGCACGAGTCGGTGCACTGCGACGAGTTCCTCTTCTATTGCGAGGGCAACTTCGTCTCGCGGAAGGGCATCTCGGAGGGCAGCGTCAGCTTCCACCCGCGCGGCATCATGCACGGACCGCACCCCGGCGCGTACGAAGGCAGCATCGGCCACGACCGCACGAACGAGCTCGCGGTGATGATGGACACCTTCAAGCCGCTGCACGTCACGAAGCAGGCCGTCGCGGTCGAAGACGACGACTACCACGCGAGCTGGCTGCCCTGATCGGGGGGCGGGCCACCCATGGCGGTGGTTCAGCGCATCGCGCCGGTCACGCCGGCTCGATCAGCGCCGGGTCGAGGTCGTCCGCGGCTTCGTAGCCCATCAGCAGCAGCGCTGTGTTGGCGATGTTGCTCAGGCGGCGCACCTCGAGGTCGGCGAGGCGCCACGCGCCGGCGACCGTCGGGGCGTGCACCCAGAGCGGCACCGGGTTCAGCGTGTGCGCGGTGTGCGGGATCGGATCCCCGTCGTCGTCGCGCAGGATGGCACCCGTCTTCTTGTCGCGTTGCACCATCTGGTCGCAGTTGCCGTGGTCGGCGGTGACGATCGCCGCGCCGCCGAGCTTGTCGATCACCTTGAGCAGGCGACCGAGCGCGAGGTCGCTGGCCTCGACGGCGATGACCGCGGCCTCGAGGTGCCCGGTGTGGCCGACCATGTCGCCGTTCGGGTAGTTCACCCGAGCGAACCGGATGTCGCGGTCGGCGGTGAGCGCGTCCCGGACGGCGTCGGTGATCTCGGCGGCCTTCATCCACGGGCGCTCGCTGAACACGACCTGGTCGCTCGGGATCTCGATGTACTGCTCGAGCGCGCTGTCGAACGGATCGGTGCGGTTGCCGTTGAAGAAGTACGTCACGTGGCCGAACTTCTGCGTCTCGCTGACGGCGAGCTGCTTCACGCCTGCGTTGGCGAGGCGCTGACCGAGCGTCCCCTCGATGGACGGCGGGCTGACCAGAAAGCGCGCAGGCATGCCGAGGTCGCCGTCGTACTGCATCATCCCGGCGAAGCGCACGTCCGGGCGCGCGCCCCGTTCGAAGGGCGCGAAGGTGTCCTGCTCGAACGCCCGGGTCAGCTCGATGGCCCGGTCGCCGCGAAAGTTGAACAGCAGCACGGCGTCGCCGTCTTCGATGCGCCCGACGGGCTCGCCGGCGTCATCGACGACGACGAACGGCGGGATGTACTGGTCGTTCAGGTCCGGCGTCTCGGCCCGCGCCGCTTCGATCGCCGCCCGGGCGCTCGGCGTGGTCGGCCCGTCGCCGTGCACGTGCACCGCCCACCCGGTCTCGACCATGTGCCACTCGGCCTCGTACCGGTCCATCGTCACCAGCATCCGCCCGCCGCCGGACGCGAACCGGTGGTCGCCGCCGTCCTCGTTCAGCTCGGCGAACACGGCCTCGATGCGGTCGACGTACGTGAGCGCGGACTGCCCGCCGACGTCGCGCCCATCGAGCAGAGCGTGCAGGCGGGTGCGCGTCGCGCCGCGCGCGTGCGCGTCCCGCACGAGCGCCTCGACGTGGTCGATGTGGCTGTGGACGTTGCCGTCCGAGAGCAGCCCGATGAAGTGCAGGGTGGCGGCGCCGGCGACGTGGTCGACCATGCCGAGCCACTCCGCGGACGCTTCGTCGTCGCGGTCGAAGAGCGCGCCGGACCGGATCGCCTCGTCGACCCGCGTGGCGCCCTGCGCATAGATGCGCCCGGCGCCGATCGCGTTGTGGCCGACCTCGCTGTTGCCCATGTCGCCGTCCGTCGGCATCCCGACGTGGGTGCCGTGCGCCATCAGGTCCGTGCGCAGCGCCGTGTCGTTCAGCCCGTCCATGATCGGCGTGCGGGCGAGGTACACGGCGTCGCCTTCGTCCTGCGCGCCGAGCCCGACACCGTCGAGCACGACGACGACGACGGGACCTTCGACGGCGGGGTGAGCGTGGCGGGGCAGCGACATGGTGCGATCCGGGGTGCGAGGCGCGGCCACCATGCCAGCCCGGACGCGGGTTGACGACCCCGCGCGCCGATCACCGACGCAGCAGGCGCGCGTGAGGGCGGCGGTGGTTGCAGCCGTTGGACGGCTCGGCCGACTTGCGCGACGAGCTGACGCTCAGGTGGAAGTGGTGGTGGTGGAAGTAGTACCAGCCACGGCCCTCGTCCTCGGTCTCGTACGTGATGTTCATGCGGCCGCACATCGACGGCTCGAGCCAGCCGGCGTCGCACAGGGCGTCGCGGGCCTCGACGATGAGCGGCCCGGCCTGCCCGTCGACGCCGATGACGCGGACGTTCGGCGACGCGTGCATCGCGCCGAGCACCATGGCGGTGCGCCACACATCGAGGCGGTCCGGCGGGGACACGCAGTGGTACTGGTCGGCGCCGTTCGCCGTGTGGTCACAGACCGCGCGCAGGCGGTTGTCGCCGGTGCCGACCTGGTAGTACGCGATGTCGATGTCGGCGCCGTTCGTGTGGGTGCCGTCGGGGTGGCCGGGCGAGCCGATGGACGTGCCCGGGATGGCGCCATCGGCTTCGCTCATGTCGCCGAGCCCGAGGTCACCGCCGTTGCCGAAGTCCCAGTCCGCGGTGCGGCAGGCGGTGAAGGCCGTGGCGAAGCGGACGAGCGCGACGACGTCGCCGCGCAGATACGACCGGTACTGGTCGTCGCTCGTCTCGCCGTTCAGCGGGTAGTCCCAGTACCCGTGCGCCTGCCGAGGCTCGAAGGTGGTCAGCGAGTTGCAGGACTCGGTGCACTCCCACGAGGGGATGTCCGAGCAGTCGGGGATCGTGCCGCCGGGGACCTCGCCGAGGTCCGGCTGGCAGTCGCCCTCGTCGTTGCAGAACATGCCCTCGGCGCACGAGCCGGGGGTGCACGGCGGCGGCTCGCAGCCGAAGTCGCCGCAGATCTCGTCGCCGGGGCAGTCGGCGTCGGACTCGCAGATCGGCACGCATGCCGTCAGCGCCTCGTTCGGCGTGTAGCCGTCGTCGCAGTAGCAGCCGTCGCCCTCGGGGGTCGGCGACGAGTTCGGCGGGCAGTCCGGCTCTTCGCCGCCGCCACCGCCGGTGTCTTCGGAGCCGTCGTACGGCGGGCCGCAGACGTCGCTGCAGGTGTTGTCGCAGGTCGACCCTTCGTCGAACACGCACGAGCCGTCGTCGTCGCACGAACCGTCGCAGTCGAACGCGTCGCAGTCGGGCCAGCACAGGTTGAGGGCGCCGTCGGACACCTGCCAGCAGCGCGAGCCGTCGGGGCACTCCGCCTGCGAGCCGGCGTCGGAGCAGTCCGCGCTCGCCTCGAGCATGCAGATGCCGTTGATGCACATCCCGGAGTAGCCATCGACGTCGGCGCAGGCGTCGTCGCAGTCGCAGGCCGCGCCGGGCGCGAGGTCGGCGCTGCCGCCGCCGGTGCCCCCGCCGCCGGAGCCGCCGTCGGCCTCGCTACCACCGCCGCCGCCGCTCGTGTCCGCTTCGCCGCCGCCGCCGGTGTCGGACGCGCCGCCGCCGGCGCCGCCCCCGTCGGGGAAGAGGTACGTGGTGTCGTCGCCACAGGCGAAGACGCAGGACGCAAGGGACGCAACCAGCGCAGCGCGCAGGACCGAACGCATGACAGACTCCAGATGCAATATGGCCACCCGAGCGACGCGTCCTGCCGGGCGCACGCGGGCCTGTCAACCGCGGATGTGACGATCCTGTGACAACGGACGGGATCCGGCGCGGGGCGGGCCTGGGCCGGGCCGAGGGTCACCGACGGCGGCGTTTCGCCCCGCGCATCGGCGCCGCCGTCGTCGGATCCTCGGGCCACGCATGCTTCGGATACCGGGCACGCAGCTCCTTGCGCACCTCGACCCAGGTGTTCGCCCAGAACCCGACGAGGTCGTCCGTCACCTGCTGGGGCCGCATGTTCGGCGCGAGCAGATGCAGCAACACCGGCACGCGCCCCCCGGCGACGGTCGGCGTCTCGGTCGCGCCGAACATCTCCTGCATCCGCACGGCCAGCACCGGTGGGCGTCCGTCGTCCCACGTGAGGCGGACGCGGCTGCCCGACGGGACCTCGATCCGCTCGGGCGCGTGGGTGTCCAGGGCCTGCTGCTGCGGCCAGGTCAGCGCGCCGCGCAGCGCCTGCAGGGCACGCCCCCGCACGTCGGCGATGGACCGGCAGCCATACACGAGCTGGGGGGCGAGGGCGCCGAGGGACGCCGCGTCGAACGTCGGCAGGTCGAGGTGCGGCATCCAGCGCGCGAGGTTGCGCACCCGGGCGACGAAGCCGGCGACGTCGTCGCGATCGAGCCCGAGCGCGCGGTCGGGATCCGCGGCGACGATCTCGGCGAGGCACGCGGCGACCGCGCTCGGGTCGTCGGCTTTCACCACGCGCTCGCGCAGCACGAGGTCGCGGTACCGCTCGACCTCCCAGGCCGAGACGCGGTCCGCGCTCTCGTCGTAGCGCACCTCGGTGCCGGTCTGCGTCGCCAGCCACGTGTCGTCGATGGCCGAGGCGATGCGCACGCGGCCCGACGACCGCTCGCCGCGTCGGCCCGCCATCTCTTCGACCGCGACGAAGAACGCGTCGTCGCGCACCGCGCTGGACGCGTCGAGCTCGACGCCGCGGCCGGTCGCGCTCACCGCGCGCGGCGAGTCGGGGGCGCGCCGCCGGCAGACGCGATCCGGCCACCCGGCGAGCACCGCCCGAAGCAGTGCTTCGTCCGGGTCGCGATCGTACGTCGTGTCGATGCGGCGCAGCGGGCGCTGCAGCTGGCGCGCCGTGCGGCGCACATGGTGAGCGCCGCCGGTCAGGTCGTCGCGGCGAAACCGGCCCGCGTCGCCCCGCAGCGCACGGACGCGATCGAGCACGTCGGACCGCGACGTCCACACTGCGGCGCGCCCGTCCCGCAGCACCGACGAGCGCACGACGTCGCGGTCCGAGAGCGCCGCGGCTGCGAGCGCGCCGGTGTCGGGTGCGCCGCCGCGTGCGGCCTCGATCGCCATGCGGGCGAGCCGCGGATCGACCGGCAACCGGGCCATCTGCCGCCCGAGGTCGGTGATCGTGCCGTCGCTCAGCGCGCCGAGGTCGTGCAGCAGCTCAGAGGCCTGCTCGAGGGCGCGTGCGTCCGGCGCCTCGAACCAGCCGAACGCCGCCGGGTCCGCGACGCCCCACTCGGCGAGCTGCAGCACGACCGCCGACAGCTCGATGCGCTGGATCTCGGGGGGATCACGGTCCGAGAGGGCGCGGTCCTCGTGTTCGGTCCACAGCCGATAGCACACGCCGGGGCGCTCGCGTCCGGCCCGCCCGGCGCGCTGGTCCGCCGACGACCGAGCGATGCGCTCGACGTCGAGGCGGTTGAGCCCGCAGCCGACGTCGTACCGCAGCACCCGGGCGAGCCCGCTGTCGACCACCGTCGTGATGCCGGGGATCGTGAGCGACGTCTCGGCGACGTTCGTCGCGACGACCACGCGTCGCCGCTGGCCCGGCCGAATCGCCCGGTCCTGCTCGTCCGCACTCAGCCGCCCGTGCAGGGGGACGACCTCGGCGTCGACGTCGCCGAGCCCACGGATCGTCGCCATGATCTCGCCGACCCCCGGCTGAAACGCGAGCACGTTGCCGTCGGTCTCGCGCAGCGCGCGGCGCACGCCGGCAGAGACGAGCGCACCGGCGCGGCGGTCGTCCGGGCGATCGAGCCAACGGACGTCGACCGGGTACGTGCGCCCCTCGGATCGGACGACCGGCGCGTCGAGCCACGTCGCGACGGGGCCCGGGTCCAGGGTCGCCGACATGACGACGACGGCGAGATCGTCGCGCGCGTCGCGCTGCACCTCGCGGACCAGCGCCAGCGCGAGGTCGGCCTGCACGCTGCGTTCGTGGAACTCGTCGAACACGATGGCGCCGATGGACTCGACGAACGGGTCGGACTGCAGCATCCGCAGCAGCACGCCCTCGGTGACCACGAGCAGTCGCGTCGCGTCGCTGGCCTGTGCGTCGTGCCGCACCCGATACCCGACCTCGTCGCCCAGGCGAACGCCGCGCTCGTCGGCGATGCGGCGGGCGGCGGCGCGGGCGGCGACGCGGCGGGGCTCGAGCATGACGACCTGACCGTCGCCCGCCAGCCCGGCGTCGAGCAGCGCGCCGGGCACCCGGGTCGTCTTGCCCGCGCCGGTCGGCGCGATGAGCACGGCACGGTGGTCGGCACGAACGGCCTGCACGAGCTCGGGCAGGACGTCGTCGACGGGCAGGGCACTGGGGGGCGAACGGCGCACGCCGCCAGTGTGGGGCCTGCGGCGACCCGCGTCGATGGTCGAGTCGTCGCGGGGGCGTGACACGCGGGTTTCGGCGCAGGTCGCGCGTTGACACCGCCCGGGTCCGACCCGACGATGGCGCCGTCCCGGCTTCTCGCCCGCCCGGCCCGTATCGATGACCGATCTGCTCACCCTCGGCGCCCTCGACCTCGCGCGGCACATCGCCGCCGGCGACGTCAGCGCGTACGACGCGGTCTGCGCGCACATCGCGCGGATCGAGCGGGTGAATCCATCGCTGAACGCCCTCGTCGCCGACCGCTTCGACCACGCGATCGCCGAAGCCCGGCTTGCCGACGAGGCCTTCGCGCGGGGTGAGCCTGTCGGGCCGCTGCACGGCGTGCCGTTCACGGTGAAAGAGACGCTGGCGGTGAACGGGTTGCCGCACACCGCCGGGTCCGCGTCCCGTACGGCGGTGCACGCCACCCACGACGCGACGTCCGTGGCCCGACTGATGGGCGCCGGGGCGATCCCGCTGGGCGTGAGCAATACGAGCGAGCTCGGGCTGTGGGTCGAGACCGACAACCGCGTGTGGGGGCGCACGAACAACCCGTGGGATCCCCGTCGCACCGCCGGCGGGTCGAGTGGCGGGGACGCGGCGCTGGTCGCTGCGTCCGGCACGCCCATCGCGCTCGCCGACGACAGCGTCGGGTCGAACCGCATCCCGGCGGCGTTCTGCGGTGTCTTCGCCCACAAGCCGACCGGCGGGCTGGTGCCCCTCACCGGCCGCTATCCGGTCGTCTACGGCAAGGCGCGCCGGTACACGACGGTCGGGCCGATCACGCGCACGGCGGACGATCTGGCGCCGCTGCTCGAGCTGCTGCGCGGCGCCGACGGCATCGATCGAGGGGTCCTGCCCATCGAGGTCGGGTCCCCTGCTGACGTCGACTTCACCTGGAAGCGCGTCGTCATCTGTGAGGACCCCGGCATGCCCGGCGTCACGCCGTCACGCGAGGTCCGCCGCGCCGTGCGCCGGGCCGCCGAGCTGCTCGAAGACCGGGGCGCCGAGGTCGAGGAGTGGCGGCCCCGGCAGTTCAGGCACGCGGCGGACATCTGGCTCTCGTTGCACCACGAGGCGTGGGGCATGAACCACTCGTTCCGCGACGTGCTCGCCGAGGGGGACCGGCTCTTTCTGCCGCTGGAGTTCCTGCGGCTGGCGACCGGTCGATCCCGGCACACGATGCCGACCCTCGGCCTCGCGCTCACCGAGCGGTTCACCCGCGGCGCCATCGCCCGCATCCAGCGGTTCTGCGCCGAAGGGCGCCGCCTGCGCACGCGCCTGAACACCGTGCTCGGCGAGGGCGGTGTGATGCTGATGCCGGCGTGGCCGACCACCGCGCCGAAGCACGGCCGCACGCTTCGCCACCCGAAGCACGTCGTCTACGCCGCGATCCACAATGTGCTCGAGCTCCCGGTCACGACCGTGCCCATGGGCCTGGGCCGCGACGGGCTGCCGCTGGGCGTACAGGTCGTCGGCGCGCACGGCGGCGACGCCGTCACGATCGCGGCGGCGCAGGTGCTCGAGGCCGGCGCCGGCGGGTGGCGCGCGCCACGCCTGCGTCAGATGCGGCAGGCCGAACCCGGGCTCTGATGCCGATCGAGCACTCGCCGACGCGTGGTCAGTCGTCGGACGTCGCGTCGTCGAGGTCGACGATGTGCTCGGTGACGTCCGCCGGGGGCACCGCGGTGCGGCGATCGCCGAAGTGGTACTCGACGAAGCGGCGACCGAGCTGGCGCATCTCGAGGTAGTTCCACGCGCCACCGACGAGCCCGCCGACGACCGGCAGGGCACGGGCCGCGATGCGGCGGGACGCCACGCGGACGCCGACCCGGTGGACCATCTGCACCACCGATCGGCGCAGCGCCTGGTGCGCGACCGGCGTGTCGCCGACGATCGTCAGGACGTCGGCCTTCCAGTCGTCGGTGTCGAGGTACGAGGGGTCGGCGAGGTGGCCGGTGAGCCCGTTCAGCCGCGACGACGCGCGCATGAGAAAGGCCGCGTCGAAGAGTCCGGCGGGCAGGGCGAGGGCGGGGCCGCTCGCGAGCGTGGTCAGCGCCCCCTCGACGAACGCGATCGCCGCGTACCGCTGCACGAGCCGCTCCGCGATCTCACGTTCGGTCTGCTCGGGGGCCGCGTCGCGGTGGCGCAGGCTCGCGGCACGCACGCGCACCGGGTTCACCTCGATCGCGTGGCTCAGGACCTTGTCGTACAGCGATTTCTGCCAGCCGGATGCCATCGTCGTGCTCCATGGGTGTGTGGGCAGACAGCGTGCGACGGGACACCGCCGGGCGCAAGGCATGGGCGCGCTTGCGCCGCGCGAGCGCGTCCGCCACAGATGGCGTGCAGCCCGGACCCGGTGACCCATGCCTCGCCCCCGTACGACCGAAGCGATCGGCGCGCCCGACGGCGCCACCCCAGAGTGGCTCGACGAGCGCTGCTGGTACACGTGGCAGCCCGACTGGCTCGCCCCGAGCGAAGCCGACGCGTTGCGTGACGAGCTGCTCGCCGCGCCGGACTGGATCCAGCGGCCGATCGTCGTGTTCGGCCGCGAGATCATGCAGCCACGCCTGATGGCCTGGGGCGGCGACGTCCCCTACCGGTACTCGGGGCAGACCCTCGAGCCGCGGCCCCTCGCGCCGGCGCTCGAGGCGTTGCGGGTGCGGCTCGTCGAGGCGTGTGGGGTCGAGTTCAACCACATGATCCTCAACCTGTACCGCGATGGCCGTGACTCGGTCGCGATGCACGCCGACAACGAGCCCGAGCTGGGCGGCGAGCCGGTGATCGCGTCGCTTTCGCTGGGGGCGCAGCGCCGGTTTCAGTTTCAGCACCGGCGGTTGCGCAAGAAGCGGCGGCAGCTCTCGCTCACGCACGGTGGGTTGATGATCATGGGCGGCGCGACGCAGCGGCGGTGGCGGCACGCGGTGCCGAAGCAGGCGTCGGTCACCGAGCCGCGAATCAACGTGACGTTTCGGTTGTTGCACGGACCACCGGGGTGGCGTGATCCGCGATGGTCGCAACCGTGACATCCTGACTTTCGTTGCCGATGAGAACAGGTTACGCTGCAAGAGCTGCAACGGTGTGACCAGTCGAATCGAGGACATGATGCGTCGCCCGCAAGACTCTACCGGGGGAGGGGTAGTCGGCGTCCAGAACGAGAGCGGCCCTGCGCCGTTGCCTTCTGACGTCGCTCATCCCCTGAACGTGTTGCTCGTCGAAGACTCGGCGGCGGACCGTTGGGCCGTCCGACGCGCGCTCGACCGGGCGCGGCGCTTCGACGCCGTACTCTACGAGTGCGGGACCCTCGAGGAGGCGGTGCGGATCGCACGGGCGAACCCGTTCGACCTCGTCATCCTCGATCTTTCGTTGCCCGACGCGACGGGGCTGGAGTCCCTGGTGCGCCTCGATCCATGGGTCGACGGCGCGCCGATCATCGTGCTCACGGGCACGGACGACGAAGCGCTCGGGCTGAAGCTCATCGCGACGGGCGCGCAGGACTACATCGTCAAGCAAGCCGACATCGCTCCGGTTCTGGAGCGATCGGCGCTGTACGCCCTCGAACGCAGCCGGTTCCGCGCACGGCTCGAGAACCTCGCGCTCGAAGACCCGATGACGCGGCTCCCCAATCGACGCGCCCTCGTGCGTGACGTCGAGCGCGCGCTGTCCCGCTGTGATCGTCTCGGCCAGTGCATCGGTCTGCTGGTGATCGACATCGACCGGTTCAAGAGCGTGAACGACACGCTGGGGCACCTCGCCGGCGACGCGCTCCTCGTCGAGGTCGCGCGCGTGCTGACGAGCAGCCTCCGGGGCGGCGACGCCGCGTACCGGGTCGGGGGTGACGAGTTCGCGGTCGTCGTCGATGTGCTCACCGGGCCCCGAGACGTCGACAGCGTGGCGCGGCGCCTCACCCGGGTTGTGAACGAAGCGATCGATGCGATGCTCGGTGGCACACGGACGTCGGCTTCGGTCAGCATCGGGGGGGCCGTCGCGCCCGACGACGGGGCGGCGTTCAATACGCTCTTCGCCGAGGCGGACCGTCGCATGTATGCACACAAGGCGTTGAAGCGTGACAGCGTCGCGTGAGCCGCCGCCGCCGTCGCTGCTCACGGGCTGCGCGGGGGCGCCATGACACATCCGGTCACGGTCGGGCACGAACCCGATCGGATCACTCGCGCGGCAGGTCGAGCAGCGCGGCGATGACGTCGGTGAGGGCGGCGAGGTTGGCAGGCTTCACGCCTACCTCGGATGCTCCGGCGGCCCGCGCCGCCTCGGCGTCGGCGGGATCCGACGACGTGGTCAACGTCACCACGCGGCAGCCGGCCGCGGCGAGCTCACGTGCGCGGCGGCGCATCCACGTCATGCCGTCGAGACCGGGCATGTTGAGGTCGACGATGACGGCGTCGGGGCGTGTGCCCGAGGCGAGCGCTTCGTCGAAGGCGGTCGCCGAGGCGAAGGCGTGGACCTCGCACTCCGGCAGGCAGCGGCGAATCGCGCGCATGGCGAATCGTCGATCGACCGCGGCATCGTCCACGATCGCGATGGAGCGGTACGCCCGCTTCACTCCAGAACCTCCATTCGTTGCAGTACGCAAAACGGTAGCACACCGGGCTTCGCGATGATCGAGTTTTTTCGTCTCCTCTTCGACACCTCGGACTTCCCGGCGCGCTGGTACTGCGGCGAGTGGTCGCCGGGCCTTGGCTGGCTGCACATCGTGTCCGATCTGGTCACGTGCTTCGCGTACTACGCCATCCCGCTGACGCTGATCTGGTTCGTGCGGCGTCGCGGCGACGTGCCGTTCAACGCGGTGTTCATGCTCTTCTGCTTGTTCATCGCGGCGTGCGGCACGGTGCACCTCGTCGAGGCGACCATCTTCTGGCACCCGTGGTACCGCCTGTCCGGGCTCGTGAAGCTGATGACGGCGATCGTCTCGAGCATCACCGCGGTCGTGCTGATTCGCGTGATCCCGTCCGCGATTCAGCTGCCGGGTCTGGCGCGGGTGAACATGGACCTGGAGCGCGCACAGGCCGACCTGCAGCGACGCACGGACGAGCTCGCGCTCTTCGCCAGCGTCGCGTCCCACGACCTTCGCGAGCCCGTGCGCCACGCGCGGATGCTGACGACGGCGATCGAGGACGACTACGCCGACAAGCTCGACGAAGAAGGCCAGCAGATGCTGACCATGCTGCGCGAGAGCTCCGAGCGGATGGATGCGCTCATCGTGTCCCTCGCTGCGTGGGCCCGCGCGGACCGCGTCGACGCCGCACAGACCGAGGTCGACCTCGTGCAGCAGACCCGGCGTGTGTTCGACGACCTGACCGCGCTGGCCGAGGAATCCGGCGCGGCGCTCTCGGTGTCGGGGCACGGGCGCGCGTTCGCGGACGAGACCCTCGTGCACCAGATCCTGCAGAACCTGGTGACGAACGCGATCCGGTACGCGCGGCCGGCTACGTCGCCCGTGGTGGTGGTGGCGGTGACCCCCATCGTGGACCGCGTCGAGATCGACGTGACGGACAACGGCCGTGGGTTCCCCGAAGACCGGATGAACGACGCCTTTCGGCCGTTCCGACGTCTCGCGACCGACGGCGAAGGCACGGGGCTCGGGCTCGCGCTCGCGCGTCGTCTCGCCCGTCGCATGGACGGCGACCTCACCATCGTGGCGACCGGGCCGACCGGCTCGACGTTGCGCGTCACCCTGCCGGCCGGCGCGTCGGCCTGACACTCACGGCGCGTCAGCCTGACGCTCCCGGCGACTCGGCGGGCCTCATGCCTCGGGGACCGCGCCGGCCAGCGCGCGCATCACGCCGAGGGTGAGGAGCGCGGTCTCGGCGCCGTCGGTGCCGTCGAGCATCGCCGTGTGCTGGCGCGCGAGGTCGCGGGCCTCGGCGTACGGGCGGTTCGAGAAGGTCACCATGCGGTAGAGCGACATGAAGTGCTCGGGGAACGCTTCGGTCAGCGCCGCCTCGACCTTCTTTCGGTTCAAGAACGCCTCGTCGGCGACCCGCGAACGCATCTCGAGGAAGTTGTACACCGCGAGGTCGCTGATCGCGTCCGCGTCGGCCTTGCGGTCCGCGCTGTACGCCGCGATCGCCGGGCCGCTGCGTTCGATGGACCACCGCGTGAGCAGCTCGTCGAGGATCCGGCAGTCCTCGAACGCCGCGTTCATCCCCTGCCCATAGAACGGCACGACCGCGTGGCACGCGTCGCCGATGAGCACGACACGATCGCCGCGGTGAAACGGCTTGCAGCGGATGTAGGCGAGCGGCGAGGTGGGGTTCGCCGAGAACTGCTCCACGAGGTCCGGCACGAGCGGGACGATGTCGGGGAACTCGCGGTGAAAGAACCGCTCGATTGCCGCGTCGTCCGCCAGCGCATCGAAGCTCGCGTCGTCGCCTTCGAACGCCAGAAAGAGCGTGCAGGTGAAGGTGCGGTCCGGGTTCGGTAGCGCGATGAGCATGAAGTCGTGGCGCGGCCAGATGTGCAGCGCGTTCGGCTCGAGCGCGAAGTCGCCGTTCGGGCTCGGCGGCAGCTCGATCTCCTTGTACCCGTGGTCGAGGTACGTCTGGCTGAAGTCGAACCGCGGCGTGTGCTGCATGCGCGTGCGGATCGCGCTCCAGATGCCGTCCGCGCCGATGACGAGGGCCGAGTCGAGGCGCTCGCGTCGGCCGTCCCCGAAGGTCACGTCGACCGCGCCGGTCTCGAGGTCCACGTCGTGCACGGTGGTCTCGAAGTGGAACTCCACGTCCGGCCAGTCCTCGGCACGCGACATCAGCAGCTCGTTCAGGCCACGGCGCGAGACACTGTTGATGTGCTCCCCTGGGCGACCGTACGGCTGAAACGTCGTCGAGCCGTCGACGTTGTGCATCTGGCGGCCCTTCATCGGGATCGCCATCTCGAGCACGTCGTCGGCGAGCCCGACGCGTTCGAGCGCCGTGAGCCCGCGCGTCGACAGCGCGAGGTTGATCGACCGGCCCGCCGACATCGCGTGCTTGCGCATGTCGGCGCGCTGCTCGAGGACGCGCACCGGCCAGCCGCGCTGGGCGCAGTACACCGCCATCAGCGAGCCGGCGAGGCCGGCTCCGGCGATGGTGACGGGGTGTTCGAGGGTGGGTCGGGTCGTCATGCGTCGGCTCCGGTCGGGGCCCCCGTGACGACCCGCCGCAGCAGGTCGGCGAGGCGCCAGACGTCTTCGAACGTGTTGTACATCGGCACCGGCGCCACCCGGACGACGGACGGCGGCCGAAAGTCGGCCACGAACCCCTCGCTCTGCAGCATCGCCTGGAGCCGCTTCGCGTCGCCGTGCACGTGCAGGCTCAGCTGGCAGCCGCGTTGGGCGACGTCCCGCGGCGTGATGACCTCGACGCTGCCCTCGGGCAGGGCGTCGACGAGGTCGAGCAGGGCGCCGGTGAGTCGCTCGGACTTCGCGCGCAGCGCCGGCATCGTCGCCTCGACGAACATCGCCCCGGACACCCGGAACGGCGCGGTGGTGAACACCGGCGCGTTCGACAGTTGCCAGCCCGCGGCGCCCCGCTGGGGGACGAACGTCTCGGGCATCGTGAAGCGGGTCTTCGGGTCGTTGCCCCACCAGCCGGCGAAGCGCGGCAGGTCGGGCGCGAACGCGTGGCGCTCGTGCACGAAGGCGCCCGCGACACTGCCCGGGCCGCTGTTGAGGTACTTGTACGAGCACCACGCCGCGAAGTCCGGCCCATCGTCGTGCAGGTTCAGCAGCAGGTTGCCCGCGGCGTGCGCGAGGTCGAACCCGACGACCGCGCCGGCGCGATGCCCGGCCTCGGTGATCGCCCGCAGGTCGAAGGCCTGCCCGGTGTAGTAGTTCACGCCGCCGAGCATCACGAGGGCGACGTCGGCGCCATGCTCGTCGAGCCACGCCACGATGTCGTCGGTACGCAGCGCGGTCTCGCCGTCCCGCGGCGCCAGCTCGACGATCGCGTCGTCGGGATCGTACCCGTGAAACCGCGCCTGGCTGGCGACGGCGTATCGGTCGCTGGGGAACGCGCCGGCTTCGGTGACGATGCGAAAGCGGTCCGCGGTCGGCCGATAGAACGACACCATCAGCAGATGGAGGTTCGTCGTCAGGCCGTTCATCATCACGACCTCTTCGGGGGTCGCGCCGACGACGTGCGCCGCGGCCTCGGCGACCTGCTCGTGGTAGCTGTACCACGGGTGCCGGCCGTCGAAGTGCCCCTCGACGCCGAGCCGCGCCCAGTCGTCGAGCTCGTCGAGCATCGCCTGGCGGGTCCCGCGAGGCTGCAGCCCGAGGGAGTTGCCGCACAGGTACACGCTGTCGCGCCCGTCGGGCCCGGGCGGGATGTGGAACCGGTCGCGGAAGCTGCGGAGCGGATCGTCGCGATCCAGGCGCCGCGCGGTGTCGAGATCGATGGGAGCCATGGCGTCGCCGGGGTGCGCGGTCAGCCCGCGTCGTCGAAGTCGAGAGGGTAGAGCACGGGCCGGGACGGCGCGGCGTCGAGGCCGAGCCGGGGGACCGCGAGCGCGAGAAGGTAGAGGCCGTCCGGGCATGCGTCCGGCACGACGATCAGCTCGGTGACCGTACGTGCGGTCGGCGCGCCGTCGAGGGTTCGTTGCCCCGGCGCGAGGCCGAAGAACGCGCGGTGCGCTGAGAGGCCGCCGCCGTCGTTCTCGCGGTCGACGCTGGGCACGTCGAGCAGCAGGTGAACGATGCCGGCGTCGGCGATCGCTCGGGCGGCGTCGTCGGTGAGGTAGGGCGGGTTCGTACCCGTCCACGATCGGCTGCGCCGTTCGGCTTCGGGGGCGGTGCGCACGACGAGGGCGCGCACGTTCTCGGCGGCCGCATACGGTAGCGTATGGCCGAAGGCGCCGGCCGCAATCACCGCGTCATCGGGCGCGCTCGTGCCGGCGTAGGCGTCGTCCACGGCGTCGCGCCGCGCTGGCGCGACCGTCACGACGCGGGCGAGTACGAGCTCGTGCGCGATCCGCTCGCCGACCGGCACCGGATCGTCCACGAGGTGGCCGACGGTCTCGGTGTGGGTGCCGTCGCCGTGGGGCGTCAGCGTGATCGTGAAGCAGTTGGCGCTGCCGCCGCGGGTGGTGTCGCCGACGAAACCGCCGGCTTCGAACGCGCGTTTCGTCGGCGCGGGCAGGCCGAACGCGACGGGCGCCGCCTCGTCCAGCGAGATCGGCGTCGCGAGATCGAAGCCGCGGTCGAGCCCGACGGTGGCGGTTCGGCTGGCGACCTCGACGGTGAGCTTCACCGCTGGCCCCCGATCATCTCGGTGTGCTTCTGGCTGGCGTCGGTCTCGAAGGACGCGCGATCGAGGCCGAGCCAGTCGAGCGCGGTGCCGCTGAGGAGCTGCTCCTTCGTCGTGTACTCGAGCGTCGTGCCCTCGATGAGCTTGCCGGGGTGCAGCTCGCCCAGGGGGAAGGGGTAGTCGCTGCCGAGCATGATGCGCTCGGCCGACATCACGTCGAGCACGAAGTCGAGGGACCGCTCGGCGTGCACGATCGAGTCGATCCAGATGCGGTCGACGTACGACGACGGCGGGTTCTTCGTGCGCGTCTGGCAGAGGTCCGGGCGCATGGTGAAGCCGTGGTCGATGCGTCCGAGGGTCGCGGGGAACGACCCGCCACCGTGGGCGAACATGAACCGCAGCCCGGGGAACCGGTCCATCAGCCCGCCCATCAGCACCGAGCAGATGGCCCGCGACGTCTCGGCGGGCATGCTGACGAGCCACGGCAGCCAGTGCCGCGGCATCGTGTCGCGGCCCATCATGTCCCACGGGTGGACCATGATGCAGGCGCCGAGGTCCTCGCAGGCCTCCCAGAACGGGTAGAGGTCTTCGTCGTCGAGGTTCCACTCGTTGATGTGCGAGCCGACCTGCACCCCGCGCATCCCGGGCAACGTCATGAGCCGCTCGAGCTCCTTCACGGCGAGCTTCGGCGCCTGCATGGGCACCGAGCCGAGGCCGAGAAAGCGCTTCGGGTGGGTCTCGCAGGTGAGCGCCATGTCGTCGTTGAGGATCTGCGACAGGTCCCACGCGTCTTCGGACTTCGCCCAGTACCCGAACATGACCGGCACGGTGGACAGCACCTGGACGTCGATGTCCATGTCGTCCATCTCGGCCATCCGCGTGGCCGGGTCCCAGCAGTTCGCGTCGATCTCTCGAAAGAACCGGTCGTCCATCATCATCTTCGCCCGACCGGGGTGATGATGCTCGAGACGGATCCAGCCGCCGTAGCCGTATCGCTCGCGCAGGTCGGGCCAGGTCTTCGGCAGGATGTGGGTGTGGACGTCGATCTTCATGGACACACGGTCGGTCGGTGCGCGTTCAGGCGCGTGAGGGGAGGGCGATCATTCGGCGCCGGGGACGGACTGGACGGCACCGCACTCGCTGCACGTCCGGTTCTCGACGCTGGCGTGATGCGCCTCGATGGCCGCACTGAGCTGCGGCAGGAACCCCCCTGAGTTGAGGTTGAACCAGCCTTCGTTCAAGACTGCGCCGCAGTCGTCGCAGTACCAGCGCACGCCGTCGTCCTCGGATTCGGAGCGCTTTCGCTCGACGACGAGCCCGACGGTGTTCGCGCGGCGCTGCGGCGAGTGCGGCACCATCGCGGGCAGCAGAAAGACCTCGCCCTCCTTGATCTCGACGTCGTAGAACGCGCCGTCGTCGACCACCTTGAGGGTCATGTCGCCCTCGAGCTGGTAGAAGAACTCCTCGCCCGGATCGATGTGGTAGTCCTTCCGCGTGTTCGGACCGCCGACGACCATCACGATGAAGTTGGCGTCCTCGAACACCCGCTTGGCGCCGACCGGCGGCTTCAGCAGGTGGCGGTGCTCGTCGATCCACTGCTGAAAGTTGAACGCAGAGAGGCGCGGCATGGCGGGCTCCTGGGGCGGACCATTGTGGCGCGTCGTGCCGAGACGCGCGGTGTCGACGCGCAAGCCATGGGCAGACCGTCGACGTCGGGCTTCATGGGTACCGTTCGCCGGTCGGCAGGGCAATGCCCGGCCCGCGTCAGGGCTGAGCCGCCGTCTCGGCGTTGTCTGCGTCTTCGATGCACTGCACCCGATCGCCGCCGGCGCGCTTGGCGGCGTACATCGCCCGGTCTGCGGCCGAGATCACCGTGTCGGGGGACGCCTCGGTGCCGTCGAACCCGACAACGCCGACGCTCGTGGTGATCACCCGGTCCTGTCCACCAACGCGGAGCGGCTCGCGCACGGCCTCGAGGAGCTTGTCGGCGACGATGCGCGCGCCAACGCGGTCGATGTCGACGAGGACGACGGCGAACTCGTCCCCGCCGATGCGGGCCGCGATGTCGCCGCGGCGCAGGCACGTCTCGATGCGCCCGGCGATCGTCGAGATCACGTCATCGCCGGTGGCATGGCCGAAGGTGTCGTTGATCGCCTTGAAGCCGTCGAGGTCGAGGTAGACGACGGCGCCGGTCGACTCGCTGGCGGCGGCGAGCGACATCGACACCGCGAGGCGCGCCCGCAGCGAGCGGCTGTTGAGCAGGTTCGTCATTGTGTCGCGCTCGGCGAGTCGCTCGAGCTCCTGCACGTGCCGAAGCCGCTCGTCCTGCGACTGGATGCGCTCGGTCACGTCGCGCGCCACCACCATGACGCCCCGGTCGCCGAAGGGGGCGACCCGGGCCTCGAAGTGGCGCGCGCCAGCGACGACGTCGAGCGTGTACGAGAACGTCTGGATGGTACCCGTCTCGATGGTCTGCGCGAACGCGGTCAGCGCCCGCTCGGCGACCTCGTCGGGCAGCCCGATGTCGCGCACGTGGCGACCGACGAGTCTCTCGCCGGGCTGGATCAGCTGATCGGGATCGTTCGCCACGTAGTGCTGGATGTGCATCGTCCGGTCGACGACGAACACGAGATCGGGGATCGCGTTGAGGATCGCCCGCTCGCGATCGATGGAGTCGTCGATCAGCGAGCGCGCGACGAGCTCGGGGCGTCGGTCTCGCATCACGGCAACGACGCCGACGATCTCGCCGGACGGGGAGCGGACGGGGTGTGCCGAGAGTCGGATCGGCAGGGGCGTGCCGTCGCGGTGGTACCGCACGACGTCGAGGTCCCGCACCACGCCACCGGCGACGATCCCGCGGATGAGGGCCTGGCGCTCCTCGAGGGGCTCCTGCGAGGCGATGACGGACGCGATCTGCCCGACGGCCTCGCCGGCGTCGATGCCGAAGAGCTGCTCCATCGCGCGGTTCACGGTCTTGATCCGACCGGTCCGGTCCACACTGATGATCGCGTCCGAGCTCGCATCGAGCACGGTCTGCAACCACCAGGCTTCGGACGACGGGTCCGAAGCAGCGCTATCCGACCGCGACTCGGACGCACCCCGGTCGGGGTGATCCTGCGACATCGTGCACTCCCGTGCGGGGTGGAACTCTCGCGGCAGAGTACCGGCAGAGATGCACGTCGGCAACGCAGTGGGGCGCACCGCACGAGGGCACGCGGACCCGCGCTGCGCCTAACGAATCGACAGGTCGACCGTCCCGAGGCCGTCGCAGCGCAGGCGGACGCGCTGGCCGGCCTCGACGTGCTTCGCGGCCGTGGCGCCACCGGCGAGGACGACCATCCCGGCCTCCAGCCGCTCGCCCCGCTCGGCGAGCAGGTTGGCGAGCTCGGCGAGGGACCGCGCCGGGTGCTCGTAGATCGCGGCGCTGGAGCCGACCGCGACCGTCTCGCCGTCGATCTCCATCACCATGCCGAGGTTGCCGAGGTCGAGGTCCCCGGGGGCGACGACGGTGCTGCCGAGGACGAACGCGGTGCTCGACGCGTTGTCGGCGACGACGTCGTTCAGCGTGAACCGGAACTTCTCGTACCGGCTGTCGATTACCTCGATCGCAGCGCACACGCCGGACACGGCGAGCATCGCCTGAGCGGCGGTCGTCGGCCCCTCGAGATCCCGCCCGAGGAGGAAGGCGATCTCGGGCTCGACGCGGGGCTGCCCCATCGCCGTACGCTGCAGTATGGCCCCATCGCTGTGCAGCATGTCGCTCGTCAGGTGCCCGTAGATCGGGGCGTGCACGCCCATCTGCTCCATCTTCGCGAGGCTCGTGAGCCCCATCTTCATCCCGATGAGGCGCGCCCCGTCGGTGATGCGACGGGCGATGAGCAGCCGCTGGATGGTGTACGCGTCCTCGAGGCTGAGCTCGGGGGCCTCGTCGGTGAGCTTCGTCACCTGCGTCGTCGACATCGCCGCCGCGTGCAGGCGGTCGGCGAAGGCGTGGGTCTGGTCGTCGGTCAGTGGCATCAGGCGTCCGTGTCGGTGGTCACGCGGCCCTCGGCGAGATCGAGGGCGACGTCGACGATCATGTCTTCCTGGCCACCCACCATCCGGCGGCGACCGAGCTCGACGAGAATGTCGCGGGGGTCGACGCCGAAGCGCGACGCGGCCCGCTCGGTGTGAAGGAGGAACGACGAGTACACCCCGGCGTACCCCATCATCAGCGCGTTGCCGTCGGTCTGGACGGGGCGGCTCTGCAGCGGGCGCACGAGCTGATCTGCGGCGTCGAGCAGCGGGTACAGCTCGACGCCGGTATCCACGTCCATACGCTCCAGTACGGCGATGAGCACTTCCAACGCGCAGTTGCCGGCGCCTGCGCCCATGCCGGCCAGCGACCCGTCGACGCGGTGCGCGCCGGCTTCGATGGCGATCACCGTGTTGGCGACGCCGAGGCCGAGGTTGTTGTGGTTGTGGAACCCGACCTGGCAGCCGAGCGTCTCGCGGAACGCCGTGATGCGCTCCCGCGTCTCGTCCATGAGCAGCGCACCGGCGGAGTCCGTGACGTACACGCAGTGCGCGCCGTACGACTCCATCTTCTGCGCCTGCTCGACGAGCTGCGCCGTCGGGATCTGGTGCGCCATCATCAGAAAGCACGCCACATCGAGGTCCATCTCGCGCGCCGCGGCCACGTGCTGCGCCGAGATGTCCGCCTCGGTGCAGTGCGTCGCGATGCGGATCGTCGTGACGCCGAGGTCCTTCGCCGCCCGCATGTCCTCGATGGTGCCGATCCCCGGCAGCAGCAGCGCCGCGAGCCCGGCGTGCTCGAGCACGTCCGACACGGCCTCGAGGTACTCGGCCTCGGTGTGGCGGCTGAACCCGTAGTTGAACGAGTTGCCGTTGAGCCCGTCGCCGTGGCTGACCTCGATGAGGTCGACCTTCGCAGCGTCCAGCGCCCGGGCGATCGAGACCATCTGGTCCACCGTGTACTGGTGGCCGATGGCGTGCATGCCGTCGCGCAGGGTGACGTCCTGGATGATCACCTTGTCGTTCATGCGTCCCCCCGGGCGGCCGCGATGCGTTCGCCGACGCGCAGCGCCGCAGCGGTCATGATGTCGAGGTTGCCGGCGTAGGGCGGCAGGTAGTCCCCGTTGCCTTCGACTTCGAGAAAGACGCTGACCCGCGTCCCCTGCCATACGGTACCGTCGGGTTGGCGAATCGCCGCGTCGCCGAAGCAGGCCTCGAACACCGGGCGCTGCACCATGCGGTACCCGGGGACGTAGGCCTGCACGGCCTCGACGGTGGACCGAATGCTCGCCTCGACCGCCTCGGTGTCGTCGCCCTCGAAGAACGCGTGCACCGTGTCGCGCATGATCAGCGGCGGCTCGGCGGGGTTCAGGATGATGATCGCCTTGCCCTTCGCGGCGCCGCCGATCGCTTCGATGCCGTTCGCCGTGGTGACGGTGAACTCGTCAATGTTGGCGCGCGTCCCGGGGCCGGCCGAGCGGCTCGAGATCGAGGCGATGATCTCGCCGTATCGGACGGGCGCCACCTGCGCGACAGCCCACACGATCGGGATGGTCGCCTGGCCACCGCAGGTGACCATGTTGACGTTCGGCGCGTCGAGGTGCGCGTCCAGGTTGGCGACGGGCACGACGCCCGGGCCGAGGGCCGCCGGCGTCAGGTCGACGATCGGGCGCCCGGTCTCGCGGGCGACGGCGTCGTGGCGGGCGTGGGCCTTCGCGCTCGTCGCGTCGAAGAACACGGCGATGTCGTCGAACCCGTCGCTCTGCACGAGCCCGTCGATGCCGGCGTGCGTCGTCGGCACGCCCAGCGCCCGGGCACGGGCGAGGCCGTCGCTGTCGGGGTCGATGCCCACCAGCATGCCGACCTCGAGCTCGCTCGAGTACCGCTGGATCTTCAGCATCAGGTCGGATCCGATGTTGCCGGATCCGATGATGGCCACCTTCGTGGTCATACCGCGCCCTCGCCGGTGAACCGCACGGACACGCGCCCGAGGTGGGCGATGTCGGCGTCCACGACGTCCCCGGGGACGACGGGGATGACCGGACCGAGCGCGCCGGACAGGACGATGTCGCCGGCGCGGAGGCTCTCGCCCGCTGCGCCGAGCCGGTTGGCGAGCCAGACGACCGCGTTCACCGGGTGGCCGAGCGAGGCCGCTCCGGCGCCGGTGGACGCCACGCGCCCGTTCTTGCGCAGCGCCATGCCGGCCACCGACCAGTCGACCGCGTCGGGGCCGACGGGCGCGCCGCCGAGGACGAACGCGAGGCTCGACGCGTTGTCGGCCACCGTGTCGACGATGGTGATGTCCCAGTCGGCAACCCGCGAGTCGATGATCTCGATGGCCGGCAGCACGTACGCCGTCGCGGACCAGACGTCTGCCGCGGTCACGCCGGGCCCGGCGAGTCCGTCGCCGAGCACGAAGGCGACCTCGGCTTCGGCCCGCGGGTTGTGGGTGCGCGAGAGGTCGAAGGTACCTCCATCCTTGATCGACATGTCATCGAAAAGATGGCCGAAGTCGGGCTCCGAGATGCCGAGCTGCTTCTGCACGGCGAAGTTCGTGAGCCCGACCTTGCGGCCCACGAGCCGCGCCCCGGACGTGATCCGCCGGGCCACGTTCGCGTGCTGCACACGGTACGCGTCGTCGATCGTCAGGTCGGGGTAGTCCTTCACCAGCGGCGCGCACGACGTGCCGGTGTCCGAGGCCGTGCGCAGGCGCTCGGCGAGCGTGTCGAGGGTCTTCGGGTCCATAGGGGTCCGGGGCAGGGCAGCGTCAGAGCGCCGCGATGGCCTTCATTTCAATCAGCAGATGCGGATGCGGCAGCGCGGACACCTCGACCGTCGTGCGAGTCGGTCCTGATGCTGCATCGAAGAATTCGTTGTAAACCGAGTTGTAGCCTTTGAAATCGGCCATATCGGTCAGAAAGGTCGTCAGGTCGACCACGTGGCTCAGGTCGGCGCCGGCCGCCCGGAGCAGGCGGTCGATGTTCTCGATCACCGCCCGGGTCTGCGCCCGGATGTCGCGCTCGACCGTCCCGTCCTCGTGGATCGTGACGCCGACGTGCGTGTTGTCCGGTCGCCGTGACGACGTGCCCGAGACGAAGAGGAGATTCCCGACGCGGCGCACGTGGGGATACGACGCCAGCGCGCCGGCGCGTCCATCGACGACGAAGCTCTCGGTGTCCGAAGGTCCGTTCATGCTCTCTCGGGGGATCGTGGGTCGTGCATACGGTGGCGTATGCGGTCAGAGCGCGACGCAGATGTTCTTCGCCTCCGAATAGAATCCGAGGCTGTGCAGCCCGCCCTCGCGGCCGATCCCGCTGAGCTTCACGCCGCCGAAGGGCGTCCGCAGATCGCGCAGGAACCACGTGTTCACCCAGACGATGCCCGTGTCGATGCGCGCGGCGACCCGGTGGGCGCGGCGCACGTCGTTCGTCCACAGCGCGGCAGCGAGGCCGTAGTCGCTGTCGTTGGCGCGGGCGATGACCTCGTCCTCGTCGTCGAAGGGCGAGACGTGGCACACCGGGCCGAAAATCTCTTCGCGGTTGAACGGGTCGTCGTCGCCGAGCCCGATGACGACGCTCGGCTCGACCCAGGATCCGCCGGCCCACGCGTCCGGCAGGTCGGGGATGCCGCCGCCGGCGACGAAGGTTCCGCCGCGCGCCTTCGCGCCCTCGTAGTACCCGAGCACCTTCTCGCGGTGCGCCGCGCTGATCAGCGGCCCCATCGTCGTCTCGGCGCGCATGGGGTCGCCGGTCCGCAGGGCCCGCGCGCGGGCGCCGAGCTTGTCGACGAACGCGTCGAAGAGGCTGCGGTGGACGTACACGCGCTCCGAGCACAGGCAGACCTGCCCGCAGTTCGAGAAGGTCGACCGCATCGTGCCGGCGACAGCCTCGTCGAGGTTCGCGTCGCCGAATACGACCGCCGGGTTCTTGCCGCCGAGCTCGAACGACACCGCCTTCACCCGGTCCGCGCAGGCGCGCTGGATCGCGGCGCCGGTGCTCGACTCGCCGGTGAACGTGATGACGTCGACGTCCGGGTGCTCGACGATCGCGGCGCCGGCGGACCCCGGGCCGAACCCGTGCACGAGGTTGAACACGCCCGGCGGCACGCCCACGGCGTCGAAGACCTCGGCGAGCAGCGTCGCGGTGTGCGGCGTCTCTTCGCTCGGCTTCACCACGACGGCGTTGCCGGCGGCGAGGGCCGGACCGAGCTTCCAGGTCATGAGCAGCAGCGGCAGGTTCCACGGGCAGATGATGCCCACGACGCCGACCGGTCGACGCACGGTGTAGTTCAGCGCCGGGCGGTCGCCGTCGACGTGAAAGGCCTCGTCGCCGGTGGTCTTCACGAGATCGGCGAAGAAGCGCAGGTTGGCAGAAGCGCGGGCGATGTCGACCGCCCGGGCCCAGCTCACCGGCTTGCCGGTGTCGCCCACCTCGGCCGCGACGAAGTCGTCGAATCGCGCCTCGATCGCATCGGCGACCCGGTGCAGCCAGCGCGCGCGCTCGAGGCGGCTCGCCTGGCCCCAGGGCCCCGCCAGCGCGCGTCGCGCCGCGGTGACCGCGCGATCGACCTCGTCCGCGCCGCACTCGACGACGTGGGCGCGCACCGCGCCGGTCGCCGGGTTCGTGTCGTCGAAACGAGGTCCGTCGCCGACGAACGTGCCGTCGATGTACGGGCGCAGCAGGGGCAGAGTCATCGCACCGTCCGGGCCGAGGTCCCCCGGTCGTATCGTCCGGGGCTCAGGGTGTAAACGACCGCGGGGCGTCCGGGCTGTCGGGCACCGAGAGATCGCCGGACCGGCGGGCGCCGGCGACCGACACCCGACCCGGTGCCATGCCGAGGCTGCGCACCGTGCTCGGCAGCCGGCGTCGCGCGTGGCGTCGCACGTCCGGCGGCGCGTCGACGGCGGCGGCGATGCGTCGCAACGCGACGACGGCGTCCACCGACGACCTGGACGCGAGGGCGTCGATCGCCGCGCACGCGTCGCTCGGCGCAGACCGCAGCGCGACGGCGACCAGCCACCGCCGGCTGGACACCGTCGATACCGAGCGCGCCGTGGCGATCGTCGCCCGCAGCGTCGCGCCGGACGGGAGCGGCCACGCCCCCGGGTCGACGTCCGGGGGAGCGTGGGTGAACACCGCCCGAGCCAGCGCCGGATCGAGGTTCCGCCACGCGCGCCGTACCGCGCGGACCCCGAACCGGCGCTCGTTGACGGCGCGCCGGGTGAGCGACGCGCGCAGGTCCGACGGGCACGCGGGGCCCTCGAGCACCGCCGCTTCGATCATCGACCTCCGCTGCGGATCGTCGTCGATCCATGCCTGCATACGCTTGCGTATGGGGATGGCGAGATCGACGTCGTGGCCGCTCGACGCGAGGGCCGACCGGGCAAGATGGCGAACGCCCGGCGCGCCCACCCGGGCGAGGACCTCGGCGCGCATCCGGGCGGGCATCGGGTCCGGGATCCCGAGCGCGGCCTCGACGAGGGCGACCAGGGCGAGCCCATCCGCCGCACACCACGGCGCGTGCACGGGGGCGTCGACGCCCCGGGCGAGCCCTTCGTCCAGCGAGAACGTCACCTCGGGGATCGACAACCAGCGCTCGCGAGCCTCGGGGCGCAGCGCGGCTACGGCGTCGAGGTCGGGCGCCGCGCGGACGATGTACCGGGCGTCGAAGCGTGCGTCGCCGGTCAGCACGTGGGCGCCGAAGAGCGCGGCGCGCACGTCGTCCGGCGCCGGGTGCTCGGTCATCGCGAGGCTCGGCGGCACGAGGCCGTCGAGGTCCACGATCACCCGCCGTCGAGGCGCGCTCGGGTGGTCCATGCGACGCACGTGCACGCCCACGCCGCGGATCTGCGCGCTCTCGCCGTCGTCGTCGAAGCCCAGCCGGTCGAGAACCTGTGCCCATTGCGCGTCCCATGCCCGTGCCGCCATGCGCGGATGCACGCGCTGCAGGGCGTGCTGGACGCCGAGCAGCGTGGCCATCAGTGCAAGCGCAAGAACTTCGAATCCCATGGGTCGCCTCGAGTGATCCCCTCTCATCGATGCGTCGAGCGCCGGCGAGGGTGCGCGTCGGCTTGTCGCGTCTGCCCGTTCGCCGTACGGTGGGCGCGCGAATTGGACCGTCGATCCGGACCCGTCATGCTTCGAGCCACGTGCATCGCTTCTCTCGTCCTCGCGCTCGCCGCCTGCGCGGGCGACCCCGGTGACCCGTCGGACGCGACCGACGGCGGCGGCGGGGGCGGCGATGTGTCCACGGACGCTGGCGACGGCGGGCTCACCGACGTCGACGACCCCGCCTGTCGTGGCGAGGTGGTGCCGACGAACGGCGACCCGTGCGACTGCACCGGCGCCACCGCCGAAGGCCGCGTCGACCTCTGCGATCGGACGTGCGCCTGCGCCGGCGGCTTCTGGACCTGCAACGAAGTGTGCGACCGCCCGGAGGTCGTCGCGCTGGAGTTCTCGGACGCGCCGTCGATCACCGAGCGGACGGGCAACGGCGACGCCGACGTGAACCCCGGCGAGGTGTGGGTCGTCACCGGATCTCTGGCGGCGCTCAACACCGACGCGGATGGGGTGGACGTCACCGTGCGCCTTGCGACGTCCAGTGGGCGGGTCGACGTCGATGGCGCGTCGACCTCGTTCGCCGGCCTCGACGCCGAACCGGCGACCTTCGACCTCGCGTTCGAGGTCGGTGAGGATGCCGTCGCGGGCACCGTGGCGATCACCGTCGAGGCGTTCACCGACGACGGCTTCGTGTTCACCGACGAGACCGTCGACGTCGACGTCGTCGAGCTCGACGCCCCGTCGCTCGCGTTCTCGCGGACGCGCCTCAACGAGGTCGAAGGCGACGGCAACAGCCTCATCGACGCCGGCGAGACGTGGGCCGTCACCGCGGTGCTGTCGAACAACGGCACGGTCGCCGCCGAGGGCATCGAGGTGACCGGCAGCGTGTCGAGCGCTGCGCTCACCCTCATCACCACCGACGCCGTCGAGGTCGGCGTGCTGGGCCCTGCGGCGAGCCAGGAAGTGCGGATCGACGTCCGTGTGGCCGACGACCCCGGCGAGCTCCTACCCGTCGTGCAGCTGGCCGCGACGGCCACGAACGCCACGACGATCACCGAGCCGGTCGAGGTGCAGGTGCGTCCGCCGGACACCCTCGTGCTCGACGAGGCGACGGTCGGTCAGGCCGACGGCGGCGGCAACGACGACGAGCTCGCCGACAACGGCGAGACCTGGGAGGTCGTGCTCTCGGTGTCCAACTCCGGCAGCTTCGACATCGAGGGCTTCGAGTGGTCCGTGCGCAACTACGTGTCCGGTCCCGACGAAGAGCCGGTGTTCACCGACCTCGGGTTCACGATCGCGTCTTCGCCCGACCGCCTCACCGGCGGCGCGAGCGGTGAGGTCGTCCTCGAGGCGACGATGAGCGACGAGACCGGCGTCTCGGGCCGCGTGCTCGTGACCGCGCGCAGCGACGTGCGGCAGCACGCGCCGCTCGTGTACGAGGTCACCCTGCCGCGCCCGTGATCCCGACGATCCTGCATCGCCATGACGGGCTGGTGGCTGTCGACAAGCCCGCCGGGTGGCTCGTGCATCCGGCCGCGGCGAGCGACGCCCCCAGCCTCACCGCGTGGCTGCTCGACACCCACGGGATCGACGCTGCGCCGGCCCACCGGCTCGACCTGTCGACGTCCGGTGTGGTGGTCTTCGGCGAGCACCCGGCGGTCGTCGAGGCGATGCGCGCGCGCTTCGTCGCGGGCGACGTGGTCAAGCGGTACGTCACCCTCGTCGTCGGCCGCACGCGCCGCAAGGGCACGATCCAGCGCCGGCTGAAGGACGCCCGGCGCGGGCGCCCCCTCGACGCGAAGACGACGTACCGGCTCATGGAGTGGCTGGATACCTGCTCGCTGCTGTCCGTACGCCCCCGTACGGGGCGCAAGCATCAGATCCGGCGGCACCTCCAGGGGCTCGGCCACGCGATCGTCGGCGACGACCGCTACCGTCCGCGGCGTCCGGTCGACGTGGGCGATGCGCCAGACCGGCTCTGGCTGCACGCGTCGCGTCTCTCGTGGCCCGACGGCCCGGACCTGCACGCTCCGCTGTCGGCAGACCTGCAGGCGCATCGCGACCAGCTCGCGGCGCGCGAGGCGGCCCGCGGGTGACGGTGCGCGCGGCGTGACGTCCCCTGCCGCAGAACGCGGCCCCTTGCCGCAACCGCACGGCGTTGCTATATCCAGCCGCCTCGTGACAACCCCACTGATTCGGGAGCGCCGGAATGACGGACGAACCGCGTGACGTCGAAGACATCGACGACGAGCTCGATGACGAGCCCGAAGAACTGACTCGTACCCAGCTCGAGTACCTTCACAAGCGACTCACCGAAGAGCGGTCGAATGTGAAGAAGCGGCTCGAACGTCATCTCGCCGAGGCGGTCGAAGACAGCGACAACCTGCCCGACGAGATGGACATCGCCAGTCGCCAGAGCGACCAGGCGTACCTGCTGCGTCTCGCCGACAAAGAGAAGAAGCTGCTGCGCATGATCGACCACGCCCTGGCGAAGTTCGAGCGCGGCACGTACGGCATCTGCGAAGGCACCGACGACCCGATCGGGTTCAAGCGCCTCGATCTGAAGCCGTGGGCCCGGTACAGCCTCGAGCATCAGGAACAGCTCGAGCACGAGAAGGGCGGTCGCGCGCGTCGCTGACCGCGGTCTCGCGCCCTGATCGACGACGCCCGGCTGCACATCGTGCAGCCGGGCGTTGCCGTTCGTGGGTCGGCCGGGGCCGGGTCGCCAGGGCCGAGTCGCCCCGGCCGAGTCGCCTCGGCGCGGCCGGCCCGATCAGGCCTCGAGGGTGTCTGCCATGTCGAGGCGCGGGTGCCCGGCGATGAAGTCCTCGCGGCGGATCCCGGCGCCGTCGTTCATCCCGTCCATCACCTTGAGCGCCTCGAAGACGCCGTGGATGGCGGCCAGCACGTCGTCGGTGCAGCCGAGCTCGCTGATCGTGTGCATGTTGCGGATCGGGAACCCGATCGACGTCGCGGCGGCATCGATGGCGGCGAACACGGCGGCCATGGCGTCCGTGCCGGTGTCACGACCGGACACGCTGCGCTGGACCGGGATGCCGGCGTCCTTCGACGCGCTCGCGATCAGCGTGTTCAGGTACTCGCTGGTGATCGCGCCATTCGTGAGCGTGAAGCCACCGCCCATCTTGAGCGGGGTCATGCGGCGGTCCTTGATGCCCGGCGCGGCCTCGTAGTCGTGGTTCACGTCGAGGCCGATGACCACGTCGGGGGCGAAGAGGCCGGCGAGGACGCGGCTGCCCATGCGGCCGATCTCCTCGTGGGTGGCCATCGCGCTGAGGACCCGGACGTTCTTCAGCCCGCCGTGGTCCGCAATGAGCTTCGCGATCTCGGCGGCGACGAAGCAGCCGAGGCCGTTGTCGAGGTACGCGCCGTAGAAGCTGTTCGGCATGACGCCGCGCTGGATCTTGCGGTCCAGCAGGATCGAGTCGCCGGGCTTGATGCCGAGGGCCTCGACCTGCTTCTTGCGGTCTTCGCCGTGGGCGCCGAGCTCGAGGTAGAGCTGCGTCTTCTTGATGCCCGAGTCGCCGTTGCGCAGGCGGGCGTCGGCAAAGTGGATCGCGCCGATCGCCTCGATCGTGCCCCCGCGCAGCACGCGGTACTTGCCGGGCGCGTCCGGGTCTTCGCTGAAGAGCTGAACCTGGTGGCCGATCAGCGTCGTCGGCAGGAAGGAGTCGCTGTTGACCCAGATCTTGCCGTCGTCGCCGATCGTGCGGACCTGCAGGCGGATCTTGTCGGCGTGGCCGATGAGCATGACCGTGAACCGGTCGTCCTCGGCCGGGTGGGTGTCGAGCACGAGGCCCGCGTTGCCCTTGAACCGATGCAGCGCCCAACCGTCGAGCATGAACGACTCG
>Ga0070729_10001202_pt1 | contig 42357 bp, 37 predicted proteins | sample tdDd472_FD_66725 | JGI IMG/M metagenome (GOLD analysis project Ga0070729, IMG submission 66725) | Marine sediment microbial communities from the Atlantic coast under amendment with organic carbon and nitrate - tdDd47.2 | ecosystem: Environmental > Aquatic > Marine > Coastal > Sediment | place...
CAGATGATGTGTTTTACACCAGCAGCTTCGGCAGCATCAGCCATGTTTTTTGCATGGGACATCTCTTTTTCCGGCGAAAAATGCTCCCAAAAAAAAGTAACACAAAAAGCACCGTAAGCCCCATTGAATGCTTTCTCCAGGCTTGCAGGATCATCAACATCAGCTTCAACAACTTCAGCTCCGGCAGCTGCCAGGGCTTTGGCTTTATCCGACTTGGTATCGCGGGTAATGGCCCGTGCTGAAAATTCTTTGGTTGGATCATCCAATATCGAACGTACCAGTCCGCCTCCCTGGGCGCCAGTAGCTCCAACAACAGCAATGATTTTTTTATTGTTCATGTAAATTGATTTTAAGTTAAAAATGTAATTTTATTTAACCTGTTGCATCCTGTATTAATCAGCAACAAGATGTTTATACAAAAGGGGCAATACTAAACAACATTTTAACAGGTATTGTTCAATTAAATAATCAGGGTGGCCTGCAAAATAAAAATTTACAAAGTCACAAACCAAAGAGTCCAACATGTCTTGCTATTGCTACGCACTTAGGTGTGGGAATAAACTGAATGCTTTTCCAGGGAAGAGAAACTATTTTCAGAAAGGGTTCTTTTATGGTTAAACCTTACAAAAAAACAGGATAGGATTTTATAAAATCCTTCAGGAAAATTTTCTTGGTATCTATGCAAGGGCAAGTGCCTGATCTAAATCCTCAATGATGTCTTCTACATTTTCAATACCTACAGCAAATCTAACCAGGCCGTCTGTGATGCCGGCTTCGAGTTTTTTCTCATACGTAAGCTTCGAATGAGTCATTGATGCAGGATGCTGTATCAGCGATTCTACACCACCCAGCGAAACAGCCAGTAAAATCAGGTTAACATTATCCATAAGCTTTTTACCAGCATCAAGCCCGCCTTTCAATTCAAACGAGATCATAGTCCCAGGGCCATCCATTTGTTGTTTTGCAAGCTCATGTTGAGAATGTGATTTTAAACCAGGGTATTTTACCCATTCTACTTTCGGATGCTTCTCGAGATATTCAGCAATTTTCCTGGCAGAATCTTGTGCTTTCTCAATTCTGATTCCTAAAGTTTTCAAACCGCGGTGTACTAAATATGCCTGGTGTGGATCCATATTACAACCCATATTCACCATTACCGGACGTAGCATTTTATAATACTTTTCATCCGAGGTCACGATCATTCCTGCAACGACATCAGCATGTCCGTTTAGAAATTTAGTCATCGAATGAACAACAATATCGGCACCAAATTCGATGGGCCGTTGCAGGTAAGGGCTGCAAAAGGTATTGTCAACCACCAATGGAATTCCAGCTTCATGTGCAACGTCGGCCAATGCTTTGAGATCGGTAATACCAATGGTAGGATTGGCAGGAGTTTCGGTATAGATCATTGTAGTTTCAGGCCGTATCGCATCCCTGACCTGTTGGATATTTGTTGTATCCACATAGGAATAGTCAACGCCAAAACGCGAAAAGATCGTTTCCATAACAACACGTGCAGGACCATAGAGAGCATTGTGACTTACGATATGTTTCCCCTGGCCCAAAAAAGCGAGGTAAACCGTAGTAATTGCTGCCATACCCGATGATGTAGCAATTCCTCCAAAACCTCCTTCAAGATTAGCTACAGCCTGTTCAAGAGCGTCTATTGTTGGGTTTGCAATACGTGTATAAATATATCCGTCGTCCTCACCGGAAAAGCAATCTGCACCATGGTTCGCGCTTTTAAATTTAAAGGTCGAACTTTGATAAATAGGGACAGTGGCGCTTCCCTTTGGGTCGTCAATATGGCCAGCATGCACCTGGCGAGTTAAGAATCCGAGTTTTCCTGAATCTTTCATCAATATCAATGATTTAATGTAGTTAGATTTTTTTAATGGCGGCAAAGATATTTAGATAAATTAGATATAACAATTTTTTATTCAACCAGTAAAGGTTTTCATTCTCAATTATCTAAAGTTGTGATCCTTAACATTGCAATTTAAATTGAATTCATATTTATTGACATTAAAGAGACAAAATTTAAAAAAGATTTTCAGTAAAAGATTTGCTATATTTGGTCACAAATACTCTCGCAATAACCAAAAAACATGAAAATGAGTTCCATGCTAAAAGCGAAAAACAAGTTCCAACGAATTTTAATGTTACTTATTTTTACTGGATTTACAATGCCGGGTTATTCCCAAAATATCCCATTTCTTGATTCAGTAAGCGTTTATGGAAATCTATGTGGTCAACTGGCTTTTTACAAGGAAACCTTGGAGGTTCAAAATAATGGCTCCAGGATAGGCCTTTACCTTGATTATTCTTTTAAAAATGAGTTTAAAATCCTGGGTCATACCGAGTGGGCGGTGAACCTTGTAGAAAATAATTATTCATTTAACGCGAGTGCCATTACGGATGAAAACATTCCCGATGCAATATTCGACCAATCCAAGTCAGCCTTTAATACACGATTAGGGTATTTAGGCGTAGATTTCAATAAATTTGGAACCCTCACCATTGGAAAACAATGGAGTGCCTACTATGATGTTTCAGGATGGACGGACCATTTTGTTGTGTTTGGAGGCCAGGCTAGCAGTACCTATTTAACCGGAACAGATGGCGGCGAAACCGGAGGCGGCCGTGCAGCAAAAGCCCTGATTTATCGAAACACTTTTGGACCCGTAAAAATAAGCTTGCAGGCACAACTCAATGGAGTAAGGGCAAACTATTGCGGATCTGTTAAGGTTAAAATTTATAAAGGCCTGGAAATGGGCGCAGCTATAAATGACATCCGGATTTCGAAGGAGGCCGAAGATTACGTGTTGAATGTTCAGGACTTTGAACTGACCGGAATTATTGGGGTAAAATTTCAGAATGAAAAACTGTATACAGCATTTAATTTTAACATCAATGGGGGAGACATTCTTCCGATACACCTGCCCGATACAAGTTTGATATATGGGTATCACTTTACCGGCTACGAGTTTTATGGCAAGTACAAAATTATACAGAAACTGAGTATTCACGGTGGTTTTAACATTCAGATACCCACCAACACAAATACCATTATTGACGATCATTTTCATATGGAATATTATGCTCTGGGCGTCGATTATAACTTCTCACCGGCAATTCAAACGTATATTGAATTCAAATTGGATAACAGCACAAATGCGGCTGGTAAACACAGTTTCAATGTTTTTACCCTGGGCATGAATATAAAATTCAACAAAGTTTTTAATGGGTAAGTAATTGATGATCCCAAAATATCAAACAGTATTGATTAATTGGTTGATATGTTAGCCGAAAGTTTGATTTTGGAAATGTATTAATTCTAACTTTGCAAAATCATTTGCAAAATAAAATTGAGCTGTCATGACTAAAATATCCGAATTAAATGCCATTTCTCCTGTTGACGGTAGGTACAGAAATAAAGTAGATCAATTGAAGAATTATTTCTCAGAATATGCATTGATCCAGTACAGGATTAAAGTTGAAATAGAATACTTTATTGGTCTATGTGAATTGCCATTGCCCCAACTGATGGAATTCAACCTTTCTGAATTTGAGAAACTTCAAGGTATTTATAAAAACTTTACTGAAAAGGATGCACAAAAAGTTAAGGATATCGAAAAGATCACCAACCATGATGTGAAGGCCGTTGAATATTTTATTAAAGAGAAATTTGATGAATTTGGGATGGGTAAATTCAAGGAGTTTATTCATTTTGGTTTAACCTCACAGGACATCAATAATACTGCAGTGCCCATCTCGATGAAAGATGCCTACCGCAACTGTTTATGGCCTTTGCTGGATGAAATCCAGGATACTTTATATAAACTTGCAGGGCAATGGAAAAACATTTCAATGCTTGCCAAAACCCATGGACAGCCTGCCTCACCCACCATTTTGGGTAAAGAAATCATGGTATTTGTCGACAGGCTTGAACAACAAATGAACCTGCTGAAAGCTGTGTCATTTTCTGGAAAATTTGGTGGTGCAACCGGGAATTTCAATGCGCACCATTTAGCATACCCTGAAATTGACTGGGTAGACTTTGGTGATAAGTTTCTAAAAAAAATACTTGGTATCGATCGGCAACAAATCACCACTCAGATTGAGCATTACGACAATATGGCTGCATTTTTTGATGGCCTTAAACGCATCAACACAATATTTACCGACCTGAACCGGGATATGTGGTCGTATATTTCGATGGATTATTTTAAGCAAAAAATCAAGAAAGGTGAAGTAGGTTCGTCAGCCATGCCTCATAAAGTAAATCCCATCGACTTCGAAAACTCTGAAGGTAACCTGGGTATTGCTAACGCTCTTTTCGAACACCTGTCTGCAAAACTACCCATCTCGCGCCTGCAAAGAGACCTGACCGACTCCACTGTAACACGGAATATTGGCGTACCCTTTGCCCATTCGATGATTGCTTATAAATCTCTTTTAAAAGGGCTGAACAAACTGGTACTTAACGAAGAAAAAATCATCAACGACCTTGAGGCCAATTGGGCGGTGGTGGCAGAAGCCATTCAAACCATTTTACGTAGAGAAGGTTATGCGAACCCTTATGAAGCACTCAGGGATTTAACCAGGACCGGAGAAAGAATTACCATCGAATCGATTCACCATTTCATCGATAATTTGGAGGTATCTGATAAGGTGAAAGATGAAATGAGAAAAATTACGCCTCATAACTATACCGGAATTAATCCCTTAATGATGGAGGAATAAATCAATGCGTCAATGATTCAATGCGTCAATGAAAGAATGATTGAGAATGAGAGAATGTGTGAATGCTGAAATTTTGTTAACCATACGAATAGTTGCCCTGCCTTAACTTGTAAAGACTGATATGGTGCTCTCATAAATCATTAAATCACTTTTTTATTTCAGATTGTTTAGAATAATTACTTTTGTCAAAATTTTTAATGCACATGGATTTAAGTAAAATATTAGCTATTTCAGGGAAACCGGGTTTGTTCGAAAGCGTTGCCCAAACCAAGACAGGTGTTCTGGTTGAATCATTAGTGGATGGTAAAAGGTTTCCTGCATTTGCACACGAACGGATCAGTTCATTAGCCGAAATAAGTGTTTTTACAGTGGATGATGACTTGCCCCTTAAAGATGTCTTTAGAAAGATTCACGAAAAATACGAAGGCAAACAAGCAATCGATCACAAAGCCGGCGGAAATGAATTAAAGGCCTTTATGCTTGAAATACTCCCCGATTATGATCAGGACAGGGTTTATACTTCAGATATTAAAAAAATTGTGATGTGGTATAACCTTCTGGCTGAAAAAGACATGCTTGATTTCAGCGAGGAAGAAGCAGCAGAAAAGGCTGCTGAAGAGAATACAGAAAAAGTAGAATCCGAAGCAGAAGAAACCAAAGAAGCCGACTCATCTGCAGAAGGTGAAGAGGCCGCCGAAAAAGCGTAATGTATAAAACCATTTTCAGGCCAATTCTTTTTAAATTTGCTCCCGAAACCATTCACCATTGGGTTGTTAAGGGCCTGAAGGTTATTTTCAAAATTCCAGGTAAAACCTGGGCTATCAGAAAATTTACCATGATTAAAAACCCTGACCTCGAACGAGAGGTTTTTGGGTTAAAATTCAGTAACCCTGTAGGTATTGCAGCAGGTTTGGACAAACAGGCCGAAATGTATAACGAACTGGCAAACCTTGGTTTTGGGTTTGTTGAAGTTGGCACCATTACTCCCAAAGGACAGCCCGGAAATCCACAACCCCGGCTATTCAGGTTACCACAAGATAAAGCGTTGATCAATCGCATGGGTTTCAATAACGCTGGTGTTGATGCTGCCATTGAAAACCTGAAAAAACGAAAAACCAATATTATTATCGGTGGCAATATTGGTAAAAACACAGCAACACCCAACGAAAAAGCTGTTGATGACTACGTTTATTTATTCGAGAAGCTTTTTAAATATGTAGATTATTTTGTGGTAAACGTGAGTTGTCCCAATATTAGCGATTTGCATGAACTCCAGGATCAGGATAGCCTGACGGAGATTTTGAACGAAATTCAGAAAATCAACCACCAAAAACCCAAACCCAAACCGGTACTGTTAAAAGTATCGCCCGACCTCAACGAAAAGCAATTGGACGAAGTCATTGAAATTGTTGCAACAACCAAAATTGATGGTGTTGTTGCCACCAACACTACTATTACCCGTGCCGGCCTTACGACTGATGAGCAAAAAATAGATGAATTTGCCAACGGAGGCCTGAGTGGACACCCCATAAAAAACCACTCAACCGAAGTGATCCGATATCTTGCCGAAAAATCAGGCAAAGCATTTCCAATTATTGGTGTTGGCGGAATCTTTACAGCCGAAGATGCTATCGAAAAGATCAATGCTGGCGCAGACCTCGTACAGGTTTATACCGGTTTTATTTACGAAGGGCCAATGATTGCAAAGAAGATCAATAAAAAATTGGTAAAGAATTAGTAAACAATTGTTGAATTGGATGTCCTAATTCTACGTGCTGATGATCTTCGAAATTAACTGATTTTCTATTGCCACCAAAACACCAATACATCAAAGCCCATGAAACGTGGAAATTAACAGCCATTATCATTCCTACTTCATCCTTGTTGTGCATGGCCTGATTTGATTTGAGGTGCGATTAACAAGATGCTTTTCATAAAGTGCTGATTTATAAGTCTCACCAGAATAAACATTCCTATCACATCTTACCGATAACTGATTTTTCCTTTTGATATTGGCAATGTTTTTGCTATTTTTGATGTGACAATAACTTAAATCAGCTTGCCCCTCGTGCAAGAAAAAATATAAATCAATGAAAAAGCTCCTGCTGGTTATATTAATTGTACAACTGTCATCATCAACCATATTTGCTCAGCGAAATCCCTTTTTTCCAAATCAGCATGGAACTTATTCCCCGGGGTACGAGAACAGGAACTTGGAAAGTGAACCAGGATTTTTTCCATCAGGAGATGATTTTGCTTTTTTATCGGCTTTTAATATTCAGGAGACAGAAATCAGGATTGATTCAATATATTTTTTGAGAGAGGATGGATACCATTTCATAAAACTAAACTACGATGAATATGGAAATGTTTCATCGGAGCTAAGGCAGGAATTAAAAAGTGGAGCATGGGAGAATAAATGGTTAACGACCTACACTTACAATCAAAATGAGAATATGATTACAGAATTTCGCCAAAGGTGGGAAGTCGATGAATGGAAAGAGTTAAGTATTCACACCTCAACATACGATTTGCTTGGAAACCAATTGGCGCAGTTATTACAGTACTATGAGTTTGGTGAGTTATTCAATAGCAGTTTATATACCTACACATACGACAGCTTCGGAAACAGACTTTCGTTATTGTCACAACATTGGAGAGGGGAAGAATGGCAGAACTTTTCATCAATAATCAATACCTATAATGAACTGAATAAACTGGCTACTGCTCATTATCAAGATTGGGATGATGAGGCTTGGGTAGATCGTAGGATGTATTTTTATACTTATGATTCAATTGGTAATCCACTCTTATTGATGAGCATGAGTTGGATTTTTACTGAATGGTTAAAAACCTGGCAATATGTATATAATGTTGATGAAGATGGAAATCTTATCTCTCAATTATGGCAAGATTGGGATAATATTAACGGGGTTTGGGAAAATAACGCACAGGCTACATTTACCCATGATGATAATGGGAATTGGCTGACAGAAATAAGGCAGTTATGGATTGATGGGGCATGGCAGAACCTTGTTTACTATATACGGGCTTTCGATTCACAAAATAACCTTACTGAAAGAAAGTATCTATTTTGGAAAAACAATGATTGGCATAATGGCACCAGGGTTTTAGTCGATTTTACTTTAGGGCTGGTAAATACCCAGGTTTATCAGTGGGATGGCAATGCTTGGCAGGAGAGCACCTATAGCGAGTGGATTACAATTTTTATGGGTGGTGAGCATATTTATGCTGATGGTGGAATAAGTATGGAGTTTTATTATACGGATGTTACTGGTATCGAAGAGCAGAGTTTTAATATTGGGAATGAAACCTTCCACAGCTATCCAAATCCAGTCACAGATCAAATCAACATAGAAATCAATCCGACATGGCAGGCTGAAAGTTGTGTGATTGAATTATTCAATCAAAACGGACAAAGGGTGAAATCATTAGCAACATCGCCCAATTCCAAGTCAGTCATAGTGCCAATAGATATTACGGGCTTGCCTCCCGGTATTTATGTTTTGAAGATATCTGCCGGTAACGAGACATCTGCGCAGAAAGTGATAATTTCAAATTAAATGGCAAATCCTCTGATTGATCTTTCCGAATTTCCTGAAAAATATTCAGTATCATACTGTTGATTAACATAAAATAATTACTTTTGCACCCCTGATTTTGAAGAGAATGGTTTTAATGCCTAAAAATCATACACTTGCAGAATCATTATTAATAATTATTATAAACCGGGTGTAAAGGCAGCATCCACAATGAATTTTTTAATGACTAACGAACAAGAAAAAGTCAACCAGGAACCCGAAAACCAAGCCAAGCCAACCAACGAGCCAGCTGCTGAGGTAGAAAAGAAAGAAGAAGAAAAAGCAGAAGCTGCTCCTGAAGAGGTTGTTGAAGAAGCACCGGTTGCGGAGAAAGTTGAAGAAGTAAAAGAGGAACTCCCCGTTGAGGCACCTGTTGAAGAGAAAAAAGAAGAAACTGTTGTTACTGAAGAACCAGTGGCTAAAGAAGTAGTTGAGGTCGTTGCCGAAACTACTGAAACTGAAGCTCCTGTTGTTAAAGAGGAAACAAAAGAAATTGTAGCTGAAAAAGCACCTGTGGTAGAAGTTCCGGTAGCAGAAGCTGCTGTTGAAGTTATTGCAGAAGACTTTGCACCTGATACTGAGGTGCAGGAACCAGAAGAATTTGATTGGGACGCCGTAGGTAAAAAACAAGAAAATTATACTGCAGCTGAGCGCGAAAAGCTCGAAGACCTGTATAATAAAACCTTTAACTCCATTGCAGAACAGGAAGTTGTTGAAGGAAGTATTGTTGGGCTGAACGACCGTGAGGTAGTAGTAAATATCAACTTTAAATCAGATGGCGTAATTCCACGTGCCGAGCTCAGGTACAATCCTGACCTCAAAGTTGGTGATGCTATCGAAGTATATGTTGAAAGTCAGGAAGACCAATCTGGCCAGTTGTTGCTCTCGCACAAAAAGGCACGTATCCTGAAATCATGGGAAAGAGTAAACGAAGCATTCGAAAAAGAAGAAGTGATCACAGGCTATGTTAAGAGCCGCACCAAAGGTGGACTGATCGTTGATGTTTTCGGAATTGAAGCTTTCCTCCCAGGTTCACAAATTGATGTGAAGCCAATCCGTGACTATGATATCTATGTTGATAAAGTAATGGAATTCAAGGTTGTAAAAATCAACCACGAATATAAAAATGTTGTTGTTTCTCACAAAGCGCTTATTGAGCGTGAGCTTGAGCAGCAAAAAGCCGAGATTATTTCGAAACTCGAAAAAGGACAGGTTCTCGAAGGTACGGTTAAGAACATCACTTCATATGGTGTGTTTGTTGACCTTGGTGGTGTTGACGGCCTTGTTCACATTACCGACCTCTCATGGGGACGCATCAATCATCCTGAAGAAATTGTTGAACTCGACCAGAAGATCAAGGTTGTTATTCTCGATTTTGATGACAATAAAAAACGAATCGCTCTTGGCCTCAAGCAACTTACTCCTCATCCATGGGATGCACTCGACACCAACCTTAAGGTAGGTGATAAAGTAAATGGTAAAGTTGTTGTTATCGCCGATTATGGTGCATTTATTGAAATCGCAACTGGTGTTGAAGGATTAATCCACGTTTCTGAAATGTCATGGTCGCAACATTTGCGCACTGCACAGGATTTCCTTAAAGTTGGCGATGAGATGGAAGCCATCATTCTTACCCTCGATCGTGAAGAACGTAAGATGTCGCTGGGTATGAAACAACTTATTCCTGATCCATGGAAAGACATAAAAGACAGGTATCCTGTTGGCTCGAAGCATACCGCTACTGTACGTAACTTTACAAACTTTGGTATTTTTGTTGAACTGGAAGAAGGCGTTGACGGACTGATCCATATTTCTGACCTTTCATGGTCGAAGAAGATCAAGCACCCTGCTGAATTCACCAAGATCAGTGAAAAAATTGAAGTTGTGGTTCTCGATGTAGATGAGGAAAACCGTAGGCTCAGCCTCGGACACAAGCAATTGGAAGAAAATCCATGGGATGTATTCGAAAGTGTATTCACAGTGGGTTCAATTCACAAAGGTACTGTAGCCAGTTCCAACGAAAAAGGTATGATCGTTACCTTGCCCTACGGTGTAGAAGGGTTTGCTCCAACACGCCACTTACAGAAAGAAGACAATAGCATGGTTAAGGTTGATGAAACCAACGACTTCAAGGTTATTGAATTCTCTAAAGAAAACAAGAAGATCATTCTTTCTCACTCACGCATCTTCCAGGATACTCAATATGCCGAAAAGGTAAAAGAGGACAAAGAGCATAAAGCAGTACAGCGTTCAACCAAGCAGGCTGTTAAGAAGATCAAGGACAACCTTGAAAGAACAACCTTTGGTGATATCGGTGGCCTGGCTGAACTGAAATCCGAAATGGAACAGGAAGCCCGCGAAAAGTTGGAAACTTACGCCAAGAAGCAGGAAGAGAAAGAACAGAAGACCAAGGATGATGCTAAAAAGGCTGTTGAAAAGAAGAAAGCTGAGCCGAAAGCTAAAGTTAAGGAAGAAGCAGTTGAAGATGCTAAGGTAGAAGAGGTAAAAGAAGAGAAGAAAGCCAAGGCAACCAAAAAAGCTGAACCCAAGCCCAAAGCTGAGGTAAAAGAAGAGCCAAAAGCAGAAGCTAAGGAAGTAAAGGCCGAGAAGAAAGAAGCCGTGAAAGCTGAAGTAAAAGAAGAGCCGAAAGCAGAAGCTAAAAAAGAAGAAGACAAGAAGGAAGAACCCAAAGAGGAAGATAAGACAGAAAAATAGCAAAAGCTCAGGTTATTATATAGAAAAGGCTGTCTCAATGGGGCAGCCTTTTTTTTATGGTAGCAAACGGGAAATGATTGATGGATGGATGAAGCAGCCTCTTCAATTAAAAATGGTATTGGGTATAAGGAAAAGATGAATAAGGGAAATAGCGTATTAGGAGATCAAGCATTCTCACATTCATGCATTCTCACATTCAAGCATTCTCACATTCAAGCATTCTCACATTCATGCATTCAGCCATTGTCCTGTTCGGTCTCCTCAATGAGGTTTTTGTGTTGGTTGTACTGCCGCCACTTTTCAATTACCTCCATCATATCGTCAGGCAAAGGGCTTTCAAAAAATAAGTTTTTATTGGTAAGTGGGTGAACAAACCCCAGGGAGGCAGCATGGAGCGCCTGTCTTGGAATAATCCTGAAGCAGTTCTGAACAAATTGTTTGTATTTGGTAAATGTGGTTCCCTTGAGTACCTGGTCGCCGCCATAACGAGCATCACTAAATAAAGGGTGCCCTGTAAATTTCATGTGTGCCCTGATTTGGTGAGTCCGCCCGGTTTCCAGTTGACACTCAACCAGCGTAACATATCCAAGCCTCTCGATTACCTTGTAGTGTGTAACTGCATGCCTGCCCTGATCTCCCTCAGGAAAAACAAACATTTGAAGCCTGTTGTGCGGATTGCGTCCGATATTTCCCGTTATGATACCTTCTTCATCTTTCAGGTCACCCCATACCAGGGCCAGGTATTTCCGGTTTATAGAGTGATCGAAAAATTGCTTGCCGAGTCGTGTTTGGGCCAATTCACTTTTAGCTACCAACAGCACCCCAGATGTATCCTTATCGATGCGATGAACCAGTGAGGGAACAATATCTTCGCTGTCCTTAAAATAATAAGAAAGGGCATTCAGCAAAGTACCTGTATAATTTCCGTGGCCGGGATGAACAACTATGCCAGCTTCTTTATTCACAACCAAAATATCATCATCCTCATATAGAATCTCAAATTTGATATCTTCAGGAATAATTTCAAACTCATGCACCGGGTTAGGTAAAACAATAGAAATTACATCGGCGGGTTTGATTTTATAATTTGGTTTTACAGGGATTTCATTAACCAAAATGTTTCCGGCTTTTGCCGCATTCTGGATTTTATTACGTGAAACATTTTCTATCCTGTTAAACAGAAATTTGTCTATTCGAATGGGGCTTTGCTTTGGATCACAAGTTATGCGGTGATGTTCATACAGTTCTTCTTGCTCTTCACTTATATCGATTTGTTCGTCGGTCATAAGCGCTATTGTGACAAAACCACCTTTTGAACCATGGTTTGGTTGTTATACCTATCATTTAAACGGATGACATATACACCTTTCTGAAGAAAAGAAAGGTCGATCTGAGGAAAATAAGGCGCAGAATGAACCCGTTGGCCGAGGATATTAAATACCTCCATTTCGATGCTTGCAGCGACCTCATCGTCGGGCCAGATTTCGATTGCTTTTGTCTCGCCCTTTGGCAAGGTCATAAACCTGATCCCGATCCTACCATCTCTGGAAGGATTTGGAGCCACAAGGAAGTAATCCAACTTACTGCTTTTTTCTACTGGGTAATCTTTCAACTTCTGACCAACCACCGGCCTTATCATCAACGAGCCTGTAAAGCTGGATTTATCCCAAACTCCTGTAGTGTTATAATATATTTTAGAACTGGCGTCGTTGTATGAATCGAAACCAACATTCAGGTTGTGATTGGTAGTTTGTATCCAGCCCACATAAAAAGATCCCTGAACTGGCAAGACCGAATCCAGGTGATATGTATGAAACCTATATAGACTATCCTCAAAAACAGGTTTAACACGCTCCTCGAGGTAAATAATTTCTCCGGGATACCCATTTAAATCATCCCAAACAGTCAGGTAAAAAAACTGCCCGTTTGCACCAGTCAGGGTTTTATTAAAAAACATTTGTACTGCACGTAAGGTATCCCGTTTATTCAAAGTAAAGCGATAAGCCAGTCGTGAGCCTGCAGGTGTTAATCCATATCCAAATTCCGGGGTTCCATCATCGTATGCGTAGTAATTTTTAAAATTTTGCCGGTAGGTTAAAGTATCCCACAGGCCCAACACAAGGTCTCCCAAAAGGTAATGAGTAATATCGAAGTAGGCGCTGTCTCGATCACCAAATGGTGGGAAAATACCCTGTACCGGAGGGGTTGCAAACGGAGGATAGGTGATATATCCAAAATCGTTAAAAACCTCCATACTCCAGCTACCACCATCATAGGTATAAACATCTCCACCAGCATCATTTTTAACGTTATACAAATAATTGGCCGTTTGGTTGATGTTGTCGAGGTTACTCAAATACATCTCAAACCCTTGTTTAAGCGAATTTGTAGGATCGTCGCGGTATTGGGTAAATGGCATACTTTCGAAATCCTTAAGAAAAGATGGAGAACGGTCAGTAAATGTTATATACTCGTAAGTAGTATCCTGCCTGCTGCGGCCGATGTTCAAGTAAACAAAATCAACACTCCAGTAATCGCAATTGCTTTGCCAGCTTTGAAGGTTATCGCTGGCAATGCTGGCATAATTAAAAAACCTGAACTGAAAATCGTTTCTTAAATAATTGGTATCAGTAATTGGTATCATTACCTGCTTGAAATACCCAAAATCATCCGCCAGGTAATTTAACTTAAAAGTGTCAAGCCTCATGCCCTCTGATGACCAAACCCGCTGCCAATCGGTATATGGCCGGTAAACGGAATCGCAGGGAAGAGTAACATAATCTGTTGCGTATAGGGTATCATATACTGTTGTACCCCAATCGGGATCACAAGGCGAGTATAACACATCACCGGGGAAAATCGTATCATCCGGGCTGATGTAAATCCCTACACTCACTTCAATCGAATCAACATACCAAAAGATTGTGTCGTTTGTAAAGTGTCCAAATTCCAACACAAGCGAATCCTGCTTTTGAGGATCGTTACCCCGCCCCTGAGGTTGATAATAAAAGCTAAAATAAAGAGAGTCGGCCGGAGTAATGGCTTTTGGTGTTGGTTCAAAAATTGAGTCCAGCCGTATGGGCCTTGAGGTCAGGTAATCAGCTCTGAATTGTAATGGGTTTGCATCAGTGTATATATTTCCCAGTGCATCAATGGCATCAAAAGTTGCTGCACCCCAAGTGGGAGGAAGATAAGGAAAATCGGTATTAACAAATACGTAATAGTCAATCCAGTTAGAAGTATCCGGATAAATATCTTCTTGCTTAAAATCCTCGAAAAAGGGAAGGTTTAAAGATGTTGGCGTGAACAGATATGTTGATTTAAAATCCTTGATATCCCGTGATTTTACATACTTTTTGATAGCAGGATTTTCAGACAAACCTGTAAGGATCTCCTGCCCGAAAGTCATGGCAGAAGTAAAAAATAATACCAATACTATGGTAAATAATTTCTTCATTAATCCTTCAAATTCAATGATTTCACCATAAGGCTATCAGCCCATAATGTATCCGATTCATATAACAAGATTAAAGAATCGAAGTTAAACTCAAGGTCAGACCTGAACCATAAATCAACATATGATCCGAATTCTACCCGGGAGTCATTTATTCCACCCGGTTGTTGGTTATATACCCGGGAATGTAATTTATCACGCTCATCAAAATATTTCAGAAATCCGACATTAAAGGAGGAACTGTTCAGCAAACTGATCGCTTCGGCTTCGGTTTTTCCAATAAGAAATGGCACCTCAATCATTTCGTTGCCAACTCCTTTACCCAAAACCAGTTCAATGGCAGAGCCCTTTTGCACTTCCATTCCAGGGCGTACAGTATCTCCTTCGAACCGCTGAGCAAGCACTGCATTCCTGGCAAAATTCTCCACGTATTCCAACTTTTCAAGTTTCAGGCCTTTCGATTTCAGTTCATTCAACGCCTGTCTCAACGAAAGGTCGACAAAGTCAGGGACTGAAACCATTTCGGGCTGTGTAGCCACAACAGTAACGTAAATTTTCCGCCCATGCTTCACCTTTGATCCTGAAGGGGGATTCTGAAGCACAATAGCACCCTTTATAAAATGATCGTCATAAACTGAATCAATCACAAGAAATTGGAAATCTTCTGTGCCTTCAATTTTTGAAATGTTGATGTATTCTGTACCGGTAAGGTCAGGAACAACAAGGGCTTTACCCTGATGGGTGTAAATATCCAGGATCTTGAGTATTAACCAGAACGAAAACACCACTACTACAAGGGCAATGGCCAGATGTTTAAAAAATACTTTACTCTTTAAAAAATTAAAAAAATCCATTCAGATCAGTGGAATTTTTGTTGTTGAAATGATTAAAATCCAAGCATTTTCAATGTTTTCATATTAACTGCAAAAGGCCGGTTTTATTGTCAACATTACTAGGCAAAGATATGAAAAGAATAGAGTGCCTGATTTATACACCTAAAAAACACCGGACACATATATTTTCGCTTACTTTTGCATACCAAACTAGAACGATGAAAAAAAATGTTGCCATTGTTGCCGGGGGCGATTCCGGTGAATATGAAATCTCAATTAAAAGCGCCTCGGTAGTCAGGGAGACCCTTGACCCCAACAATTACGAAGCCTACTTGATACACATTCGTGGGAACGACTGGTACTATGACGAATCGGATAAGAAAATAGCTGTCGATAAGAATGACTTCAGTATAAGTGTCGAAAATAAGAAAATCCTCTTTGATGTGGTGTTCTGTGCCATCCACGGCACTCCGGGGGAAAACGGAAAACTCCCCTCCTATTTCGAAATGCTTGGCATCCCGTATACTTCTTCCGATTTCATCACTTCGGCATTAACTTTTAATAAAAATTATTGCAACCGTGTGGTGGATAGCTGGGGTATTAACGTCGCTAAATCGGTCCAGTTTTTTAAAGGCGATAAGATCACCACAGACAGTATTACAGAAACACTTCAATTGCCTGTTTTTATTAAGCCCAATGGCGGCGGATCGAGTGTTGGCATGTCGAAGGTAAATAAAGTGGAGGAATTGGAAAGCGCCATTGATAAAGCATTTCAGGAAGATGATCAAATCCTTGTCGAAGAATTTATCAAAGGTCGGGAACTGACCTGTGGTGTTATCGAATCGAAGGGGAAGATCATTGTTTTTCCGATTTGTGAGATTGTGAGTAAAAAGGAATTTTTTGATTTTGAGGCTAAATACAAACCTTCGCTTGCCGAGGAAATATTACCTGCCAATATCGAAATCACCACCGAAACTAACATTAAAGGCATCAGCACTTTTCTCTATAAAAAACTCAACTGCAAAGGTGTGGTAAGGTTCGATTATATTTTAACAGAGGAAGAACAAGTGCCCTATTTTCTGGAAGTAAATACTGTTCCCGGCCTCACCCGCGAAAGCATCGTACCAAAAATGGCGAAAGAAATGGGCATCTCCCTCTCAGCAATGTTTTCGATGATGATTGAGGACGCATTGACGCGATAGGTGTTTAGGGTTTTGTGTTAAGCGTTCCGACTATAAATACATGGTATTTGGCTTCCATGTTTTGCATACAGAATAAAACCTGTAAAATACAACCTGCACTCACTATTCCCCGGCATTTACTAAAAAATTAATAAGCTTTTTCACTGCTTTAGCCCGATGGCTGATCTTGTTTTTAAATGCAAGATCCATTTCGGCAAAAGATTGCGTGTAACACGAAGGTAGGAAAATCGGGTCGTAGCCAAAACCATCTTTGCCTTGCCTTTCAGCTAAAATTTCACCTTCGACTGTGCTTTCAAATAGGTGTTCCTGGCCATCCATTATTAAAGCAATCACAGTCCTGAAGCGTGCAGTTCTTATTGCTCTGCCCCTGAGTTGTTCCAGTACCTTATCGATATTTTCTTCAGCGTTGCACTGCGGCCCGGCAAACCTCGCTGACAGCACTCCCGGGCGGCCATCCAGGGCATCTATTTCAAGGCCCGTATCATCAGCAAAACAATCCATACCTGAAAAGGAATTAATGACCCTTGCTTTTTGAAGCGCATTCTCTTTCAGTGTATCAAAATCTTCAGGAATCTCATTTGAATATGCAATATCCTTCAGGCTGAGAATTTCAAAGTTCAACCCTTCGACATTTCTTACTTCCTGTAGCTTATGAAGGTTATTTGTGGCAAATACAAGTTTTCTTTTCATACCTTGAAATTAAAATAACCCTGACAGATTTTGATCCTGACAGGGTTATTTCATTATAAATAAATTCAATTATTGCTTACAAAACTGAATACTACTGATAGTAATAAATTCCGGGATACAACCTGGGACTAACAGTCCTTATTCCTGAATTGTACTTGGCATTAATGGCCTCTATAAAGTAGTTGGCCGCCACTGAATAGCCCTGGGTTGTCATATGCACACCATCCAATGAAAACGAATTTCCGGTAATAAAATCAGAGGTAAATAAAATTCCATCAATCTCAACACCTTCGTTCGCAATGGTTGCAAATTTCTCATTCATATCCACCAAAGCAAGATCAAATTGCCCGGCCAATGTTTCAATAATTCCATTGTATGCTGTAGTAGCCTGGCTAATTTCACTTAACTCAGATGATAAGAGTACGTACTGGTTAGGAATACCCCATGGAACGATTTGATCTCCGCTTGGATCAACTGATCCCATACCCATTGGCAACGAATCGGTTGGTAGTGTTAAGAGGAACAATTCTCCCAGTACCATCTGCCTAACATTAAATGGAGGTGGCAATGGCACTTCCTCATCCGAAACAACAAAAGCATTTGCGCCTTCTACAAACTCAAACCCATAATCCCATGTTATTCCTAAGGAAGCAAGGTAAAGTTCAAATTGATCATAGGCAAAATTGAGGCCAGCAGCTTGCTCAGCATTCATAACCAATCCATTGTACGGCACCTGGGTATTCATATACTGAACAAAAGGAATTGCGGTAACATCAGGAATATTGGCAATTGCACCTTTGGCACCATTGGCTGTCATTCCCTGAAGAACGCCACCCACTGCCATCTGGAAAATCAAAGGGTTGGTAATGCTGTCGGTTGCACCTCCTGCAAGCGTATAACCCAATACATCATTATTTCCTATCCAGCAAGTAAAAAAAGTTGCATTTTGTGCAGCGGCTTCTTCCAAAACTGTTGAAGTACCAGGTTGTGCAGCAAATCTAGCATAATATGGATTCAGGGCACTAAATGATTCAGCACCAGGAACCAGGTGAAAAGATTTCGCGCCCGGCACACCCATGTTGTTAAAGGGGCCATTAGCTGCAATTGAAGTAAAATTACGTGGATCAGGAATAACAGCGGCAGGAACAGGGCCTGGCTTCGCAGCATCAAATAATAAACGACTACCAAAACCGTATTCATCAAACATCAATGGTTGGGTAAACTCACCACCTCCTGCAGCTTTAAACTGATATGCAAGTATTGCAGGATATGAGTCTTCCTGACCAGCTTTATAAAGTTCTTTATCAGCATATCCTGCAGTAAGTGAATTACCAATGGCAACATATTTCGAGAAGTCGGCACTTCCGGAGGTTGTGGTAAAATCATCCACCTTAGGCTCACAGGCAAATAGCATTCCTAATGCTAGAAGCAACAATATATTTCTAAGTTTCATATCTTTCATCTCCTTTAGTTTTAGAAGTTATAACTTACTCCAAGTCCGGGTATCATAGTTCTTCCACTATAAGTACCTGTAAAGTATTCCGGAGAATACGAACGTGTACTTGTTTGTGTCTCCAGGTGGAGGTAAGAAATATCAATAGCAAATTTTTCGGTGGGCTTTATGGTTAAACCCGCACTAAACCCGTATGTATTCAAACTTGGGGTTTCCGGTGTGAAATAATCACTATTGGTTGGAGTTGGGTCGTAATAGAATCCAGCCCTTACAATTAGAAGGTCGTTAATTATGTATTCACCACCAACACGGAAGATCATCGTATTCCTGTATTCTCTTGGATTGCTTGAATTGAGCAATTCTGGTTTTTCTTTAAACTCAAATTTCAGGCTATCATAAACTCCCCAAAACACATAGTTCAGTTCCAGTGCCAGGGTCAATTTATCGTTGGCTTTGTAAGCCACACCAATATCAAGGTTTGCAGGTAATGGCAACTCTGCATCAAAATAATTTTTGGAAGGAATAATTGATTCTACTGAAGTAGGAAGTTTGAAATTCGCATCTCCTTCTTCCATTTTCATAGCAACTTTTGAACGATAATCAACACCAATACTCCACTCTTCGTTTGGCGTAATAGTTACACCAACATTATATCCATAACTTATAGTACTTCCTTCAAGGTTTACTGCACCCACTGTGGTTGGTGTTCCATATGAAGTTGTCCTGTTGAGTTCAACACTACCGCTTGCAATTACAAAACCGGCCCCAACACTTATCAAATCGCTAAATTTATAAGATACTGTTGGCTGAATGAAAAAAACTTTCATCGAAATATTCTGAATGAGGTGTGAACCTACCCAGTCATCATTCCATTTGGCCGAGCTACCAAAAGGTGTATAAACTCCAAGACCAACTCCTAGCTTTTCACTAACCATACAAGCGCCATAAAGGAAAAAAGGTGATCCAACCGGATTATCAGTTGTGGTTTGGTAAACTGAATTTTTCAGCCCAAAAGCCGTTGTACTGAAGATTCCGCTTGCACCGGCCATAATACTCCACTTCGTATTCATTTTCGACAATCCTGCAGGATTGTAAAAAAGGTTACTGGCATCACCAAAAAGTGAAACACCAACAAGCCCCATCGCTGTTTGTCGATGACCTTGCAGCCGAACCTGATACCCACCGGCAAAAACCGATGCACCAAACAGGCACAACACAATAGTTACTAGTGTAATTTTTTTCATATATATTTAATTTGGTAAATAAATTGAAGTGGGCGAAATTATAAAAAATTTTAACATACATGCACATAGATATTTGAACATGTGTTGAAAAGAATCAATGCAAGATTGCCAAAGTGAATATGTGATCGAAGAACAATGCCCTCTCCTCTCTGACTTCTCCCTCCAAACCCCTCCCGTCTAACTTCTTGCTTCCTTTCTCAAGCTTTTCGACTATATTTGCCGGCGAAAAAAATTACCTCATGGCAAAACAACCTCGTCTATCTTTCTGGCAAATCTGGAATATGAGCTTTGGATTTTTAGGTATCCAGTTTGGATTTGCACTTCAAAACGCCAATGCTTCCAGGATACTACAAACTTTTGGTGCAGATGTTCATCACCTCAGCTGGTTCTGGCTGGTTGCTCCTATCACGGGCATGATTGTCCAACCCATAATTGGTTATTTCAGCGACCGTACCTGGAATCGTTTCGGAAGAAGAAGGCCTTATTTCCTGGTCGGTGCAGTCTTAACAAGTGTTGCACTTATTTTGATGCCCAATGCCCCTCACCTGGCAAATGTGATTGCTCCCATGTTTATTGGGGGTGGCTTGCTCATGATTATGGATGCATCAATCAATATTTCCATGGAGCCATTCAGGGCACTCGTTGGCGACAAGTTGCCAGAGGAGCAACACACCCTTGGATTTTCGATGCAAACGCTTTTAATTGGTATTGGAGCCGTTGTTGGTTCATGGTTACCCTATATTTTAGGTAACTGGTTTGGAATATCAAAAGAACCGGCAGCCGAAGGACTGGTGCCTGCCAACGTAACTTACTCCTTTTATTTTGGCGCTTTTGTTTTACTTTCTGCAATTATATGGACTGTAATTTCAACCAAAGAATATCCTCCGGAATTTTATGACGATGGTGAAAAAGAGGCAGAAGGAAAAACCAAATTCCAAATTCCTAAAACAATGTGGCAATTGCTGCTGGTACAGTTTTTTTCATGGTTTGCTCTTTTTTCGATGTGGGTTTATACAACCCCGGCTATTGCGGAGCATTTCTTCGATGCAACCGATCCGGGTTCCTCGGGTTACCAGGAGGCTGGCAACTGGGTGGGGATCTTGTTTGGAATTTATAATGGAGTTTCAGCAATAATAGCTTTGTCGTTGCCAAAAATTGCCCTAAGAATTGGACGCAGGGCCACACATGCCACCGCTCTTACAATTGGAGGACTTTCCTTTCTATCATTTGCGGTAATTCCTTCAGCTAACTTGCTCATCATCCCAATGATCGGAATCGGAATTGCATGGGGTAGTATCCTTGCAATGCCTTATGCCATGCTTGCCAATTCAATTCCACCTAAGCAGATGGGAATGTTCATGGGGCTTTTTAATATGTCAATTACAATCCCACAAATTGTAAATGGTATTTTTGGCGGACTGATCCTACAATACGTTTTTAACGACAAGCCAATGTACTCGTTACTTATGGCAGGTGTGTTTATGATATTGGGTGCCGGCGCTACTTTCTTTGTTCAGGACAAACTCGATTTACAAAGGAAATAATATCAGCTTCAAATATCTACCTAGGAAATCCTGTGTTTTTCATTCTGTTTTCAGATCACCTTCCTGGAAATAGACTTCATTTTCCTGACTGTTTTGGGGAACAATTCCTTGAGAAAAATAAAGCCAGTTATTAAGATAGTATCATCCATTTTACATTGAATTGAAGATATGGATATAGCCAATCCAACAAGCAACTATTTAGAATTTTTGAGTCTAATAATTAAAATGGACAACAATTAAGTTTGGCCCGATATCCTTTCGTACAAAAAGATTTTGAATAAGCAGGTGATCATAAAACAAAAGCTCAGGATATTATTAATTTTCCTTATTGCTTTTCTACCGTCTAACTCATTATTATATGGGCTATTAAGTACCGGCGATTCAATAAATCCTGATATTGACAAAGAAGTTGTCATCGAAGATTTTGATGGCGGTACAGTAAATCTCGAATCTTATCCTGATGAAGATACAGACCCGTTTTCATGGGAACTTGATTCACAAAACACCTATAACAATTCACCCTGGTCGTTAAAAATTTACGGAAATACCTGGAAGCTTCAAAACATCGAGCCGATGCTTATTGATACAGGCGATGTCTGGCAGGTTTCAGCATATGTTGCATCGAAAGCAGAAATACAGGGATTCGGGATCATGGATTCTGCCAATGTACTGTTTTATTCATTTGCAGGATCGGAAGAAGTGAATATCGATGAGTGGGTCGCTGTTTACCAGGGGAGTTTTCCAGAAGACCAATGGAATGAATACCAGCTTCCTGTGTCCGACGACTGGCTCGCATCCTTTGGGTATCTGCCCAAAATTTCGGCCCTTGTTTATATCAATGATAAAGATGCTTCAACACAAGGTGCGATTTATTTTGATCATATCGTAGATATTACTAACGATCTGCCCATCATTCCAACGGTATCAATCGATTATATAACCGGAGGACAAAAAAGGGGTAGAAAGGGTAAAAGTATAGATATCCAGTTTTATAGTGAGGTTCTGGATCCCGACAGTGAGGAACATGATTTTATCTGGGATTTTGGAGACGGCTCTACAAGCACAGAAGAAAATCCGATGCATTCTTTTTCGGTGAGCGACGATCATCCTTACACCGTATTGTTAAGCGTTGTTGACGCAACAAATAAATGGGGGTTCGCAAGTTGCAGTGTCGAAGTCAGCCAGGGAAGCAGTTCTTTTCCACTTACTATAAATTTTGTTGGCGACATGATGATGGCCCGGGCCTATGAGCAATGGGGTGGCATTATTCCAACACAAGGAGTTGAAGCCATTTTTGAACCAACGAAGCCTTACCTGGGTGATGCTGCAGATATCACTGTGGCCAATCTCGAATGCCCTCTAACCACCTATTGGGGCAATCACCCAACAAAAACCATTTATTTTAAAAGTTCACCTGCAAATGTTGATGGATTAAGCTATGCAGGTATTGACATAGTTACACTGGCCAACAACCACATCCTGGATTATATGTTGCCCGGCTTGCTCGAAACACAATCTGTGCTCGAAGAAAATGAAATCCTTCACCTGGGTGCTGGAGTAGATTCCTACGAAGCATATCTTCCGGCATTTTATTCAAAATCGGGTGTAAATATTGCCTTCCTTGGAGCAAGCGACCGAACCGGACAATACAACAACTACCAGCCGTATTTGCACGCTGGCTACAACAAGCCCGGTTTTGCTTTGTTAAAGAAGCATTACATAAAAAAACAAATTGCAGAGGTAAAGGAGATTTCAGATTTGGTGGTGATGGAATGGCACTCTGGTGGAGAATACTCATTTGGGCCAGGTAGTAAGGAAAATTCAAACCTGACTTTAACAGAGAATTTCAAAACTGACGAAGACTACTTGCCCCTGGCAAAAACACCGGACAGGGGGAGCAGGGAAACCAGGCAATTTGCCATCGACCATGGTGCCGACCTTGTCATTTGCCATCATCCGCACATAGTCCATGGTGTGGAGCTATACAAAGGTAAATTGATCGCCCATTCGTTGGGAGATTTTGTTTTCGATCTTGATTATCCTGAAACTTTCACCTCGATGATATTGAATGCGAATGTGGACAATACCGGATTTTATGAGTTTACCCTTACCCCCATTTATATTGATGATTACATCCCTCAAAGGGCTGAAGGTGGTTTGGGTTTGCATATTTTAGATTACATAGCCCAATGCTCAAAGGATTTGGATACATACATCAAAGTTGACCGGGAAAATGTTATCGCTACGGTGCTGATGGATACGCTGAATATGCCTTCATACCCAATCGAATACCAGGCTGAACTGAACCTTGAGAATGTAAACGGTAATTGGGAAACTGAACCTCATCGACTTGAAAAAGCCGGTAGCATTTCATCGGTTGACAATATTCAGCCTGGGGGTTCCTATCAATTTCGACTGGGGCGCGAAGAAATTTGGTGGGGCAATATGGAGGATGAGGGCTGTACGTTGTGGGACTTAAATAACATCCATGAAAAATATTGCGATACGGTGGCCTTTAAGGGTGAACGCTCTCTCCAGCACACAAGAGATGACAATTCACCCTATAATTTGGTTACAAATTTTGAACACCGCATCCTCTGCCAATCCGACACCATGAGCTATTCGCTGGCTGCTTATATAAAAACACAGAATGGCGCTGATGTTACCATTGAAATACAATATTTTCAAAACTTCGAAGGAGGATATCCCATTGGAAACGAAAATATTGACGTGCTTGTAAATGGCGATACACCATGGACTTTTTATCACAAAGAGTTGACGATACCTGCAGGAACACAGTTTTTCGATATCCGTTTAAACAGCAATATTCCCCAATCAGGCACAGCACTTTCATGGTTCGACAACGTTAGTTTAATCCGCTGGGACAATTGGGATGAATACGAAATATTGGAACCCATCCCCATACCCAACGATTACTATTTTTTACAGGCTAAGTCATCACATGGTTCGGATGAAATTGCAGTTAATTATTCCGAAATGGTTTTTGATGACCTGTATGTCGGAATAGAAAACCCTTCAAACGAAACAGAATCACTTGTTGAATTAAACCAGAATTTTCCCAATCCTTTTAATCCCTCAGCCGGTGCAACAAATATTTCGTTCGATCTAAACAAAACAGAAAAAGTCAGGCTTACCATATTTAATATAAATGGGCAGCGTGTAAAAGTTTTGGCTGATGCTGTTTTTCAAGCAGGCACACACAATCTCTGCTGGGATGGAACAAATACTTTTGGCCGAATCGTCAATTCAGGAGTTTATTTTTATGAACTTGAAACACATAACCTGAAGCATTTCAAAAAATGTGTGTTGCTGCGGTTTTGATCTTTACTGAGTGGAAGTATAGTGCTTAGCTAAGGTGAGCAAATTTTACTATGGTATGAAGCACAGTCTAAATTTAATAGCTTTTCCAATTAGCCCTCGGCTTAATCTCCATTAAGGTTTATTCCGATCAGAATTAATTTTCTACGATCCTTATTGTCTTCTCTGACATTCAAATCAAAACATTTCATGGCAATCCTAAGGGTCACCCAAACTGATTAAAAATAAACAAAATAAAGTTTTAATGGTTTTAATGGTGTTGTTTCCTATTCTGATGGAATACCAGATATAAAACCTAATAGAAGGGTGATTCTAAATTCTTTAAGAGAGGCAAATCAGTAAAAGCTGGAAATGCAGCTGCTTTATTAACCATACCGGGTAAATTAATTGTTTTGATTTATTGGACCAGAATAAGTACAAGAAATCGAAGGATGCTTTAAAGCTATTAGCATGCTCTTATTCATGAAAACAACAGACGCCGATAATAATTAAAATTCAAGTATTATGGAAAGTTTAAAACAACAAAACAAACAATCAAACAATCTCATTTTTTTAGGAGTCCTTCTCTTTTTCCTGGGTTTAATCGTTGGATTGCTAGTGCCAATATTTGCAAATCCAAGAATGGGCGTTTCAAGCCATATAGAAGGAGTACTGAATGGAATGTTTCTTATAGTTCTGGGATTAATTTGGCATAAAATTGATTTATCCAAGCGGTGGTTAAAAATCACTTTTTGGTTGGCAATTTATGGAACCTTTGTTAATTGGCTCGGAATCCTTATTGCAGCTATTTTTAATGGTGGAAAAATGTTAGGAATAATGGCCAATGGTCAGGAAGGATCACCACTGGTTGAGCGTATTGTTGGATTTTCTTTAATTTCGTTATCCGTTGCAATGTTGTTTATTTGTGTTACTACGCTACTGGGATTAAACAGATCTATGAAATCTGAAAAGTAAATTTTATGCCTAATAAAACCAATAAATACAGCAGCTATCAAAATATAAAATGCCCTTAATGCACGATATACATCAGGATAACGAAAATGCAGATTCTTATGAAAATATTTTTTACATCAATCATTATAATTTTAATTTCATTCAACACAATGGGACAAAATAAACATCCAATGAAAATTGCTATGGTAAGCGTTTTTGTTGAAGATCCAGTTAAAGCTTTTAAGTATTATACAGAAGTTTTAGGCTTCGAAGAAGTCATGTATTCGCCTGAGAATTATATTGCTATTGTAAAATCACCACTTGATAGCGATGGAACATCATTACTGCTAGAACCAACAGAACCAGGTGGGCTTGAAATAGCAAAAAAGTATAAGAAAGAGTTATTTGAATTAGGCATCCCTGTAATATCCTTTAGTTCAATTGACATTCATAAAACTGCAGATGAGCTGAAAGCGAAAGGAGTTAAATTTAAGAAGGACCTGGTTAAAACTACCTATGGATTTGAAGCGATATTTGATGATTCAAATGGCAATTATATCCAATTGATTCAATTAGATTGAAGAAGAGGTCGTCGGTAATGCATGAAGTTCATATTGTTCGATCCTTATAAGTACAATTTTTGATGCTCATGGTTAGATATTATTTATTCTCTCTAATCTGTCAGATTAATAGAATGGACAAATCGAATTAAACACCTAAGATTATGATCTTACAAATTATTAAATTTAAATCTCAATTATCAGAGGAAGAGATACTAAAAATAGCTAAAGAACGGGAGCCTCAGTTTCAATCAATACCCGGACTTCTCCAGAAATATTATATAAAACCTGGTCAAACAGGACAATACGGAGGTGTGTATGTTTGGGATTCTGTAGAATCTCTGGAAGCCTATCGAGCATCTGCACTGGCTGTAAGTATTCCGAAAGCTTATGAGATTATTGATACGCCAAACATTGAGATTATGGATGTTCTTTTTAAGCTTAGAGATTGAATGTATACCTTGCCAACGGTAACTCAAATTGAAAGGTCACTTACTGAGGTTTTACATCAGGCATTCTCTTTTACGCTTAATTAAATACTGACTTGAGGTTAGTTGACAATACGAAACACTACTTTAGCTGCGGGTTGTAATTAATAGCAAAATAATATAATGAAACTACCATTAAATTGTTCGGTTGATTACTTAAGTGACTTTTTAAATCAAGAGGAAACTGCTGAACTATATCGCATATTAATTGATGAATATCATATCGATAAATCACGGCTTACCATTTTAGCCGGTGGAAAATTGATAGAGACCAATAGTTTTAAAATATTATTTACGACTGAAAGATTAATCAGGCAAAATAGCTATCCTGCAACCATACATGGGAAAAGCCATATATGGTCGGGACCAATGGCCAGGCTCAGGGGAAAAGTTGAAAAATTAGTGGGCAAGGAGTTCGAGGTTGCCATGTGCCTGTATTATCCCGACGGGAATTTTTTTGCTCCATATCATTTTGATCAACAAACATCAGGGTACAAAACGATTTTACCCTCAATTAGTCTTGGTGAGGTGCGGGAATTCAGTTTTAAAGAAAATGATACTGAAAACGTATTTTCACTGGACCTGGCTAATGGGAGTATGTTGATAATGAAAGATTATTGTCAGGACAGGTACACACACAGTTTACCAAAAAATCCAGATTATAAAAATGGCCGGATAAATATAACATTCAGGGAACCTGGTTTTAAATAAAATACCTGCAAATGGTAAAATGACGTCTGCAAAATCCCAAAATATCACCAAATTCTTAAAATTGCCTTATCAGTTTGATGAGAATTTACTTCTCACCGACCTGAAGGTGGTTAACGAGAGCCAATGGATTCCTCATTTTAACACTGGAGGCTATGAAGGCAACTGGAAATCGATAGCTCTTTATTCCACTAGTGGTAATGAAACAAATATTTTTGCAATGGGTAATGATGCTACTGCTATTGTTGAAACGCCTCTAATGAAGGATTGCCTTTATTTTAAACAAGTCATCGGAAATTTTAAGTGCACCCTGCTTTCAGTTCGCTTGCTCAGGCTTGGTGCCGGAGCTGTAATAAAACCCCATCGCGATCATCAACTGGGTTACGAAGACAATACCTTCCGCTTGCATATTCCTATCTCTACCAATCCTGATGTTCATTTTATTCTTGATGACGAAAGGATCATATTGCTGCCCGGAGAATGCTGGTACACAAATGTGAACTATATACATTCCGTATTAAACCACGGAAAATCAGACCGTGTTCACCTGGTTATTGACGGAGAGCGGAATGCATGGTCTGATAAGTTGTTTTTTTCGCTGGCAGCAAAGGAGAGTTTTTTCCCACCGAAGGAAGAAGTCTATTCTGCAGTAACAATAAAACAGATTATCAATGAACTTAAACATAGCAATCAGCCGGCAGCAAATCAATTAATTGTTAAATTGCAGGCAGATTTGGATGCCCTTAAATAATGACTGTCCTAAAGTCAAAAATTTCTACTGGCAGCTAAATTAATCGCCCCCTGATTACCTCAGGTTTTCATCAGCGAAAATCAGCGCAATCTTTGGGAAAAAATATTCTATCGGTGGGTTCTAATAAATATCCAATGCCAAATAAAAAGACAAAAAACATAGCAACATCTAAAAAGTCCAGGGGCAGCGGGCAGAAAGAAAAATTCAGGTTACATCCCCGCAACAAGCACCGTCAGCGCTACGATTTCGATTTGCTGATTGACAGCTGCCCTGATCTGGCTCCCATTGTTAAGCTGAATAAATATAAGGACCTGTCCGTTGATTTTGCCAATCCTGAAGCAGTTAAAATGCTGAACAGAGCTTTGCTGAAACATTATTACAGCATCGAAAACTGGGACATTCCATCAGGATATTTAACGCCACCGATTCCAGGAAGAGCAGATTACATACATTATATAGCCGATTTATTGTGCAGCAAGAATTACGGAAAAATGCCAGAAGGATCTCAGATAAAATGTTTGGATATTGGCGTTGGATCAAATTGTATTTACCCCATCATTGGAAACAAAGAATACAGCTGGTCATTCATTGGCACAGATATCGATCCTGTTGCCATCGATTCGGCTACTAAAATTGTGGAGTCCAATCCCTCCATTAAAGGTAAGGTAGAATTAAGATTTCAAAATGACCCTAACGACTTTTTTTATGGCGTTTTGCAAAAGGAAGAACTCATCGATTTTTCCATTTGCAATCCACCGTTTCATGCTTCATTGGCTGATGCACAGAAAGGAACTTTGAGGAAACTGAAGAATCTAAACCGGAAAGAAATTACCGATCCCATTAAGAATTTTGGAGGACAGAATAACGAGTTGTGGTGTGAAGGAGGCGAGAAAAGATTTGTTCGAAAAATGATTCGTCAAAGTAAGAAATTCTCGGTTTCCTGTTTCTGGTTTTCCTCACTGATTTCTAAAGAATCCAATCTCAAAAGCGTTTACGAAGCATTAACAAAAGTTGATGCCGTGGAAGTAAAGACGATTCCTATGGGACAGGGAAATAAAACAAGCCGTATTATTGCCTGGACATTTTTATCGAGGGAACAACAGAAAAAATGGATCGAATCGAGATGGAGTGATTGATGTAGCAATTGCACTCAAAAAAAAGTAATTTGCTGTGTCCATCGGCATACAGGAACCGGTAAATGAAATTACTAAAGTTGGTGTTGCACTAAACAAGGGATTTGCTTTGGGCGACACCGTAATCTACATGCCGTTTTTCGCTATGTTGGGTGCTATGGCCGTAACCGTTTACTGGCCAATTATTTCTTTATCAACATTGTTCTTTGCAAAAGGTACTCCCAGTTATGGATTCACCAACATTACTTCATATTCTATTACACTAACCCTAATTGCCCTGTAGAGCTTTTGGAGGTTTTATTACCTCTATAAAAACCGGAATATATTGGCTAAAGATTGATGAAGAAAAATTTACTCAATCAACCCCTCCATTGTACCCGATGTGATGAAAAAAACTTCAACAATTAGTCAATAACGAGTTTCCTCACCTCCTGAATTTCATCCGCAAGGAAATGTACAAAGTAGAGCCCTTTAGGCTGGCTTGAAAGATTTAAAACCTGTGCGCTTGCATCATGGTCGTAGTTTCGGAGAAGGATCAACTTTCCCAATGAATTGTATATCTTAATTTGTATATCAGAATCAACATCACTGAATGTTAGGCTAAACAATCCTGATGAAGGATTAGGATAAACTTCAAAATACTGTTGCTGATCCATGCTTGATTCAATGTTAACAGTTTCTGAACCAACCGAAACATTATCAATATAGAGATTGTTTCCAGCCATTTTTACCGATTCAAACATGATTTGAACATCGGATGTCCCGGCCCAGGCTGAAATATCCACCAGTTTACAATCGCTTCCATAACCGTTACCACACCAGTCATCTGCAATCTCAGGAACAAAATTCGAAGAGGTCCATTCATGGGTGGCAAAATTCCCACTTCCATCATCAGCAAGTTCCAAAATACGTTCCCAGTTATTCCCGCAATCAGTCGAAATTTTAACGATCAGCGAATCGCCATAGGTTGTATTTCGTACAAGGGCATAGGCATGTTCAAAAGACAAAAACGCCCTGTTTGTTGTCGATAAATTGATGGGAGGGCTAATCAACTGATCCCTTTTACCAAAAGAGTAATAGGTAAAAAGTTTAATGCCTGCTGCAAAATTTCCATCATTGCCGGCTACCTCAAACAAATCCCAGGTGGTATTATCGTTATCCGGGTTAACAATTGTCCAACCATTGTTGGCCGGGATACCGGATTCGAAATCTTCATAATATGGATATTCCTTCCCTCCGGCCAGTATATAATCACTTTTTGTAAGCGTTATGCTACCATTGGCATTGCCCACGGTGAGTGAAACCGAATAAGTTCCAGGTACATTAAACTGTATGTCGGGATTTTGTGAAGCCTCACTTGTACCGTTTACAAACTCAAATGTTGCAGGTATAATTTGCCAGTTCCAGGCTTCTGGGCAAACCATTGAATAGTCGGCTAAACTTACTGTTGTTTCTGTACAAATAGCAGTATCACTTGCATAAAAGGATGCCAGGGGCAAAGCTGAAGAACTAACTTCTATAAATCTAGTTTTAGTGGTGGTGTTTGTCCCCCACTGATTGCTTACAGTTAGGCTTACATCTTGCAATCCCGGTGAACTAAAAACTATCCCCTGTGGATTTTGATCTGTGGAAGTTGCCGGATCACCCCCCTCAAAAGTCCACAACCAACTTTCGGTGAGGCACAGCGATTCATTTTCAAAATTAATGACACAACCTTCTGTAATCAGTGTTTCGGAAGCAACAAAATCAGCAATGGGTTCCTTTTCGAGGTAAACATCAAATGAGATGGTTTCACCCACAAATCCAACATTGGCTATAGACAATCCTCCGGGGCTACCATTCTGTAAAAAAGGGAAAGGATTCGTATTATCGTTAATTTCGGTTCTTCCATAATCAGCAGCAAAATGGGCCTCATTCAACACCCCGCTCGAAATTAAGGTACCATTTGGCCGGTAGGTATAAACTTCATCAGGAGGCCCCTGGGCATTGCCCTGCTCATTATCATCAATGCGATAAACCAACAATCCTGTACCGGGAATTCCACCTTCGAAAGTTCCTTCTTTTACACGGTACTCCAATACAAAGTATTCTGTGTAGCTATTGGGTGAAGCAATTTTGAAACAGTTATTCTCTGAATCTGATATCGGATTTAAAGTATAAGTTCCACACTCGGTAATTTCTGGTATATTTTCAATCCATCCACCATAGCGGTATTTCATATAGGCACCCATTGATTGGGGAGGATTCTTGCTATTATCCATCAAATCCCAGGGCCCGACAGATACATAGGGCGCTGAATTATAATGGTAAAGATCGGGTGCACTCAGCGAATGAAACATTTCGTGGCACAACACGCCGGTTCCTGACCCGCTCAGATGATTTTCAACCTGGAGGTTATAATCCCAAACCTGTTTACCATTAATATAAACATTCTCACCGTAAAGTGCCCATCTGTGCGGCCACAATAAAGTTGCCCATGCCGTTGTACTGCCCTTGATGATAAAAACCATATTGTCAACATAGCCGTCATTGTTTTTATCGATAATAAGACTCACCGGTACTTCCTGTTCAATGTATTCCACCGCTCGTTTAAGGAGTGCATGTTCCCTCTCCCCTGCTTGTCCTTGCTGATATCCATTTGGATTAGAGACAGGATCATAGGGCATAAAATAATTCCGGGGATAAACATCCTGATACGAAATTACCCGGTGCTCGGGAGGCTGGGGATAAAACCACGATGGGATAGATATGGCCTCGTAGGAAACGGTTTCGAAATAGTTCTGCATCGAATTATACCCGGGTTCTGTATTATTAAAGATATTGTAATATTCCATGGTATCCCTGGTGAATTCATTCTGATCACTGAACCGGATATAAACCACCAGGTTATTCAATACACCCTCGTTACGTACTAATTCAGGTGAGGCATAGCCAGGCAGCTGTGGTTTTGAAGGCATTTTGTTCTTCAAAAAATCTGCGCGAAGTGCTTTCATCTTTTCCCCTGAAATATTGGTCCAGGGAGATAGCCCGGCATCAGCAGGATCGACACTTTCTGCTAAATAAGTTGATGGAACCAGTTGTTCCCCATCCAATACAGCATAATAATAATATCCGTCATTGTGGTTTTGGATGATAGTAAAACCATTTTCATCATGTAGCCAGTTATAAAATTCATCGCCGCTGGCAAAACACTGAATCACCTTTCCATTGGGTTGGCTGATGGTTTGTGGTTCATTATTCAGCCAAGCTGAAAACGAGGATAAATAAGCCAGGTTGAATAATAGTATCAATAGCAGGTAAAGTGAGTTCCTCTTGTTCATAATATTAGATTTAGTTAGTATCTGCAAAGATAAAATTTATGATTGATATGTAATGGTAAGCCATCCTCTTTGGTGACAATTGTCAGTTAATTGTCGTTTCAGCCCCTGTTTACATTGGTGATACATTCACGATTAATCAAATAAATATCACTAATATTCAGGCAATTAAAACAGTCAAATAAGTTATTTTTGGACATGGATTTTAAGTAAACCAGTACAAGAATAACTACATCACATGGAAAATAGAGAAAATAATTCGATTTCTGAAGAGGATGGGAAGTCAAGAAGAAGATTTATCAAATACGGTCTTGTTGCGGGTGCAGGCTCTCTTTTAGGAGCTTCAATTCTTTCACCAAAAAGCAAGGCTGATGATTCATCCGGAGAAAAGGTTAAACTACTTTCAACAGATGGTCAACTTGTGGAGGTTGATAAGGAGCACATTTGCACTCATCATGTTTCAAACGAAGAATCCAGAAAAGGGATTGGCAATAAGAAAATGGTGATGGTAATGGACCTGGCAAAATGCAGGAATGCACGAAAATGTATTGAAGGGTGCCAGGATATGCATTCTCTTGCACCAGACATGGAATGGATAAAAATATACCTGATGCGTGATAATGATGATACCGGACCATACTGGTTTCCCAAGCCTTGCCTTCACTGCAACAATCCACCTTGCGTAAAAGTTTGCCCTGTTGGTGCAACTTTTAAACGCTCTGATGGAATCGTACTGATTGACAGCGATCGCTGCATCGGATGTAAATTTTGCATGGCAGCGTGTCCGTATTCTTCAAGAGTATTTAACTGGAAAGAGCCTGAGAATAAAAACACAAAACTGGATCAACCCTATTCACCGGAAACAAGTGTCCCCGGAAAAATCGGAACAGTGGGTAAGTGTGATTTTTGCCCGGATATGGTCAGGCAGGGTAAGTTACCCAATTGTGTAACGGCTTGCCCTAATGGTGTGATTTATTACGGTGACAAGAACCTTGATACGGTAACAAATGGTAACGAAACGTTACGTTTTAAGAAATTGCTTAACGATAGGACTGCATATCGGTTTATGGAGGAGTTGGGAACAGAACCAAGTGTATACTATTTACCACCAACAAACAGGTTATTTGATTACAAAGTAGGATTTAAAGGCTTAAGTGAGGAAGAGGTTGCTTTGTATAAAAAAGAAGCAAAAATAAAGGATTAGGTAACGAGTACGTGGAAACTAATACTTAGCTATAAATGGACTTAATCAGTACCCCAAAATCAGAAAATTATATGATTATCATCAACTGAAATGCTACTTGAAATAAAAGTTTATTGCCCATGAAAATTGATAATAAAACACAAAGGACCCTAAATAAATTCATTCCGCAATTGGAATCGATGAGCCGGCAGGGGGTGGTATTCCTGGCTATTTTGATAGTTGTCTTCATAGCAGGCCTTTATGCACTTTATATTCAACTGGTGGAAGGACATATTGTTACCGGAATGAGGGACAATGTCGTCTGGGGCTTGTACATAGCCAATTTTATTTTCTTTATTGGCATCAGCTATGCCGGAGCTTTGATTTCGGGAATTTTACACCTTTTAAGAATACCCTGGCGTTCACCAATTATCCGTATGGCTGAAATCATTACTGTGGTATCAACCATTATCGGCCCTACTTATATTCTGCTTTGTATGGGGAGACTTGACAGGCTCCAAAATTTGGTTTTATTTGGCAGGATACAATCGCCCATTACCTGGGATGTAATAGCTATAACCACCTATTTGTCAGGAAGTATAATTTTCCTTTACCTGGCAACCATCCGTGATTTTGCCCTGCTAAGAGACAATCCTGTGAAAGTAGCCCGATGGAGGAACTGGTTCTATAAAGTTTTGTCTGTTGGTTATTCTGAAACACCAAGGCAAAAAGAGCTTTTGGGGGGAGCTACCGATTTGTTATCCATTATCATTATCCCTCTGGCTATACTCGTACACTCAGTATTAGCATGGATCTTTGGCATGACCTTACGACCGGGATGGCATAGTACCATTTTTGCCCCCTATTTTGTTGTAGCAGCCGTATACTCAGGTACTGGTGTCCTTATTATTGTAATGTGGGTATTTAGAAAGGTCTATAAGCTTGAGGCTTACATTACAAAAATCCATTTCAATTATCTGGGTTACATTCTCATTATACTCGGTGCTTTGTACGGTTACTTTACCTTCAGTGAGTACCTCACCAGCTGGTATGGATCAGTGAAATGGGATATGGAAGTTCTGCACATGCTTTTTGATCCATCCGGTTATTGGTGGTGGTTCTTTTTTGCTGCATATGTAGGTGTTCTGTTACCAATAATTATTGTTGGAATTCCAAGATTCAGGAATATAAACTCAATCGCATTTGCATCTTTGATTGCTGTAATTGCACTATGGATTAAACGATACCTTATTATCATTCCAACCCTTGAAGCACCCCTCTTGCCCAATCATGACCTTCGGCCTGAGTTTGTCAATTACTCGGCAACCTGGGTTGAATGGACGCTGACAGTTGCAGGTGTGGGTATGTTTTTTCTGTTGTTTTTTCTGATATCGAAATTTATCCCCATCATTCCTGTAATGAAAATTACTGAAGAAAAAGATTACACTAGTTTGAGAAAACAAGTAAAGGAACGTAACCTGAGGCGCCTGATGAAACAGGTAAGAAAGCAGGATCAGGGAACGGTCAATTCTGAAGGCTAAGTAAAAAAGTAATAATGAACCTTATGATTTATTGCAATTATGAATAACATTAAAAATAAAATTTGGATAGCGATACTGGTAACAAATACTTGTCTCTTTTTTATTCAGGCTCCTGCACAGGATAATAAGCCGGTAAAATCGCGCATGAGCCTTGAATATTACAAGATTTCAGGTGACCGAATTTTAAAGGTAGCAATGAAAGCAAAAGAGGGAAGACAATATGTTTTCCTTACAGGTATCAGTATTGATGCAAAAATACTCGCCGATACTTTAAGCATCGATGTGGGCACCGCAAATACAAACAAGGATGGAGTTGCTTCCTTCCTTGTGTCTGACGAACTGTTCGATCAGTATAATAATGATGGATTAATTTCTTTTGAATCCTCTTTTTCAGGTTCAGAAAAGTATAAACCATCTTCAGATGAACTCGTTATAAAAGATTTGAATTTGAACTTAACTTTTGCCCAGGAAGATGAGAAAAATATAATTTTAACCGCCTTTAATGAGATTGAGGACGAACGGTCACCAGTTTCTGAAGACATTGAAATTAGTTTTTACGTTCCCCGGACTTTTACACTATTTCAGATTGGATCAAAAACCCTGGAAAATGGAAAGGCTGTTATTCCCTTTCCTGTTGATCTTCCTGGTGATACACTAGGAAATATGGAAGTTATAGCAAAAATAGAAGAACATGACCTTTATGGAAATGTTGAAATTGCAGGCTCTATTAACTGGGGGCTTCCTCAAGAAAAAGTTGTTTCCGAAGAGAGAGGCCTTGGGGATACCAACGCCCCGCTCTGGATGGTTTATACCCTGATTGTTTTACTTTCCATTGTGTGGTTTCACTATTTATGGGTCATACGCGCGATTTATCTTATAAAAAGAGAATCGAAAAAGGCAATCGCAGAAAAACTAAGTACCCAATAGACATTCAATCTTAAAAATATATTCATAACTCATTTAAAACATAATACTATGAAAACAAGGAAAATTAAATCAGGAGTCATTCTTTTAGCTGCATTATTCATGTTCTTCTTTGCTTACGGACAGGAAATCAAAGAGTGGTTAGTACCCGAGAAGTACAAGGCAATGGAAAACCCGGTTGAATCAAATGATGAAAACGTAAAGGTTGGCAAGATGCTTTATAGTAAACATTGCAAATCATGTCATGGTAAAGAAGGACTGGGAGATGGCACCAAATCAAAAGCACTCGAAACCTTCTGCGGAGATTTTAGTTCTGAAGAATTCCTGGGCCAATCGGATGGTGCGTTGTATTATAAAACTACGGAAGGCAGAGATGAAATGCCCTCATTTAAAGCTACAATAGATGATGATGATCGCTGGTGTCTTGTACTTTATATGAGAACTTTTGAATAGCCGTGACAAACCTGTACTACCCAAAAGAATTAAATATACAGATAAAATCTTGTGGCGTCTGTATAAATGTCAATTCAAAGAACAGCAAGATGAAAACAAATGAAAGTAACCTGGAAATGTCCATCAGGGAACTCCAGGATCAGATGAAAGCACTGACACATCGTATTGTAGCACTTGAAAGTACAAATGAATCTGAACGATTCAAAGAGGCTAATATTGAAGAGGATTTTTCTCTTCTGAGTCAACTAGGTCCGGCCAAGAGGGAGAATGCGGAAAACTGGTTAGAATCGAAACTGGGTGAAATCGGACTTGGCCTTCTAGGAAACGTTGTGTTGCTCTTTTGTATCATTTTTTTAATGACATATACCCAAAACCTTGGATATCGCTTTTCACCAACTATCATGGGTTTTTCTTCAGTTATAGGTGTATTTGTTTTTTCATATTTCTATAAAAAATCTTACCCTGTTTTAACAAAAATGCTGTCGGTCAGTTTCCTGATACTGGCCTATTACATTATTGTGAGGTTGCATTTCTTTGTGGAGGAGCCCCTGGTAAAATCCACCGAAATAGCTGTTTTACTTTTATTTCTTCCCATTGGGTATCAGCTTTATTTTGCAATCAGGAATAAATTGGAATTTGTGGCTGCCATATCGGTTTTTTTAATAGTAATTACCTCTATCATTTATGACAACATTCATCCTTCATTGAGCATTTTGGTATTGGCAAGTGGAATAGTTTTGCTCCTGTTTTCACGTTACTCGTGGTGGCGTTTACTGATTGCTTCGATGTTTATCGTATACTTAGCTCATGCACTCATGATGCTGGATAATCCGCTGATGGGAGGTCCGGGTAAGTTGCTCCCAACCCACAATTACAATTTAGTCTACCTGTTTATTTACGGAAGTATTTTCTCCTTAACCCTGGTTGTGAAACACAAAAAGTCGATCAGCGATGCCGTATTTATTGCAATTACACTTATAAATGCATATTTCTTTTCCATGGTATTAATCGCTAATGTCTTGTCATATTTTAAGGAAAGCTATGTACTTACATTTATTCTCATTTCCTTTTATTGCATGGCATTCTCTGTAGCGATAAGGTCACGAACAAGTAAATTATTTGCCCCGGCCTTTTATGCATGCTTTGGATTTATGGCACTTAGTGTGGCAGAATATGGTTTTTTCGGTTTCCCTGACACATACCTGCTGCTGGCCTTGCAAAGCTTGCTCGTTGTCTCCTGGGCCTTATGGTTCCGTTCTAAAATCATTATTGTAGCCAATACATTCTTGTTTGTAGGGATTCTGGCCACTTATCTCTTTCTTGAAGAGTCAGTTAGCACGATCAATTTTACTTTTGCTTTAGTTGGTTTAATCAGTGCAAGGTTATTAAACTGGAAGAAAGAAAGACTGACTCTCCAAACAGAGTTCCTGCGCAACACCTACCTCTTCATTGCACTGGGAATGCTGTTATTTTCCTTACATGGATTTTTACCTGCTAAATATGTATCCATTTCATGGATAACCATTGCCGGTTTATTTTTCCTCATGAGTGCAATTCTTGGGAATATAAAATACAGATGGCTAGGATTTCTGTCCATTTTTTCAACCATTGTTTACCTGTTATTTGTTGACCTTGCTCAAATGGACATTGGTTACCGAATCGTTGTTTTTCTATTTTTGGCTGTATTGTCCATCGGTTTATCCGTTTATTATACTAAACGGGCTAAAAAGAAGTCGTAATATTTTCTTTTGTTACAAACTAACAGGAAGATATTCCACTCTTTCATTGGTGCTAAACAATTCCTAATAACAATTGTCCTAAGGCAAATAGAGAACATTTGCAAAAGTAAAAAATATTATTCCAACCCTCTATTACAATAAAAACATTCAATTCAACATAAGTGTTTTACAATTTGTACTTTTGGATTGACTAATAAACAGTAAATAACAATAACAAGAAATAGTTCTTATGAGGCCAAAAGGTGTTATACTCCAATGGGTTGAGCTATTTAACTCCGGAAATTCTGATGAAATTACAGAGCTTTATCATGAGGATGCAATCAATCACCAGGTAGCCAATGAACAGGTTGTTGGAAAAAAAGCAATCAGGGAGATGTTTGCAAAAGAGTTTGCCAGTGCTGAAATGACATGCATTGTTGAAAATATTTTTGAAGACGGAGAATGGGCCATCCTTGAATGGAAAGATCCTCTTGGCTTAAGGGGCTGTGGGTTTTTTCGTATAACTGAAGCAAAAATAATATTTCAACGGGGTTATTGGGATAAGCTATCCTTCCTGCGAATGCACAACTTGCCTTTGCCAACGGAATAAAATGTATATGCCTGTACAAGCGGGTTCAATGAGCAATTAAATTTTATAGAATGAGAATTTGTGTTTTTTGTGCTTCAAGTGCCAAAGTAGACAAGTCCTACTTTGAAGCCACCGAAAGATTAGCGCTGGAATTTATTAAAGAAAACATTGAGGTTGTTTTTGGCGGAGGAGCCACAGGACTTATGGGAAAACTTGCTGATACAATCGTAGAAAACGGCGGTAATATAAAAGGGGTTATGCCCAAATTTATGAAAGAGGTTGAATGGGCGCACAAAAAGGTTTCTGACTTCGTTTTTACCGAAACAATGCACGAAAGAAAGGCTAAATATTTAGAAGGCGTCGATGGCCTGGTTGCTTTGCCGGGTGGCAGCGGGACACTCGAAGAATTACTCGAAGCCATTACACTAAAAAGGCTTGGACAATTCACCTGGCCAATTGTAATAGTAAACACCAATGGGTTTTACGAGCCTTTGAAGCGTATGCTTGAAAAATGCGTAAATGAAAATTTCATGAATGAAAAGCACTTGCAAATGTGGTCCTTTGTTGATCAACCCGAAGAAGTGATTGAAGCAATTAAACAAGCCACAGTTTGGGACAGGAAAGCCATTAAATTTGCAACAAACAAATAAAAAAATAATTAAGTTGCTATTTTAACTAATGAACAGAAATAAATGCAAAAAATACTAATCATTATCAACGATGCCCCTTACGGGACCGAGAAAGCTTACAATGCTTTAAGAATGGCAATGACACTTCAGAAAGAACACAAAGAGCAGATAGAAATTAAAATTTTCCTGCTGGCTGATGCTGTTTTTTGCGGGCTTCCAAATCAAACCACTCCCGATGGTTTTTATAACATCGAACGAATGCTGAAGTCGGTTGTCAGGCGTGGTGGAGAAGTAAAAAGTTGTGGCGGATGTTCCCAGGCACGCGGCATCGATAAACTTGAGTTCATCGAAGGTGTTAATCTGAGCAATATGAAAGAGTTTGCACAATGGACCGTTGAATGTGATAAAGTCTTGACATTCTAACTGTCCACAAAGCCGGTTAGTTCTGTTAGAGGCCAATCTTCATCCTGCTGATTTCGCTTGTTTAAACCTGAGAAAATCTCTGCTACAGATAGCTATCAGTACTGCAGGAAACATTACTAATTAGGGTCTCTCTTTAGTCAGGTTTCCCGCAGATCACGCAAATAATCGCAGATAAAATCTGCGCTAATCAGCGAAATCTGCGGGAGGTGTATTACTTTTACTGAAAAGTGCGACTTAATGGACAGACATTGATTAAACAGCCGTTCTACAGGATCAATTGGTTTCAAATAAAAAATTATCTAAAGCTAAACGATATGAATGAAGAAGGAAGTAAATTGGTGAGAATCTATACAGGCCCGGAGGTGGCTGTAATTCTTCTGAAAGGAGAATTGGAGGAAAATGGAATTTATGCAATCACCCAATATGATTTCGGATCGGGCGTTACTGCTGGATTTGTAGGGGGAGTTCCCTCTGCAATCGACCTCTTTATCCAGGAATCGAATTTAGAAAAGGCCGAACCAATAATTAAGGAATTCATCAAAAATATGGATCAATAAGTTGTCTATTTAACCCAATGGTATAGAGGAACCTAAAGCTACCATGCAGAAAACAATCTTTGAAATCAGTAAAATGGATTGCCCATCCGAAGAGAGTCTGATCAGGATGAAATTGGACGGCATTTCAGGAATCAAAAGCCTTGACTTTGATATTAAAAACAGGAAACTTACGGTTTACCACGAAGGGCATTCAGGCCAGATTGAAAACTCAATCAATGAATTGAACCTGGGAGGAAAGAAGTTAAGCACCGAACAAAGTGATCAAAGCAACTTTGAAGATTCGGGCTTGCAAAAAAAAGTGCTTTGGGCTGTACTGGCCATTAACTTTGTATTTTTCATTATCGAAATGAGTACAGGCCTTATTTCAAAATCGATGGGCCTTGTTGCCGACAGCCTCGATATGCTTGCCGATTCCTTTGTTTATGGCATCAGTTTGTTTGCAGTGGGTGGTACAATAAGCCGAAAGAAAAGCATTGCCAGGCTTGCCGGCTATTTTCAAATAACACTGGCAGTTATTGGATTTTTAGAAATCCTGAGAAGATTCTTTGGTGCGGAACAAATGCCTGACTTTAGCACCATGATCATCATATCGGTTTTTGCCTTAATAGCAAACAGTATTTGCCTCTATCTCCTTCAGAAGTCAAAAAGCAAAGAAGCACATATGCAGGCAAGCATGATATTCACTTCAAACGATGTGATCATTAACCTGGGAGTAATTGCTGCGGGATTTCTGGTTAATTGGTTCAATTCAAACAAGCCCGACCTGATCATCGGAACCATTGTATTTGCATTGGTCATTCAGGGTGCTATCCGGATTTTGAAACTTGGGAAGTGAATCCGACCTCCAGGAAAACTGAACAACTTTTAAAACAAAAATTAACTTTCTCAAAAAGTTCTGCGAAACTCTGTGTATCCTTATAGTTCATCCTTTTGAATCAAACGTTATAAAAATCGGTGGGCCGGGCATGGAGCATTTGGTGCAATAGAAAAACAATAAGCTGTTTTATCCTAATTGATTAAAAACAAATCCACCACACATGCACAGCAAAAACTCAAAATCCAAAACTCAAAACCCAAACGCAAAACACGAAACACGAAACGCGAAACGCGAAACACGAAACACGAAACGCGAAACACTTAAGGCGTCCAACTTCCCTATTTCATTTATTTCCAAATTACATCTCCTTCAACTTTAAACTCATCCGCCATATCGAATTTTTATCTATCTTTACAGAACCCAAAAAAATGATATGACTATTGCGATCTTATCAACTGTTCCCCACAAGATGCAGGATATCTTACCCTGTACCAAAAATGTTTTTCTCAAACACCCAAATTACCAAAACACAGCATTGCCATGCTTCCAGATACCATTGAACAACACTATCTACAAAACAATAGAGAAGTACACCCAGGTTACCACTACTTCTCTTGCAAAAATAAAAAGCCCCTTAGACCATTATTATGACTCTATAAAGGGGGATATCAACAACTTATGAAAATTCGCATAATAATAAATAAAACCAACTGTGCCATATAACAACGTTGGCGTTCATTGAATAAAGACGTTCTTAAATAGATATCATGAAAATAATATTACAAATTAATAAAATATCAATAAAACT
>Ga0070729_10001203_pt1 | contig 42354 bp, 29 predicted proteins | sample tdDd472_FD_66725 | JGI IMG/M metagenome (GOLD analysis project Ga0070729, IMG submission 66725) | Marine sediment microbial communities from the Atlantic coast under amendment with organic carbon and nitrate - tdDd47.2 | ecosystem: Environmental > Aquatic > Marine > Coastal > Sediment | place...
TTCCGTTTTGATAGTTCTTTCGGATTGTGATTTACTTTGACAATATTTTTGATAAGCTCCAATTGCAAGCACATCTGAAGGAAATGGAGAAAGTTCAGGGTAACTGATACGGAGCAAGATTCTAGCAATATGCTGAAGGCTAAAATCATCTTTTAAAACCGGGTTATAATAAACCATATCCTTGAAAACATCATGTAAATCGATGATCTTTACTTTTATCTCCTCAATATCGCTTTTGCTTGACGGAAATCGTTCACCAAATCTGTTTAAATATTCCAAAAAGCTTAAAGCACCAAACATTACTATCGAATCAGAAGCTGCTAAATACTTCCTCACAAAATCAAAAAATAGTATTTGAGGATCAGATTTATCATTCTGGAAGAACCAGCTATAGCGAGTACTGGGATGATTCCCTTTCGAACTAATACAAGCATTCACTGGCAGTACATCATAGGGCTTAAAGTTTTCAAAAACAGGTATAGCAGGCCGGTAACCAAGGAAACTTAAAAAGGTGGTCTTGTCTCCAATCGGTGCAAGAAATTGCTTTAGCTTCTTACTATTGAAATGCTCTAATCCGGTTTGTTGGCTTTGGACGATTCTCTGCTGGATGGGTGTGAATTGAGTTAGATCTGTAATTTGATTTATTAAAATCTGCCCTTTGCCATACATTGCAAATTTCTCTTCAAAACCAAAGCCTGGTAAATCGAAAATTGAAGGTTTGGGGATGTGTTTCCAGCAATGCCCAATAAAATCACACGGATATGGGTAGTGGCAGTGAGGGCCAATGTCCACCTGGGGAGAACTTTTTAGTTGAGCTGCATTTTTCCCGGCCTTAATTTTTTCCTGAACAAAACTTTCCATGCCATGAATTTCATTTGTTACATCGGTAAAACTGAAAAGTTGATGTATATCCAGATCACCATGTAATACGTAGTTGGGATTTATATGGACAAGGAAAAATTTGTCAATTTCAATACCTGAATTCACCAAAACATAATATTGCAAAGCCGCATCCAATATATATGTTTCTGAAATTGATAATGAGCTTTTTATTTCGTATGCATTCCAACGACTATCATTTTTAGTCAGTATATCCAGCATAATCAAAACCTGGTCGTGTTGAAAAGTTGCTTCATATATAACTTCCGCGTCACCTTGAATAACCAGCTCTTGTGTCTTAATCACCGATTTCTGATATTGTGAGGGTGATTTAGGCTTGCAATCAACTCCACCCGGAAACAGGTTTTGCGCAAATAACCCAACGTTTGTACCTCTTGTGAACTTTGCTCTTTGTTCTGGAGAAAGCTGATCCCGCAAAAAATAACGGTTTTTATGCAGATACAGTGATTTAAGGCACTGAGCACCCCGAATAAAAGTTGACTTCGATAAAATATGTTTCTCCATAAAGCAAAAGTTAAACCAGATAAAAGGCAAAACTAATGAATAAAAAACTGCCTCATGAATTAGGGTATGTTGGATTTTGCCATTCGGTTAAATCCTTTGGTACTAAGCAAGGTCTATAGGAAATTCTTAAAATCCAATATGTTAAATAAATCATAAAAACAGGAAAAGACTTTTATTTAGATCCAATACAGATTACATTTGGCACGGATTCAAAGACTAACTCAAAATAATTAACTCATGAAAAAACTCAACGCACTACTTATTGCATTACTTCTATTGGTTTCCGTTTCATATATCCAGGCTCAGGACTTTAGCTTCAGCCCTTCAGAATACATTATCGACAATGTTGAGCTGGAACAGTATAAAAATTTCCAGGTTGACATTGAGCACCCACAGGTTGATGACCTTACATTGGTGTGGGTTTTGGTTGAAAATAATTTTTTACAGAAATGGGAATACACCAGTTGTGACAATGGTGGATGTTATTCTGCCTTACCCGACACAGGGGTTATCAGCGCATTGCCTGATACAATTCCTGGTTACATAAGGATTACTCTTAACCCCCGTGATCAGACAGGAACCGGTACAGTTGTCCTTTATGTATACAACCACAAATACCCAGACGAAGGACAATATGTAACTTTTGAAATTACTGCCATGGCAGTTACTGCAGTTACAGAAGTAAGCAGTGAAAGGTTCAGGGTATTTCCAAACCCAGCCTCTGATTTTATTCAGGTTCACAATGCTGACACAGAAGGGGCTACATTTCAATTGTTCGACTTGAGCGGAAAAATAGCCATAGAAGAAAAACTTGGAGCGGGAACGACAAAAAGGTTTAATGTAGCAGATGTACCCTCTGGTATTTATTTTGCCAATTACCAGAATTCTGATGGCATCAAAACGCAAAAAATCATTATTCAGTAAAAAGATATATACCTTTCCTTTAATTAAAAGCAGTTACCATTGAGGTGGCTGCTTTTTGTCCTTTTAATCAAGCTTTCCTTTTGTTCCGTATGATAGTTATCATGACGACATTTTTAATGTTACATTTTTTTATACTTTTACCGATCTAATAGCAAAAAGGGTATTTGTCTGTAAAACATGAGAAGGGGTTATTTCTACCGATATATCTATTTCGGGCTATTGTGCCTATTAATTTCAAATGGCATTTTCAGCCAAACACATTTCGATAGCCTTAAAAGTGAATTACAACAATTAAAAGGCGCTGATCGTATCCATACCCTTAATCTACTTGCACAGGACCTTGCAGACAGTGATTATGAAAAGGCATTTGCTTATGCCATGGAAGCAGATTCTCTGTCAGTAAAATTTGGAGACATTTCGGAGCAGGCTTTTACCAAAAGAAACCTTGGAGATATCAAGTTTTATAATAACAATTTTGAAGCGGCAATAGTTGATTACCAGGCTGCACTTAAACTTGATAAGAAAATTGAAAATCTTGAAGGTATTGCAGATGACCTTTATTATATGGCCATTGCTTTTGAGAACTTAAATAAATTCGAGGAGGCACTTTCATATTACATGCGGGCTCAAATGGCTTATGACTCCCTTGGCGAGGATTTGTACGTTTCAACCGTACTGTATAATATTGGATATCTCTACGATAACCTTGGAGATAATATTAAAGCCCTTGAATATTACAAACAATCTGTCAAAATCACCGATTCGTTGGTGGACAAAGAAGAATCTGCGAGCACATTAAACTCCATTGGTCTTTTGTATTATAGTTGGGGTGATTATGAATCGGCCCTTAGTCATTACCAACAGTCATTCTCCGTAATGGAAAGGGCAGGCAATAAAACTGGCATGGCACAAACGCTCAATAACATTGGGATTTTATATTACGACTGGGATCAGAAAGAGTTGGCACTTGACTACTATATGAAATCTTTATATCTTGAAAATGAAACGGGCAATGAGCCGGGACTGTCTGCATCATACAATAATATTGGTATCATTTATGCTGATTTGAAAGAATACTACAAAGCCCTTGAATTTTATCAAAAAGCTCTGCACCTTGATGAAAAACATGGAGACCATTCAGGAGTAGCTACCTGCCTCAATAATATAGGTGAATTGTATTTCGAGTTGGGCGATAAGCAGCAAGCTATCGAAATGCTTAAACAATCTTTAGCAATTGAAAGGAAACTTGAAAACCCTGAAAATTTAGCCATCAACTATAATACACTGGGTAGGTTTTACCATACTATGGGAGAACAAAAATTAGCCCTTTTTTATAATGATAGCAGTTATCGTCTGGCAAAGTCTATTAATTCTCCAGAAATCCTCATGGACAACTATTTGCTGAATTATCAAATTTACGAATCTCTTGGCTCCTACAAGCATGCACTACAATACCACGAAAAATACCATAACCTCCGAGACTCTTTGTTTACTCAAAAAACATTAGAGCGAATTTCAGAAATCCAGTCATTGTACGAAGTTGATCAGCACGAAAAGGAAATTGAATTGTTAAGCAGTAAAAACCAGCTTCAGGTTCTAGAGTTGGAAAACAAGCAAATGATACTTCGCAGGCAAAAGGTTGTTATGTATGTTGCAATGGGCGGTTTTACCATCCTTCTATTTTATGTATTGCTGTTTTATTTTCAAATTCGACAAAGAAAAAAAGCATATTTATTATTGAATAAAAAGAATAAGGAAATTCTTGAAAAACGGAACGAGATCATTAAGGCTAAGGAAAAGGCTGAAGAAAGCGATCGTTTAAAATCAACATTCTTAGCAAATATCAGCCACGAGCTCAGAACGCCATTAAATGGAATACTTGGTTTTGCAGAGATTCTTCATAATGAACTGAAAGATCCCGTTTACGTTGAAATGTCAGAGGCTATTCACAACAGTGGTATCCGTTTACTCGAAACACTTAACTCAATAATTGACCTCTCGGTAATTGAAATTAACAAGTTGGAACTTTATATTACAAAAATCAACCTGATTGACCTGATTAAAGAACGGGTGTTGTTATATAAAGTTGATTCTGCCAAAGGAAACCTCGAAATCAACCACAAATGCTATTCGGATAAAATCATACTTCGAAGTGACCCAAAGATTTTAACCAATGTATTAAACAACCTGATAGATAATGCAATAAAATACACCAAAACTGGTGGTATTACTGTAGAATCAGGTATTGACGAAAAAGGGCCAAAGCCCATCGTATGGATTAGTGTATCCGATACCGGAATTGGAATTCCTGAAAACAGGCTTGATCAGATTTTCGACAGGTTTACACAGGTAAGTGAAGGCCAGAACCGGGATTATGAAGGTGCTGGTTTAGGATTGACCATTTGTAAAAAATATATCGAGGTTTTACAGGGTGAAATCAGTGTTAAGAGTGAACTTGGCAAAGGTTCGGAATTTTTGATTAGGATTCAGGATTATGTGGAAGTACCTGAGATTCCTGAGCCCGTTGAAATACAAAATTTACTCGCAAACACCAATCTGGATGATAAGGAAAGACGGCCAAAAATTCTTATAGTTGATAATGACAATTCCAGTTTGAAATTCATGACGGAAATCCTCGAAATTCTATATGAAATATCAACAACGAATGACACGGCTACTGCTCATAAACTAGCTGCAAAAAACAACTATGACGCTATTTTAATGGATGCTAACCTTGACTTAGGCACAAATGGCAACTCAGCGCTTAGTGACATCCATAACCTTTCGAACCACAAAAATACACCAATTGCTGCGTTGATGAGCGACCCCCACCAAACAGAAAAAAAGAAGAATGGATACATCCATTATATTCACAAACCTTTTTCTTCCAATGAGTTGCATGAGGCAGTCAATGAAATGCTTCTCCGGATAAACAAATAATCATTCAAGATTCAATAATTCAGATGCGTATTGGGATCATAAGTGACATACACGAAGATTTTAAAAATCTCAATAAAGCTATTTTGCTGCTCGAAAAAATGAATGCAGATGAGTTGGTATGCCTTGGTGATATTGTGGGTTTTAATACGAAGAGTTTTAATTATCTTGAGCGAAGAAACCCGGCAAAATGCATAGCGGCAGTCAGGGAAAATTGCAGCATAGTTGTTACAGGAAATCATGATCTATTTGCTATTCGTAAAACACCCCAACATCAGGCAGGTTTCATTTTCTCAGACGACTGGTACACACTCGACTTTGATACACGTAATCAAAAAGGTGGAAATTATGTATGGCTTTACGAGGAAACTGAACTTTCGGCCATGCTAAGTAAAAAGGATCGCATTTATCTGGCATCTTTACCCGAAACGGCTACCATGGAAATCCCTGATCAAAAACTGTTTTTCTCTCATTATCTATATCCTGATGTTTCAGGTTCTGGCTCCTCATTCACGCATTTGACAAATGAAACCAGCCTACACTTCAAAAACATGACAAGCAATGGTTGTTCAATTAGTTTCTCGGGGCACGGACATATTGGTGGGATTATCAGCATTAACCAAAAAGAAATTATTGAATCAGGTTTTTCACCTATCACCTTAAACACATTTCCTCATGCATTTGTTGGACCTGCCATTGCTCAAGGTGAAAGGCAGAATGGTCTTATGGTCTTTGATTCGAATGAAAAGGTTTTGGAATGTATTTCACTTACTTAGAATAATTCGATTGTTTAATTGCTAAAAAACAACAGGGAAAGTAATTCTTTTTTTAGGATTACCCAGGTAATTAAAACACTTCATCGAATTGTTATAACGTTAGTATGTTACTACCTTTGTAATAAAATTCACTATGAAAATAGCCATCCCCACTGATGACCGGACACATATATCTGAACATACCGGCAGGGCAACATTTTTTGCCATAGCAAGCATTGAAAATGGAAATATGACACATCTCGATTTCAGGGTGAACCCTCCGCATCAACATACTCATGAAGGAGAACACGATCATGCCGAAACAGTTAACCTGCTTAGCGATTGTGAAACTATTCTGGTTAGAAACATTGGGAAAAATCTTAAAAGCGAACTGCTTGCCAGGCACATAAAAATCGAATTTACAAATAGTCAATCAATTGGTGAGGGAATTAAAAGGTATTTGAGTAACTTTGTCTAAAGGTTTGATTGGTGTTTATTTTGAACCAAAATCAGTTAACCTCAACCAAATTACAGGTTTTCTGCATAAAAATTGAATCTTTATTATCTTTGCAAAAATTACATAATTCATCAAAAAAAAACAGATCATGAAAACAAGAATTTTATTTTCCCTTTTTGTAATCGCAAGTGTATTTGTGTTAAACAGTTGTGAGGATGACCTCCTCGACATCACTGAAGATTTTTATTACGAGCAGGAAGTCGAGGTTTATACCACCGATTCTGCAATGACAGTTGTTGAAGTAGTGGATATGGCAGCATACAGCGACCTGATTGAACAGTATGGCGACAAGATCAAGGACATCGAGATTTCAGAAGTAAAATACTGGCTAACCTTTTTTGAAGGTGAGGATGACCAGGAACTGGTATTGGGTCTCGTAACGGTTGCAGATGGCGACGGAGCGAATGAAACGACGATTGCCGAAATTGAAAATCAAAATCTGAAGGAACTGCTGGATACCCCGACAGAATTACCTATTCAACAAGCCGGCCTGGATAAGATGGCAGACCTGATTGAAATGCCACCTCACGTATTTCAACTGAGCACTGCTGTCACCTGCAACAAAGCACCACTGAATTTTAAAATTAAATTCCAGTTTAAAGTTGCATTGACTGCAAATCCACTGAACTAATAAATTCTCTTTAACTATCATATTCCATCCTGTATTTAATAAGTTTTACAGGATGGTTTTTTTTTAATCTAACCCAAACAGGGCTTTTATGCACAATATGATTTAATCACCATGGCTAACCCAAAAAAAATCGACCTGAGTACAATAAAACTCAACCATAAAATCTGGTTATCGGGTGAGCAGGATAAGGGAATTTTGGGTGATGGGAAGTGGCAAATTTTGAAAACAATTGAGGAGACCGGTTCACTTACTGCTGCGTGTAAAGTACTAAACCTGACTTACCGCCGAACATGGGGAGATTTAAAAAAAATAGAGCAAATGCTCGGGTTTCCCTTGCTCGAAAAGAGTCGCGGGGGTACCGAGGGTGGTGCTTCACAATTGTCGCCCCAGGGCAAAAAACTGGTAACTGCCTTTGATGAATTTCATCAGTCTGTTGATAAACCGATACAAGAAGCATTTGAAAACCTGAAAATTAAGCTGGGTGATTTAGCAAGCTGAAAAAGAATTACCTTTTCATTGATCAATTTCCTGATTTATTGGTTTATTCAGGAAAAACAAATTCACACATTCCCTGATGGGGAAAATCAAATTTTTACAAATGGACAATTTTAACCTTAAAGAAACACTTAACGTACTTGGTATTAAAGAAGTAAATAACGGAGCACACACTGGCATCAACTGGATGGAAACCTCCGGAGAACTGATTGAATCATACTCACCCAATGATGGTCAATTGATCGCAAAGATCAAACAGGCCACCTGGGACGATTATGAGGACATCATTGTAAAGGCACAGCAGGCTTATAAATATTGGAGAGTTGTACCGGCACCTAAACGTGGAGAGATCGTCAGACAAATAGGAAATGAGCTTAGAATATTCAAGGAACCCCTTGGTAAACTTGTTTCGTGGGAAATGGGTAAAGTTTATCAGGAAGGCCTCGGAGAAGTTCAGGAAATGATAGATATTGCCGATTTTGCCGTTGGCCAGTCACGTCAGCTTTATGGATTAACGATGCACTCGGAACGTGAGATGCACAGGATGTACGACCAGTATCATCCTCTGGGCATTGTTGGTGTGATATCAGCATTTAATTTCCCTGTTGCTGTGTGGGCATGGAATGCTATGATAGCACTTATTGCCGGTGATGTTGTGCTGTGGAAACCTTCATCAAAGGTAATGCTCAGTGCCATTGCTACACAAAACATTATTCAAAAGGTATTAAGAGACAACGATATCCCTGAGGGAGTACTTAATTTGGTTGCAGCCAGCTCAAAATATGTAGGCGACGATTTCCTGAACGATAAGCGAATCCCTCTGATTTCGGTTACGGGCTCTACCAGAGTGGGCAAACGTGTTAACAATATTGTTGGATCAAGACTTGGAAAAACAATCCTTGAATTGGGTGGAAACAATGCAATTATAGTTTCTCAATATGCTAACCTCAATCTGGCATTAATTGGAAGTGTATTTGGTGCTACAGCTACTGCCGGCCAGCGTTGCACTTCAACTAGGCGTCTTATCATACACGAAGTAGTTTACGACCTTTTTAAGGAAAAACTGATAAAGGCCTATCAACAGCTGAACATTGGTCACGCCCTTGCTCCTGAAACTCATGTAGGACCATTGATCGATAAAGCCTCAGTTGAAACCTTTAAACTTGCCCAGGAAGAAGTGGTGAACTCAGGTGGGAAAATTGTTTATGGTGGCGCAGTACTTGAAGGGCCAGGATATGAATCAGGGTGTTTTGTTCAGCCTGCCATAGCTGAGGTAGAGAACCACTGGGAGATCGTACAGGAAGAAACTTTCGCTCCACTACTTTACCTGATCAAGTACGAAACCATCGAAGAAGCTATCGAAATACATAACAATGTACCGCAGGGTTTATCGTCGGCTATCTTCAGTAAGAATATCCACGAAACCGAATTGTTCCTTTCCCATGCTGGTTCCGATTGTGGAATTGCCAACGTAAACATCGCAACTAATGGTGCCGAGATTGGCGGAGCATTTGGTGGTGAAAAAGATACTGGTGGTGGCCGTGAATCCGGTTCGGATGCCTGGAAAGCATACATGCGCCAGCAAACCAATACTATTAACTTCAGTAAGGAACTTCCGCTTGCTCAAGGGATTAAGTTTGATTTGTTTGATTAAATTTGAGCTTTATTTTTTAAAGCTAAACCTCCAGGATTTTTGAAACCCTGGAGGTTTTTTTATAGTTATTTTCCACATAACAGAAACAGCAGGTCTATGTTTTCAGTACTTCAAAAATGGGCTCAAGCATTCGACAAACATATTTTAGCTTGCTGACCTTATAGATAATTAGTGTTGAGATCTACCGCCTCACTAAAGTTGTGGGATCACCGCCTATTGTGGGACAGGATATCAACCAGCGAATTCTAGGGGCTTCGCTTCTGAAATCCGGGTCTCACTAATTTAAACCCAATCCAAAAACATTTCCATTTAATTTTGCCCCACAATTTCTTACGTTCTTTCACAAAACAGGCGAAAAATATAGCTTTGTCGAAAATTTAAGGGAAATGAGATACCTTGTAGGTATAGATGATACGGATACAATTGAAACCCGTGGGACCGGATTTCATGCGCGACAAATGGCAGCAGGGATTGAAGAGGAAAAGCTGGGAAAAATACTTGGCATAACACGACATCAAAATTACGTGCATCCTGAGATTCCCTACACCTCACAAAACAGTTCAGCCTGCTTGGTTATCGAATCGGATTATCCCGGGCAGTTAAAGGCGTTTTGTAGAAAGTTTCTGCTTGAGATTGCACCGGAGGGATCGGATATTGGGATTTGCATGGCAAGAGAGGGTGAAGTTCATAATGAAATTTTGCGTTGGGGCCAACGGGCTAAATGCGAAGTTTTAACCAGGACTGAAGCAAGAGTCTTAGCTGTAAAACATTCGATCTACCTCGAAGGATTAAATGGAACCCATGATGGTATCATTGGGGCTCTGGCAGCAATTGGCCTGAGAACAGATGGCAACGATGGGAGGTTTATCTGGCTGAAGAAAAAAAGAGAATTGCGAGATTTAGCTCCGGGCTTTCTTACCTGGGGTGATCTCAGAGATGATTTTGGGATTCAACAAATACTGTTGACAACCGGGGAAGTTATTGAAAAGGATGAAGAGTTTTTTATACATGAATGGTTCAGGCCTGTTTTAAAAAATAATAAAGTGACATTGATTGTTGAAAAATACTGTGATAATGGAAAATATCTTTGGAAATCCGCAAGTAAAGACTATATCCGGGCTAACTCATAACCGCAGCCTGGGGTTATTGCTTGAGGTTTTGTTCTTACTCGGAATTGGCGTTATAGCAATATTATTGCATGCCCGTTTAAGGACACCACTAAATATTCCGGGCCACCATGGTATCGAGTTTATGGGACTCTTATTATTGGGCAGGATGAGTTCTAACCTCAGGTTTGCTTCAACAATTTCCTCCCTGGCTATTGGCCTACTTATGTTATTTCCGGTATTTGGTTTCAGCGATCCCATGATGGGATTTAATTATATGCTGCCCGGGCTTTTTCTGGATGTATATTATCAATTGGGTGGACAAATGAGTAAGAAAATATGGTTTCTTGCCATTGTTTCCGGCTTATCATACCTCACTATTCCTTTTAGCAGATTGTTGATTTCTACCTCAACCGGATACCTGTATGGTGCCTTTATCAAACATGGCCTGGTGGCTCCTTTTATCGGTTTTTTATTTTTTGGCCTTTGTGGCGGTTTACTTGGCACGGGTGTTACCAGGGTTTTCAACAATCTTATCTCCAAAATTTCCAATTAACTTCCCGATGAAAGACATTATTCTTAATTGTAGTTTCCATTGCGATATGCACGCTTACGCATATCGCTTGATGCAGAACAGATTGTTGAAACCGCTTTCATATATTATATTAACTTCTTTTGCCCTATTATTTTTTGGTTGTACCAAAGATGATGGACTTCAACAGGCGCCGAAAATCCAATTACTGAGCCAGGCAGGGATGATTTCCTCGGACACAACAATTGCTGTTGGTAAACTGATGACTTTTGCTATTGCTGCCGAAAGTGGAAGCTCCAATCTCACCAACCTGATTGCTGTGCGTGGAGGATCAGAGCAAATCGATCAGCGAGCCCTGGATACAAGCATGAACATAGCCCAATTTTCCATAACAAAAACCTTTACCAAAAATATTGGGAAGGATGAAACCTGGACGTTCATTATCCGTGACAAAAACCGCCTGTCGGATTCTGTTTCTGTATTCATTACCCTGGATACTACTTCCGGATTTGGTCCGATAAAATATTATGAATCGCTCATTTTTAGTGCTCAAAATGAACCGGATCCCGGAAGTTTTTTCTCATTTGTTTCAGGAGAAAATTATACTTTGGATGAAGCTTTTCAAAACCAGGAGTTAATCGACCTGGTATATTATTTTGGTGAAGATGATCATACCATGGGCTCAACCGGAGCAAATATTGAAGATGGTATTTTTGAGAACAACCCGGCGGGCTGGGACCTGAGGCGAACAACCCGGTTTATGGCAATTGACATTCCGCCAGGAGAGTTTGAAAATGCCCAAAATGATAGTTTACTTATTGCATCATACACTGAAGGTGAGGGGAAAAGAAAAGCAAAATTTTTAAGCCCAGGCAAAACATTTTCGTTTCAAACACAAGATCTGAAATATGGAATTTTTAAAGTGGTTGAAGTAGAAGGTGCCGATGCTGGCCAGGTTAGGGTTGAAATTAAAATTCAGGATAAAGACTAAATACATACTGGTGCCAGCAAGGTTTAATAATCCAACATGAGAATTCGATTAAAAATATATAGCCTTTTCTACCTACTTTTTTTCGGGATGGGCCTTTCTTCACAAAATTCCATATCCGGAGTCGTTACGGACATGTCAACCGGAGATGTGCTGGTCGGTGCTAACGTTCTTGTCCATAAACTCAACCTGGGTGGAACCAGCAATGTTAACGGTCAATACCAGATCGTAAACCTTAAACCTGGAAAATACACCATCGAAGTCTCTTTTATTGGTTATGCTGATGCTAGCAAAATCATTCAGCTTTCAGACACCGAAAATCTGATTTTAGATTTTAAGCTTACACAAGCGAATATTGAAATGTCATCAGTGGTTATAACAGCCACACGAACCCAAAGAAACATTGAAGACATTCCTGCAAGGATGGCCCTGGTAGATGCCAGTCAAGTTGAGGAATACCCGGCATCCAACGTGGATGATGTATTAAAAAGTGTTTCAAATGTTTATGTAAACCGCAGTTGGGGCATCTTTTCAAAAAATACCAGCGTAACCATGCGTGGCCTGGACGGAACATCGCGTACGCTTGTTCTGATGAACGGAGTCCCATTAAATAAAGTATCGGGGGGCCAAATTCAATGGTCGCTGATCCAACCTGAAGATGTGGAAAGGATTGAAGTGATCAAAGGGCCCGGTTCGGCATTGTATGGTATGAATGCCATGGGCGGTGTAATCAACGTCATTACAAAAAAACCACAAAAAAAGTTTAACCTTGATGCAGGTCTGCAAATGGGATCGATGGGTACGATAGGTGGAAACCTGGCCCTGGGTGGCAATTATGTAGTGAATAATAAAGGACTGTACTGGGGCCTCAACGGATTTTATCGTCAGGGCGATGGCTACATTATCGAACCCGAAGAAAGCAGAGATTCTACCGATGTTGAAGCCTATCTGTTCGAAGGCAATGTGAGCGGTTTACTTGGATACCGGTTTAATACAAATCACTCCCTGGAACTAAGCTATGAATATCATGATGAAATACGCGGTGATGGTAAACAGGTTTTTGAAGAGGACGGAGGCTACAATAAATATGCAATTCACTATGCAAGGGCAAAATACCAGGGAAATATCAATGGAGCTGTATTGGTTGCCAACGCGTTTTACCAACTCGAAAATTATAAGCGCCAGAGTGAAACAGTGAACTCTACCGGTACTTACCGGCTCTACGAAACCGACTCCAAAAAACATGATCAGGGCCTTTGGCTCACATATACCAAAAAATGGTTCAGGAATAACAATTTCACTCTGGGTGCTGATATCCATGATGGTTCAGTTAATGCTACCGATACCTATTATACCTCTACCGACGAAATCCATTACAATGGAAAACTAAGTTTTATTGGCTTATTTGTTCAGGACGAAATAAGTATGATGAACAACAAACTTAAACTTATAGCCGGTTTGCGCATGGATGTTGCTAATTTTAGAGATGGGAGCCAGAAGGTAACTGACCCTTCAGATGTTACTGGTTTCCCTTATGATATGTATCAGGAGTTTGATGAAAATACCTGGACTTCATTCAGTCCGAAACTTTCGGGCATGTTCACTTTCAATCCAAACATATCGGCTTACATGTCTTTATCAAACGGATTTAATCCACCCAAACTTGATGACCTTTGTAAATCGGGAAAAATTAGCAAAGGATTTAAAATTGCTAATCCGGAATTACAACCCGAGACCATTGGGACGATCGAATTTGGTGCCAATTGGAAACCTCATAAAAAAATCAGCATAGAGCCTTCAGCATACATTTCAGGCGGAAAGGATTTTCAATATTTTGTACCTACCGGTGATTCGATTGATACCGGTGGTGGTGACCTGAAACCATACCTGAAACGTGAAAATATCAGCGAAGTTGAGATTATCGGGGCAGAATTTAATTTTCAATACCTGGTTCGCAATGGGATTTCGATAAATGCGAATTATGCTTACAATCATTCAGTGATTACAAAATATGATGCTGAAAATGTATCACCTGAGGAGGACCTTACTGGGAAATTCCTGGCCGAAGTGCCGCAACATACTGCCTTTACCAGTGTTGATTGGAGAAATAAAATTTTAGATGTTTACCTCACCTGTCTCTATGTGGGCGAAATTTGGGCAGATGAATACAACACACAAAAAATAGATGATTATTTTATGTTTGACATTAACTTGTCGAAAGAATTCCTCGTGCATTACCGGATATCACTAATGGTGCAGGATATCTTTGACAGACAACCCATAGATAAAAAAATGAGGCTGGCGCCGGGAAGGTTTTTCCTGGCAAAGTTGCAATATAAATTATAATGGAATGAAGTTCTGGAATTATGCAAATAGGAGACAGGTTGCTTCGCTTTGCTCCCAATGGTCAATATTTATAAATACCTCTTGAACTGAAGCCAGATTATGAAAAAGAATTTTGCAAGGAATGAAATGACGAAGCAAACAGTTTCTTACATAACAAACCCAATAGAAATAACAAACTTAACCAATGAACACTAAATCTTTTTAAAAATGAAAAAATACATACCCTTTTTAATTGCTTTGCTTTTTATGGGCACAAGCATTATCTCACAAGAAACCATTGTTGAATGGAATTTCCCGGATGACAGTGCGGATTCCATTGCAGATGGTGGCATTGAGGAAAACCTGGGAAAAGGCATTTACACCATGGGCGGCACAAGTAACATATCGTACAAAAACGGCTTTGAAACCAAAGCAGCGCAGGTAACCAACTGGCAGGAAGGAGCAGAGTTGAAATGCTTCGTGGTGGAATTCAGCACGCAGTTGTATGGTGATGTCGCACTCAGTTGCAAATTGAGTTCAGGAGGGAACGACCCTGGCCCGCGAGATTTTAGGGTTGATTACAAAGTTGGAGAAGAGGGAAACTGGCTACCTGTACCCAACTCTGAAATTACCACGGCAAACGACTGGGAGACCGGAGTGCTTGATAGCCTCCCCCTTCCACACAACGAGTTCTACAACCAGCAAAGTGTTTATTTGCGATGGATAACGACCAGCGACACCTCATCAGCCGGAACACTCGTTGAGCCATCTGGAAAAATTAAAATTGACGATATTGTAATTACTGCAACCAGTATCATAGGGGTGGATGAATTGTTTTCAAGCCAAATTAAAATTTACCCCAATCCTTTTACCGAAACCGTCATATTGGAAAGTGTGAATGAGATTGGCCTATGTAAGGTTTTTGACCTTTCAGGAAAAGCTGTGTATTCGTCATTACTAAATGAAGAAAGCCAGAAACTGAATTTATCAGAACTGCAAAGCGGTTTTTACAGCATCCAATTTTTTGATAGAAATGGCCAGGTAATCATTAACAAAAAAATAATCAAACAATAGTTTCCCTTCCCCTTTTATTTGCCGGCAGCCATACAAGTTGGGTTGCCGGCTTTTTTTTGATAGTTATGGGATGGATGAAAAAAGCAAATAAGCACCCGGGTAACCGGGCACTTATTTGAGAAATGAAAAGGTATCTATTAACCAAAAAACGAGAAAAGCGAGTTGTTTTAATATTTATAGTAAAGCACACCGAAAGGATTGGTCCCTGAGTCGTGTTCTTCGAGTTTACTGAGCATACTCCCTGAAATTTCATAAAAAACAACCTTTGTAGCACTTGGCCCTGAATGGGAAAGGAAAAGCCGGTTTCCCGAATCGTTTGTTACAATATTGTGTGGATTGTCGTAATCAGTGGCAACATTATTCACAACCTGGTAATTTGATAAATTGATTACGCCAAGGGATTTTTCGGGTAAAGCAGCAGTAAAGAAATAATCCTCATTCACAGCAACTCCGTGTGGTCCGTCAACACTTATATTGTCGATCATGCTTAAATCAGATTGGCTGAACACACTGATCTCGTTGCCATTCTGGGCAGCAGCAAAAAGTTTATCACCATCTATCATCAGGTGGGCATCACCTCCAATCATCACATGACGCATGTACGAAAAGTCATTTGTGCTGTACTGCACCACATAACTTACATCAGCGCCATCGAGGATAGTGATGTAGGCATAATTTCCGTTTGTTGATAAAATCACATCATGTTGACCAGCATCCGGTGAAAGATCAATTTCATCTCCAGGCAAACCCATGGTTTGTACTACAGTATGATTAGTAAGATCGATTACAGAAGTGGTTTTCGAAACAATGTTATTCACCCAAAGCTGATCTGCCATGTCATTCGACCACATATGGAATACTCCTTCCTGGATGGCAATCGTATGTTTCAGTGTAAAGTCATTTGCATCGTAAGCCAGCACTTCCTGGTTGGCAAAATCACCCACATAAAATAGTCCCCTTTCATTGCTGAAAGCAAGGTAAGTGGGTTGTGCTCCTGTTGAAGGCAAGGTGATGTCGTGTGTCTTCAATAAACTTTCAGCATCAAATACAGTTACAGTTGAGCTACCCCTGTTGGCTACCAGGAAGTATTCCATATCCATGGGCTCAGGGTCAGGCATCTCATCATCTTTTTTACAGCCGGCAATAAAGGTTATCAGCAGCAATAAAATTCCAATTGTTTTTGTCTTTTTCATTATAAAGTGTTTTTAATTGTTGGTAACTGCCTGCAAAATAACATGGTAAAGATCACGAAAAGATCACGAATTGTTTTCATTTTTGTAAAATTCCGGGATTAAGGATCGTACTATCAAGGGATGAATTATTCGAAACCACAACCGGGCTTGGATGTACTTAAGCGCAGACTTAAAGTCCATGTAAGATAGCAATATGTGAAACGCATACGGACATGGACATCCGTTCTACTATTAACGACCTGGCCTGACTGGCCAAGTACATCATTACAATTCACTCCCGATAGTTATCGGGATCACTTTATGCTAATCACCCTCCTCCATCTTCATCACAACGCCCATTTTCTTTTTACCATCAATTTTTACAATCAAAGGTTTATCGAACTGGATGTGGCGGATGTACTCATCTTCGTACCTGGCATCAAAATTCGAGAGGTACTCCAGGTCATAGAATCCATCGTTTATAAAAGGGTTCAGGGTAAAATAACCTATTTGGAAGGAAGTCAGGTTTTGGAAAAAGTGTGTGCCCTGGCTTGGGTCGATGCGATAATTCTCAAGGCCAGACTCTACAATTAGCCGTGCAGCTGAAATCTGCGGCCATTTCACCGGTATACCCAGCCAGGGATCTGTCGAACCCCAGCGGCCAGGGCCAACCAAAATATAATTTTTGTCTTCAACTAAAAATTGTTCGTTCAGCGTCCCAATTTGTTCCGCAATTTCCTGGGTATGGGCTGCATTAAAACTTTCCGGTTTTACATACACAAAATCAACAATATTATGAATGATCCCATTTCCCAGTGCGTTTTCTGCCCTGATTATGGTTTGTCCGGTTTCTATTTTGCCCAGGTCTTCTTCTATGGTTTCGTTGGTATCAACAATTGGCCTTATTTGCAACATATAAAATATCACCGGTTGGTCCTTGGGTACATTCAAATCAACTGCAAATTCAATTTCAATGCCCTTGTTCATTTCTCGCTGGCCAATTTCCATAACATTCCTAAGAATTTCGGCCAATGGAAAAACATTATGCTTTAAAACGTTTGCAAAAGTGATCAGTTTCTTGCCCGGGTAATTTACTCCATCCCTGATCATATTGTTGTTAAAATCGAAAGATGAAGCAAGCCATTTGATCGATTTATCCTTTTCAGCCTCTCCAATCCGTAGCTTCAGCAAATTTATGGCATCATCAACGTTAGGCTGAAAACTATCGGCATTTAAATCGAGTGCATAAAAGCTACGTTGTGTTTCGCGCAAAGCCATTTCAGGCGAAGCCCATTGAAGTACTTTGGTTGGGTACTTTGGTGAAAAACGCAAAGTATTGCCGCCGTCCACAATATATTTTCCCAATCCCAGGGCAACATTGGCAATACCATCTTCGGGCTGCTCAGGCTCGATAGGATAAAAATTTACCGAACGGGCTACTCCCGAAATAGTAGGATAAAATCGATCACCATACTGCGACCCGCAAACCTCCTGCAGCACAATCCCCATTTTCTCCTCATCAATCATATTGTGTGTGGCATTCATATAAGCTTTACTGTCTTTAAAAAACGCTGAAGCATACACACTTTTAATGGCCAGGCTGAGCTTTTGAATCATCAGCCGCTCATCGTTGTTGATGTTGGGAATCATGTAAGTTGAGTATATCCCGGCGAAGGGCTGGTAATGTGAGTCCTCCAGCATGCTTGATGAGCGGATAGCGATCGGGTTGTGGGTAACCGAAATAAAAGTATACAAATCTTCATGAATTCTGAATGGCAATCGTGCAGAAACAAATGCATCCAGTATTTCACTATCAGAGGCTTCAGACAAAGCAATATCATACAAATGATTCTCTTCCATGAATTCATCAAAAATATCAGTTCCAAGGACTGTTGTCCTGGGGATGGTAATGATGATGTTGTCGTAAAAGTCGATGAGGTGGTTGCGCTTGATCAATGAATCCAAAAAAGCCAGCCCACGGGCCTTTCCTCCAATTGATCCTTCTCCGATACGGGTAAAGTTCAGATATTCATCAAACTGGTCGCGATGAAACTCAGCAATCACACCACGGCCCTTGTACATCCTGAATTTTGCAATGGCATCATAGAGGTATCGCCGAATCTCATCAAGGTCCACAAAATCCTCTTTTCCAAACTGCTTAAACAAATCAGCCAGTGGAAAAAGCGCCCTAGCCCTTAACCATTTCGAAAAATGATGCCGACTGATATGGTAAAGAAATGAATCATCAGGAATATCAAACAAAACCTCCTGTAGTGTTTTTAGATCGGAAGCACGGTTTATTTCTTCATTGGTTTTAGGATCGACAAATACAAAATCGCCAAATGCAAAAAACTGGGTAATGAAATTACGAAGCCTGAGTGACAATGTTTTCGAATTTTTATTGATGTACCCGACCTTCAGTTTTTTTGCAATTTCCCTAACACCGTCATCTGACGACTGCAACAGGATGGGCATATATTTGTTATCCTTTTTAACCAATTCGCAGAATTGTTTTCCTGCCTCTTTATCATGAACTCCACCACGTTGATAGCTCATATCCGTAATAATTCCCAGCAGATTGTTCTTGTATTTGTGGTAAAATTCTTCGGCCTCTTCGAAGGTTGTAGCCAGAAGTATCTTGGGACGTCCGCGCATCCTCAACATCTTCTGGTGCTCGTTGAGGCCTTCTGTCATAAAAGTTTTCGACTGTTTGAAAATTATTTTAAAAATATTGGGCAGATAGGACGAATAAAACCTTACCGAATCTTCAACCAAAATAATTACCTGTACACCAACTTCCTGTACATCAACCTCCACATTCATTTTGTCTTCGATGAGCTTTATAATAGCAAGTAAAATATCAGCATTGCCGAGCCAACTAAACACATAATCAATATCTACCAGTTTACCTGAATCTAATTTTAATGAGAATTCCCTTGAAAAAGGCGTTAATAAAACCACGGGTATTTCAGGGTTTTTTTCCTTAATCTCTTTGAGTACCTTTTCATCGAATGCGCTAAGCATAAAAATAATCAGGTCAATATTCACTTCATCGAGAATTTTTTCAGCTTCCTCGCGTGTATTGGCAACAATAAATTGAGGTGGGTAGCGCAAATTAAGTGAAACATACTCTATGAAGATTTGCTCATCTATTCTTCCATCATCTTCCAGGACAAAAGTGTCGTACTTGCTCGCACCTAACAAAACATGATAAATCCTCTTTTTCATCAGGGTGTGGAAAGAGGTGTCGTTGAAAACATATTTCCTCGATAACATTGTGGGTTTGTCTGGCATATCTTGGGTTGTAATTTTTCACAAAAATAACAATATCCATAAATGAGCTGGCCATATAAACAGTTACAAATTAGGTGAATTCGGGAGTTAGGTTTTATTGATGCCTGCTGGTGAATACAGGAAAATCTTATGTTGTGGTTGTATTAATAAACAAATACCTGATCAAGTTGTTATATCATGAATCCTTTCGGTAAAAGAAGATTGATGTCATTATTTTCAAAAAAAACTTTCATGTCTCAATTTAGTTTTATACTTTTACAAACACCCAGGCAAGCTTTTTACTATTCATGTAACAATCAAGATTCATGAAACCCCTATTAATCATACTGCTCCTACAGTTAGCAGTTCTTCAAACTTTTTCGTATCCATTAAGTTTGAAGAGCAGCTATACAACATATACCTATGCCGAAAACCTTGAAGTGACTGATGAAATTCCGGATTCCAACTTGCAGGATTCCGACGAAATAGAACAAGGCAACACCAGCTTTCTTAGCCTATTTAATCTTATGTCAATCATGGCATTGCTTTTTATTTCCAGTTTTGGAATCATTGCCTACATCCGTTTTTATGAAAAAAAGAAAATAAACCACAGGCTTGAAAAGGAAATTTTAACAAAAATAGAGTCGGAAAATGCCCTCAAACTTTCAGAAACTAAATTCAAGGAGGCCAATGCAACGAAGGACAAGTTTTTTTCCATACTCTCACATGATCTTAAAAGCCCTTTTGCAGCGATGCTTGGTATGACGGAAATATTAGAAAAAGAATATCACCAGCTAAAGGAAAGCGATCGGATTATACTGATTAAGGAATTAGGAAAAGCAACCAGAAACACGTATGCCTTGCTGGAAGAATTGCTGTCATGGTCGCAATCGCAACGCGGGCTCCTCGATTTTAACCCTCAACCCACTAAACTATATTTGCTTTGCAATGAAAGCATCGAATTGGTAGGTGCTGCAGCGCTTAAAAAATCCATAACCATTAACTGTATGGCTGACAAAGGAATATTGGTGTATGCCGATCATAATATGCTCGAAACTGTGCTTCGCAATTTACTAACCAATGCCATTAAATTTACAAACAAAGGCGGGGAGGTAAAGATCCATTGTCAATACCCAAATATTCAATCTGCCGAAGGAACAACAACCCCAAAGATCAATGTGTTGGTCACTGATACGGGTGTTGGGATCAGCCAGGAGAATATTGGAAAGTTATTAAAGGTTGAAGAAAAGTATAAAACCCCGGGAACAGATCGGGAAATGGGTACTGGTTTAGGCCTCATAATCTGCAAGGAGTTTGTTGAAAAACACGGCGGCGAACTCACCATTGAGAGTGAACAGGGAAAGGGCAGCTCTTTTGGTTTTACTATTCCCCTGGCCAAAACAACAACAACAGAAAAAGCCAGGTCTCTTACTTAAACGATTGCATGTCGCAAAGCTTCTTGTAAACCCCTTCCCGTCCTATTAATTCCCCATGCGTTCCTCTTTCCACAATCTCACCCTCGTCGAGTACAATAATTCCATCGGCATTTTGAATGGTCGAAAGTCGATGTGCAATTACCACAGAAGTCCGGTTTTGCATGAGTTTAAACAGGGCATCCTGCACCAGTCGTTCCGATTCGGTATCCAGAGCTGATGTGGCTTCATCGAGAATCATTATGGGTGGGTTTTTCAAAACAGCACGGGCTATGCTGATGCGTTGGCGCTGGCCACCCGAAAGCTTGGCACCACGGTCGCCGATATTCGTCTGGTAACCATCGGGCATCTTTTCGATAAACTCGTGGGCATTAGCAATTTTTGCAGCTTTAATTACATCCTCAGGGTCAGCATAGTTCATCCCAAAGGCAATGTTATTAAATACTGAATCATTAAAAAGGATGGTTTCCTGGGTAACGATGCCCATCAGGCCACGCAAATGATCGATACGGTAATCTTTGATAGGCAAGCCATCAATAAGAATTTCGCCACCTGTACAATCGTAAAACCTGGGCAGGAGGTCCACCAATGTTGACTTTCCGCTGCCCGAAGCGCCAACCAGGGCAATCATCCTGCCTTTGCTTATTTTTAAATCGATGTTTTTCAAAACCGGTTCCTGAGCGTAGCGGAATCCAACATCTATGTACTCCAGGCCTTCCTTAAAATCAGTCTTCTTCAATGCACCTTTTTTTTCGGTGATCACCTCTTCGGCATCTATCAATTCCTGGATACGCTCTGCAGAAGCAGCTCCTTTTTCAACATTATAATAGGCAGTAGTAATGGCTTTGAAGGGCACAATAAGTTGTGAAAACACAACGATGTAAAAAATAAAAACTGTTGCATCAAGTGTTGCCGTTTCGCTGAGCACCAGTTTACCACCAAACCATAAAATGACCACCAGTACGAGTGTGCTCAAAAATTCACTCATAGGTGATGCCAGGTCGCGCTTTCTGTAAAGCCTGTTCATCACGCGGGTAAGTATCGAATTTTGTTCGCGGAATTTTTCATCTGTAACATCAATAGCATTAAACCCCTTAATGATCCTCAGTCCCGAAATTGTTTCTTCGACAATGGAAAGAATTTCGCCAAGTTTTTTCTGGCTTTTTGCTGAAGATCGCCTGAGACTTTTACCAATTAGCGCGATAAGTATTCCGGTTATCGGCAGCAGTATAACAACAAATAGCGTGAGTGTCGGGCTGATTACAATCAGGGTAACCAGGAAAACAATGATCGTTAAGGGTTCCCTGAAAATCATCTCCAGGGATTGCATAATAGACCATTCGATATTACTAACGTCGTTGGTGATCCGGGAAATAATATCGCCTTTGCGTTGTTCAGAAAAATAAGCCAACGGAAGGACAAGGATACGTTTATAAATATCGTTGCGGATATCCTGCACCACACCATTGCGCAATGGCGCAAGAAAAAACATGGCCAGGTAGCGCGTGAGGTTTTTGAGCAGGAAAAGCACAACAACCATCACGGAGATAAACATGAGTGCGTTAATTTCACCCTTTTCGATAATGATCTGGCTGATGTAAAAATTGAAATATCCAACCAGAGCATCCGTATTCCAGGCAAATACTGGTGCTGTATAAACCAGTTTGGTTTTATCGAAAAGCAATTGCAGAAAAGGGATGATCATGGTAAGCGAAAACAAGCTAAAAACCACCGATAACACATTGAACAATACGTTGAGGGCAGCATAACCCGGGTAACTTCGGATATACTTAAGTACCTGAAAAAGATTTTTCATTCAGTTTAATTCTAGACTGCAAGTTTACGAATTAACGGCGAAACGGGATTTATGGTATTCGATGAAAACTTGATGTATAATGAATTTAGAAATTTGAACCTCAACTGCGAAAATCAATGAATTGACATGACACTAATCTATTTTAAGGAAAGAAGCTTGACTACTTCTATCCGGTAACTTTTTCCGATGGGGATTTCAAATTTACCAATGAAAATTTCGGAGGTGGAAAAACTGTCAATTTTTTGCCGATGGACCAGGAAACTCCTGTGTACACGCAAAAAACTGCTGGCAGGTAACTTTGCCTCCATTCCAATCAGCCGGTCGTAAACATCCAAACGTGCATCCGAAGTATGAATCCGGATAAAATCATCCATGCTTTCGATAAAAAGGATTTGATCGAAGAACACTTTATGAAACCTTTTATCCGCTTTCATGATTATGTAGTCATGTTCAACGGCCTGATTCTTGTCATCGATGCTTTTTTTAGTTGTTGAATCATAAAACCTGTTCATTGCCCTTAAAAATCGTTCAAAAGGAATGGGTTTCAGCAAATAGTCTAACACCTGGAAATCGAAGGCTTCGGCGGCATAATTCCTGTGTGCAGTAGTGATGATGACTTTTGGTTTGGAGAACATGGCTTTCAGCAGGCTAAATCCGGTAATGGCAGGCATTTCAATATCGAGGAAAAGCAGGTCAGTACGATTTTCGGAAAGGTATTGCAATCCTTCAAGGGGATTGGTGAAACTTGCAGCAACTTTTATATTATCGAGCTTGGCCAGGTGAGTTTGCAAAACCTCTATGGCCATGGGTTCATCATCAATAACTACACATTTGTATTCCATCAGTTGGAGTGTTAATACACCGGATCAAGTTCCAATGTAAGTTGTAAATTATATGTCCCATCTTCTTCTCTTGTGTTTAAATTAAATTTGCCTCCATAGAGCAAGTTTAACCTTTCATTTACATTTTGAATTCCAATACCTTTCAATCCCGATTTCCTGCCAACCAGGCTAAAGGTATTTCTGGCAGTGAAAACAAAGCGATTGCCATCAATTATTCCTTTGATATCAATTCGGGGCTGTTCATTTGAAGTTTGTTTTACATGCTTAAAACAATTTTCACAAAATGGTAGTAATATCAATGGAGCAATCGAAAAGTGATTCTGTCGGTCTGGCCACGCGATGTCCAGCATCAAACTATCATCAAATTTATTCTTCTCCAATTCGATGTAGTTATTAAGAAACTCAATCTCTTTTTCCAGTAAAATTCGATCATCCTCGCAGCGGTAAAGCATATAGTCCAGCATATTCGACAGGTTGATGATCAAATCGGAAGTTTTATCCGATTTCTTCAGGCTGTGGCCATAAATCATATTCAGCGAATTGAAGAGCATGTGCGGGTGCAATTGGTTTTGCAACATCTTCAAACGGGTTTCTTTAAGTTTCAATTCTGTGGAAATCTGCTTTTCGTTAAGTTTGTATTTTTCTTCCTGCTGGTTAAATGTTTCTTTTACAAAGTGAATGGCTACGCCTATCAGCACCACCATGTACATTCCAGCCGAAATATAAAACAGATCGAAGGTAGTTTCAGGCATTCTTCCCATATCAAATTCCCATACGGAAATAAAAGTGATGATCGAAATCAGCGTATTCAACCAAAGTGAAACTATGATCACGGCAACAAGCAAGTAAAAAAATAGATAATACTTTTTCCTGAAAAGAAATTTTGGGACAAGCCAGTAGTTAATAGCGTAGGTGGTGAGCATTACAATGGGCAGCTGAAGACACACATAAAAAACTGTGTTGTATGAATCGCGGTTAAAATGCCCAAAAAACAATGAAAGAAATACGACAACAATCAACCAGTAGATAACATGTAATAGGACTTTGTATTTTGGCTGAACCAGAAGCATGTAACAAATGTAGAAATTTATAATACCCCTTACAAAAAAAAATCCCCGAATGTCTACTTTTATGCCCTGAATGGAAAAACGTTCTCCATTTCAAGACAGTCTCTTCCTTCGGGGGATTTATTGATCCATCCGGGGAATAAATTTTTTTTCTACTGGAGGCCGATATTAATATTGTCAGTAATTCATTTATTGTTAATTTTAAAATCCAGAATCATGAGAGAGTTTTTTTTTATCGGCGGCATTAATGGGATGAGTACAATACTCTTATTGGCCATGGCTATACTCATAATCAGCATCACAGAAATTACACGCAGATTTTCCGGTTTACCCTACACTGGGTTGGATCGAAAACTCATGCTATCCATCCCCTCCTTGGGAGGAATTGCATTGCTATTCAGTTTCTTCTACCAGGTTCTGGGTCTTTATCAGGCCTATCAGTTCATCCAGGAAGCAGCCGACATCTCACCCGGAATTGTAATGGGTGGGGTATTTGTTTCATTTTACGCCCCTTTGTTTGGATTGTTTGTTTGTTTGTTAGCATGCAGTTTGTGGTATGCCATTAAAATGATTTGGACGGTTACGCCAAATTAATTTTCTTCTCAGTTTTTGATTTCCCTGAATACTATTTTAATTGCTTGGCTGTTTAATGTGCAGAGGTAAAACATTTTGTACTTTTGCAGTTATGGAATCACAACGACAATTAAAAATATCACGGATGTTGCAGCGTGAGTTGGGCGAAATCTTTCAGCGCGAAACGAGGGGAAAGTTTGGCGGAGCAATGATCACCGTCACAAAAGTTAAGGTAACCCGAGATAACTCGGTTGCAAGGGTTTATTTGAGCCTGTTTGCTACCGACGACAAAACCAGTTTGCTCGATTCAATTCAGCACCATACTTCCGAAATCAGGTATCATCTTGGCAAACGGATCAGAAACCAGGTTAGAGCAATCCCTGAAATAGAATTTTACCTGGATGATTCGCTGGACTATATTGATAAAATTGAAGACCTTCTGGAAGAATAGTCTTAATGAAGCGTCAATAAACAAAATCCAAAAAGTAATTTAATTCCAACCTCCAAAACTCTAGAATTCAAAATAGGTTGATTAAAAAGTTTGGATTATGTGGTTTTGAAATTTGGTGCTTATGATTTGTAATTTATAACAAGTTATGCAATACGATCCTATAAAACGAGGACTTGGAGAAGCCTTTAATAAATCTCCCTGGAGGCGTAAACTTTTTTACCGCCTGCTCGACATTTTACTCCTGCGAACCTGGCATGTAAAAAAGGCGCTCAGGAAGTGGATAAAAGATGATGAGGCTGAAAATGAAATTCTGGATGCAGGTTCTGGCTTTGGCCAATACTCCTATTTTATGGCACGGAAACATCCTAAATGGAATATCCAGGGGGTTGATGTGAAAACAGAACAGATTGAAGATTGCAGAACGTTTTTTGGCTTAGCAGGCATAAAAAACGTTCAGTTTGAATATGCCGACCTGACCAAATTTGTTCGCGGCTCGGCCTTCGACCTGGTACTTTCGGTAGATGTGATGGAACATATTGAAGAAGATGTTAAAGTATTTGAGAATTTTCACAAATCGATGAAACCGGGTGGAATACTCATCGTTTCAACTCCTTCCGACCAGGGTGGGTCAGATGTTCATCACCACCACGACCACGAAGAAGAGTATGTAAACGATGGCACAGCATCTTTTGTAGATGAGCATGTCCGCGACGGATACAATATTGATGAAATACAGGAAAAGCTGAAGAAAGCCGGATTTTCGAAAACTGAAGCGCTGTTCACTTATGGCTGGCCCGGGAAAATTTCATGGAAATTATCCATGAAATATCCGATACTGATGCTGAATAAATCAAAAATATTTTACATCTTTTTACCCTTTTATTACTTGCTCACCTACTGGTTTGCATTTTTAATGAACTGGCTGGACGTTAATATGAAACACAAAACCGGAACCGGCTTGCTGGTGAAAGCATGGAAGTAGTGATCGGTGAATGGTAATCAGTGATAGGTAATTGAAAGGCAGCTTGTAATCTGCAAGCATAAACATTTAAGCAAAATAACAGTAAACGTTTTAATAATTATTCTTTTTCCATCAAAAACTTTCCGTTCTATATCGCCCGCAGGTATTTGTTTGCAAGGAAATCGCATAACATCATCAACATCATTTCTGCAATATCAGTTGTTGGTGTTACGGTAGGTACAATGGCGCTGATAATCGTATTGTCAGTATTTAATGGATTCGAAAGCCTGATTAGCTCCCTTTTTAACTCGTTTAATCCCGACCTGTCGATTACTGCCGCAAAAGGAAAAACTTTTCATTATACTGACTTCCCGGCAGAAAAAATAAAAAATATTCCTGGCATATATGTGTTGACTGAAGTAGTTGAGGAAAACGCATTGCTTAAATACCGGACCAAGCAATATATTGCTACCATAAAAGGGGTTAGTGATGATTTCGAGGCGATGAGTGGCCTGGATACAATGTTGATCAGGGGGGAGTTTACACTGCGAACAGGTAAAAGGCCAAAAATGATTGTGGGTGCAGGCGTGGCATATTTCCTTAATGCAAGCCTGCTCGATTTACTTAATCCTATATCTGTGTATGTCCCACGCCGCGAAGGCAAAATGGGCATGAATATCGAGAATGCATTCAATTCAAAAAATATTTTTCCTTCAGCAATTTTTTCTATACAGCAGGATTTCGATACAAAATATGCAGTAGTCCCCATCGAATTTGCCAGAGAATTACTTAATTATTCCGATGAAGTTACTGCAGTGGAGGTTGGACTGGAAACTGGCGTTGATACCGAACTTGTCAAAAAGCAAATCAGAGCAATTGTAGGAAATGATTTTCATATTAAAAACCGATTCGAGCAACAGGCTTTGCTTTACAAGATTATGAAATCAGAAAAGTGGGCCATATTCCTGATCCTCACTTTTATCCTCATTATTGCCACTTTTAATGTAATTGGGTCGCTCACAATGCTTATCCTCGACAAGAAAAAAGACATTGCTGTGCTTCACAGTATGGGTGCCACCAACCATTTGATCCGCAGAATCTTTATGATGGAAGGTATTATGATCTCAATTGGAGGTGCCCTGGTTGGACTTATCCTGGGAGCTGCCATAAGTTGGCTGCAGCAAACCTATGGATTTATCCCGCTTGGAAGCGCAGGTGGAACTTTTGTGGTTGATGCCTACCCTGTACAAATACAATTAAGCGATTTTATTTATGTCTTTCTTACAGTAATTACCATTGGTTTTGTGGCTGCCTGGTATCCTGTCAGGCAAATCTCAAAGAAATATCTCCACCAGAAACTCTAAGTTTTTAAGAAATTTTCCACATCAACACTTTAAAGGAAAGCCCACTTTTTGTACCTTTGAGAATTAATGTTTTGCGTACAGGCAACCATTTAATTTTTTTCTGTCCTTTATAGTAGGTTAAAACTGGCTAACTGCTATGTAATTCAGATGTTAATAATCTTAAAAAATCTTAGGTTTTTTCGATTAATATTTATATTTTTGCGGACTTTATTTTTTTCAAAATCAACGATATAACTTAATTAAAACTTACGTACTAATGAAAAAGATTACCAGAAAAGCTACTTTTCTCTCCCTCCTGGTATTCGGAGTGTACATGTTAGGCATCTTTCATGTTAATGCTCAGTCGATTCAGCTTAACGACCAGGAAACTCAATTACAAATCTCACAAAACACTTACAATAATCTTAGCCTCGAGAACTCAATCTCAAAAATTAAGGCTTTTAAAGTGAAATCCACTAAAGGCGATTTTAGCCAAATCAGGATAGATGGTTATGGCTACACAACGGATATTGGTAAGCCAAAACTTCCGGTAATTAAAAAGTTGATTGAAGTTCCTTTAGGAGCAAATATCGAAATCACTGTTACCAATCAATCCTTCAGAGAGTATATTTTATCGGATTTTGGAATTAATGACCCAATAATTCCTGTACAGGCTTCAGTATCCAAAAGCTGTGATGACCCCAGCCAGCTTCCTTTCGAGATAGATCAAATTACTTATGCAACAAATGCTTTAATTGGAAATCAACTTGTTGATGTAATTGAACTGGGTATGATGCGTGGTGTGATGATCTCACGTGTTGAAATTGCACCGGTCCATTACAACCCCGTTACAAATCTAATCAGGGTATATGAAAATATTGAAGTTGAAATTAGCTTTAATGGTGCAAGAATTGCCGAAACAATTGAGTTGAAGGAAGCTCAAACCAACAGGTATTTCCAGAGTGTTCATCAAATGCTGTTCAATTACAAACCAATTCAACTGCGTGACCTGATCGAGGACTCACCCGTTAGTTATATTATTGTTTCCGACCCAATGTTTGAGGATGCCCTTCAGCCTTTTATCGAATGGAAAACAAAAAAAGGATTTAAAGTTGTTGAAGCTTATACCAACAATCCCAGCGTAGGTACAACAACAGGAAGCATCAAAAGCTATCTGAAAGATTTTTACGAAAATCCTCCGGCAGGGTACAACCCACAGAGTTTTGTGCTTTTTGTTGGTGATATTGATCAAATTCCGTCGTTCTCGGGCAATGCCGGCGGACACGTTACCGACCTTTACTATTGTGAATACACAAACGACCTTTACCCTGAAGCCTATTATGGGAGATTTTCTGCGGAAAACCTGAACCATCTCCAACCACAAATTGATAAAACACTGGAGTATGAGCGTTATGAAATGCCCGACCCATCATTTCTTGATGAGGTTGTAATGGTTGCTGGTGCTGATGGATCCCACCAAATGACATGGGGTAACGGACAGATAAATTATGGTACCGAATATTATTTCAATGCAGATCATGGCTTGTACTCTCACACTTACCTCCAACCTGAACCAGCTGGTGGAAATTTCTCTCAGAATATTCGCGGCAATGTTTCTGATGGGGTGAGTTTCGCCAACTATACAGCTCACTGCAGCCCTTCGGGTTGGGCTGATCCAAGTTTTGTAATGAGCCATATTTCAGCGTTAACAAATGCCCATATGTACCCGTTAATGATTGGTAATTGCTGCTCTTCTGTAGAGTTTCAAACCGATTGTTTTGGAGAAGAAATTTTAAGAGCTCCCCTTAAAGGAGCCCTGGGATATATCGGTGGTTCAAACAGTACTTATTGGGATGAAGACTTCTGGTGGGGTGTAGGTTTTGAAAACATTTCCGCTAACCCTGGTTACAATTCCGATCACTTAGGCTCGTATGACCGTACTTTCCATGATCGTGATGGTTTGACAACTGATGATTGGTTTATCACTCAGGGCCAAATGCCCGCAGCAGGAAACCTTGCTGTTACACAATCAGGAGCCTCTTCAGAAGAATATTACTGGGAAATCTATCACCTTATGGGTGATCCTTCATTAATGATTTATTTCTCCCAACCTCCTGATAATAGCGCAAGTTATGCAGGACTTATGCCACTTGGATCGCTAACATTTACCGTAAATACCGATCCTTATGCATATGTTGCTATATCGAAAGATGGTGTTTTGCATGGAACAGCTTTGGCTGATGCAGATGGACTTGCGGAGGTGGTATTTGAAACACCGATTTCAGTACCCGGTGAAGCAGACATTGTTATCACTGGACAAAACCTCAAACCTTACTTTGGAAGTGTATTGGTTGCATCACCTGATGGTCCGTTTGTTCTGCTCGATGAGTTTGAAATTAACGACGCTACTGGCAATGGAAATGGAATGGCAGATTATGGTGAGAGCTTTAGCCTGAATGTGACAATGAAAAACCTTGGCCAGGATTCTGGTGAAAATGTAACACTTGCCTTATCAGGAGGTGACGAGTATGTTACTATTGATAACGCTACTGCTGACCTTGGGACTATCGCACCAGACGAGGTTATTACACTGGAAGATGTTTTTGGTCTTACTTTGGCTGAAGATGTTCCGGACGAGCATAGCATGTCATTTACTCTGGACGCTTCTGATGGAACAGATTCATGGACAAGTAATCTAAACTTTAAAGGCCATGCACCTGTACTCGAATTTTCTGATTTTATGATCAGTGACCCAACGGGTAACAACAACGGAAAAATTGACCCGGGTGAGACAGTTGAAGTAATCGTTTATGTTGAAAATACCGGATCGGCAGAAGCATATAATGCGATGTGTGAACTGTTGACCAGCAACATGTATCTAACAGTACTAACCTCAGACCCACAGGATGTTGGTGATATTGAACCCCTGGGCGATGGAACAGCTACATTTGAAGTCAGTGCCAGCGCGGCCACTCCGGTTGGCCATGTTGCCGTATTGAATGTTGATATTACTGCAGATATGGGATTAATGACAGAAGGAGAGTTTATGGTTGTAATTGGTCAGATACCAGTTTTGGTGGTTGACCTCGACGATAACAACAATTCAGCAAATGCTATCATGGATGCCATTGATGAGTTAGGTGTCGCCGCCGAATCAATGAGTTCATTCCCTGCAGACCTCAACCTGTATTCTTCAATTTTTGTTTGCCTGGGTATTTATAGTGATAACTATTCACTTTCCGATGCTGAAGGACAAGCCTTAGCTGACTATCTAACCAATGGTGGTATGCTCTATATGGAAGGTGGAGATACATGGTATTATGATACTCAAACTGCAGTTCACGAGATGTTCGGCATCAATGGAATTGAGGATGGTTCAGGCGACCTTGGAACCGTTAATGGTGTGACAGGAACAATGACAGAAGGAATGTCTTACAATTATACCGGTGACAATAACTGGATTGATCACCTTGAAGCCGTAGGAGTTGGCGAAGTTATTTTCAACAACCAATCACCAGCTTATGCTTGTGCTGTTTCAAATGATCCAGGGGCATATAAAACTGTAGGTACTTCCTTTGAATTTGGTGGATTAAGTGATATGGATTCTCAACTTGAACTCATGGAAGAATATCTTGAGTATTTCGAGGTACTGAACACAACTACCATGAATTGTACAATGACCGCCGATCCTGGCGAAATTTGTAATGGTGAAACTTCACAGTTCAATGTTGAGGTTGTTGGAGGCTCTGGTAATTATGAATATGTTTGGGCTCCCGAAACAGGATTGAGTGACCCGACTATTTCGAACCCGGTTGCCAGCCCTGATGTGACAACTGCATACGTTGTAACCATCACAGACCAGATTAGTGGTGATCAGGTTGTTGACCAAATGACTCTCACTGTTTACGAAATACCCGAAACCCCAAGTATATCGCAAATCGGTGATGATCTGGTTTCAAGCTCTGCTACTGGCAACCAGTGGTACAATGATAATGGAATGATTGTAGGAGAAACCAATCAAACTTATGCACCCGAACAAACCGGAAATTACTGGACGGTTGTTTCAAATATGTACGACTGTGAATCAGAATCCTCAAATGTCATTTATTTCCAACCTACCAATATCGAAGAACTTCAGAATGGTGGCTCTGTAAATATTTATCCTAACCCTGCCAGTAACATGGTTACAGTTGAGTATATTCTGAACAACAATAACGAAGTTATCATTGATATGTATAATGCCTTTGGCCAAAAAATGCATCACGTAACCCAAACAGAATTAAACAGGACCAGTGTCTATTCAGTTGAGTTTGATGTATCGGATGTAAAAGCCGGGGTTTATTATTTCAAAATTGAAGGATCAGACTTCTCGTATACCAAGAAAATCATAATCAGTAATTAAAATAAAATTATTCAAGGCCTGTATAAAATGCAGGCCTTGTTTAAATAAACTAGAATTTAAACGAATCTGGAATAACTTAAATTTTTAACTTTATGAAGAACCTAATTTTTACATTTATCCTCATGGTTGGCTTTATTAGCCTGCAGGCCAAGGAAGGCTACGAGGTCACTTACAATCAACTCAATGGGACAACATCTGAACTTCAATTTACTCTTGGAGACTTTGACTTCAGAAGTGTAAACCTGAGCGGAGCTGATTTCACTAAAATTATTTTTGATGGTAGCGTTGTAACCAAAGACAAAGGTTTTGCAGAATTACCATTTATCAATGCCAATGTTCAACTTGGTGCCGACAACAATGTTGCAATTGAGTTTATTGATCAGGAATTTACAGACTATCAACTCGAATTTCCACTGGTACCTTCCAGGGGTGTAATTTACAGGAATCAGGATCCCAGCCAAATTCCTTATGAAATTGCTGCTGAGTCAATGACAGACGTTTTTTTCCCATCAACGCTTGCTGATGTAACTGACGCTTATATCATTAAAGACGTAAGGGGTACAACTGTTTATGTTTATCCTTTCCAGTACAATGCAGCAACCCAAACTTTAAGGGTGTATACAAGTTTAACTGTTCAATTAACCAACGACAACAGCACACCTGTTAATCCATTGTATAGTACTTCAGGTAAGGTGTATCGCGAAATGGAAGGTCTTTACAAATCAGTATTCATTAACTATGAGCCTTTGGCTACAGATGATTTAACTGTAGGAGAAGCTGGTGATATTTTGGTGATTACCACAGCCCGTGATGAAGCTGCCATGCAGCCATACATCGATTGGAAGATGGAAAAAGGCTACAACGTTTACAAAGAAGTTGTCGCAACAGGGACAAATGTAAAATCACTTATCCAGCAAAAATATGATGAGAACAATGATATTCTTTATGTTCAGCTTGCAGGTGACTGGGCCGACATTAAATGTGACCTTGGTGGTGGTGCCAATGCTCCCATGGATCCAATGCTTGGATGTGTTGTTGGTACTGATGTTTTTCCTGACATTGCAATCGGACGTTTCTCGGCAAGTGCTGCTACTGATATAGAAGTTCAGGTGAACAAAACAATTACTTATGAGAAGAACCCAAGTGGCGATTGGTACTCAAATGCCGGAGGTGTTGCAAGTAACGAAGGTCCTGGTGATGACGGAGAACTCGATTATCAGCAAATTGATGTAATTTTTGATAATAAACTTGACCCTTTCACCTATGATGAATTGAGTACAGCTTACGCCCCCGGTGCAACAGTTAACCATGTAAAAACTTTTATCGAAAACGGTGTCAGCAATATCAATTACTGTGGCCATGGTTCTATGACCACATGGGTAACTACAGGTTTCAGTAACAATAATGTAAACCAGTTGACAAATGGAGATATGCTCCCATTTATTTTCTCGGTTGCTTGTGTAAACGGAGCTTTTCACTCTGGAGAATGTTTTGCCGAAGCTTGGCTTAAAAAAGAAGGTGGTGGTGCTATTTTAACATTAATGGCAACCATTAACCAGCCATGGGATCCTCCAATGCGTGGACAGGATTATTTCAATGATATTTTATCAGGTGGTTATGATTATTCTTCAAACCCTGGAAATGGAATTAGTACAGATGAGGGAAGAACAACAATGGGTGCTGTTGTAGCAAATGGCCTTACACTCATGTATACTGAATCCAATGGATCCAGTGATTTGAATACCCTTCAAACATGGTGTACATTTGGTGATGCTTCACTTCAATTCAGAACCGATACCCCTGCAGCCCTTGCTGTTTCAAATACAGTTATGTTAGTGGGAACTCCGTTTGAAGCAACTGTTACTGCTGATGGATCACCATTAGCAGGTGCTATGGTATGTCTTTCACAAGATGGCGAATATGCTAGTGCCTACACCGATGCCAACGGTGATTTCTCTATTGAAAATAATTTCCTCCCTGGCGATGTTCAATTGGTAGTTACAGGTTTCAATACCGAAACTATTTATGAAGCCATCCAGTGTATCCCTCCGACTGGGCCATACGTAATTTTTAGTGGTGTAGAGGTAAACAGTGAAAGTGGAATGCTTGAATATGGTGAAACTTCCACTCTTGATCTCAGCATGAAGAATGTTGGTGTTGCTGAAGCTACCAATGTTGAAGTAACTATTTCAACAAGCGATATGTATGTGACTATTACCGATGGAAGCGAAAACTTTGGAAACATTGCAGCTGACGAGACCAAGACCATGGAAAATGCTTTTGAGATTGAAGTTGCTAATGATATTCCTGACGGACACAATGTTTCGTTTATGGTTGTTGCTACAGGAAGCGAAACCTGGGAGAGCGGCTTTTCATTATCTGCTGTAGCAGGTGTACTCGAATTTGGCGATTTTTATATTGTTGATATCAATGGAAATAATAACGGTAAACTCGATCCGGGTGAAACTGTTGAAGTGTTTATTTCGGTAGTAAATACTGGAAATGCTGAAGCTACTGAAGTTTCAGGCGAACTATTTTCTTCTGATATGTATATCACCGTTGAAGATGATGCATTATACTATGGTGACCTTGCCGCCGGTGATGAATATGAAAACAGCTTTACGGTTACTGCAGATGCAAGCACACCTACCGGTCATGCTGCTGCTTTCACTTTTGAAATTACAGCTGATAAAGATCTTACTGCAGATGATTCATTCCTGATCGTAGTTGGACAAATACCGGTTCTGATTGTTGATTTGGATGATAACAATAACTCAGCTGATGGTATGGCTGAAGCACTTGATGAAATAGGTTTACCCTTTGATGAAGCAACATCTTTACCTGATGACCTCAATTTATACAGTTCAGTATTTGTATGTTTGGGTATTTACTCTGACAACTACCAGCTATCTGAAGCTGAAGGCCAGCAACTGGCCGATTACCTGAACGCTGGAGGAAATCTTTATATGGAAGGTGGAGACACCTGGTATTATGATGATCCTACTCCTGTTCACTCGATGTTTGCTATTGCAGGTATATCAGACGGATCAGGTGACCTTTCTACTGTAAACGGAGTAAGCGGAACATTCACCGAAGGTATGTCGTTCAGCTACAATGGTGATAACAATTGGATTGACCACCTTGAAGCTACAGGAAATGGCATTGTTATTTTAAATAACTCATCTCCTGCATATGCAACTGCTGTTGCCAACGATGCCGGATCATATATGACCATTGGTTCATCTCACGAGTTTGGTGGTCTGGAAGGTGGCCCTGCTGAATTAATGGAAGCATACCTGAACTTTTTTGGCATGATGCCAAGTTCGCTGGTTCCCAACTTCAATGCAGATGTTACCGAAGGTTGTGAAGGTATGGAAGTTAATTTTACCGATGCTTCATTAGGTGCCACATCATGGATGTGGTCATTCCCCGGAGGATATCCTGCAACTTCTATCGAACAAAACCCGATGGTTTCATACAGTTCCATTGGAGATTATGATGTAACACTGGAAGTATCAGATGGTACAAATTCAACCTCTATAACCAAAACTGATTATATCAATGTAATGGATGTTCCCGGCCAGGCTGGCCCTGTTCAGGGTGACCAGGAAGTAGGAGTAGGAGAAACTGAAGATTATATGTGTGTTGCCATGGACAACTGTACACTGTATGAATGGATTTTGACCCCGGAAGCAGCTGGTACGATGACGATAAACATGAACGAAGTTACTGTTGAGTGGAGTGATTCGTGGACAGGTGCTGCTACATTGATGGTTTGTGGCGGTAACGATTGCGGCATGGGACCATACTCCGAAGGCTTCGAAGTAATGGTTTATGACTATACCGGAATTGATGATGTAAACGGAGCCGGAATCAAAATATATCCGAATCCTAACAATGGACAGTTTACTCTGAATCTTAATGCAACACAGGCGACCGATTTCGAAGTGAAGCTTGTGAACGCTTTGGGAATGTCAGTACTTTATAAAACAATCGAAGTAAACGGAAACTACTCAGAAGTTATAAATATTTCAGACCTTTCTGAAGGTATTTACTATCTCTATCTGAAGAGTGATGAAAATTCCGTAATAAGAAAAGTGGTTGTACAGAAATAACCACCAACAATAATGAAATTGAAGAGGCAGGGTTATTTATCCTGCCTCTTTTTTTATATCTTCGCTATATCAATTTTTAATTTTCACATAAGATATTTTTGTTATGAAAATCAAAACATTTGGCATTTTTTTCCTGTTCTTTGTTACTCTGGGTTTGTTTGCCCAACAATCAAAAGTTGAAACGCTGCAGAGTTTTCTTGGTGGGGCATTAACCCTGGATTCTGAAACTATAAACCAAAACGAACCGATTGCTTCCGTGGTTGAACTGGCACAGAAAAATGCAGCCAAGAGTATTGAGCTTTCGAAAGAAAACATGGAATCATCTCTGGCTGAAGCCAGGAATTACAAAACCTGTATAATCGCTGCAGGGAAGTACACCATTGTCAAAATCACCGATCATAACGATTGTACGCAATCCAATGCATGGGCTACTTGTATGCCCCAGGGAGTCGGATATATTCAAAAGAGTGGTGAACTGAACAGCAAAGAAGGATACATCAACAATATTATTGGTATCCCTGACACACAAAAACGCACTTTGTTTCTCTTCAAGGATTAACCATGCAAAACCTCCCTTTTAAAGAGCTTGAACTTAAGCTTCATACCGATTTTACAGAGCAGGATATTCGAAAAGGCATTGGAAGAAAACTGGGTATTAAGAATTTTAACTTCGAAATTCTGAAGCAAAGCCTTGATGCCAGGAAAAGACCATATGTATATTGGGTAACACGAATGCGGGTATTTTCTAAAGAATTGAAAGGAGATCTATTTCTTGGTGAACCACGACTAACGATTCCTTATAAAAAAAGGAATAAAAATGTAATTGTTGTCGGTAGCGGGCCAGCAGGTTTTTTTTCTGCATTTGTGCTCCAGCAAGCAGGTTTTCAGGTTACCCTTATCGAGAAAGGCCCAAAGGCCGATCAGCGGTTTAAGGATATAACCAGGTTTGAAGAGGGTGGACCCTTTAACAGCCTGTCGAACTATTGCCATGGTGAAGGGGGAGCCGGTACGTTTTCTGACGGAAAACTCACCTCACGCACCAAAGGCATCTCACTCGAAAAACAATTTGTTTTTGAAAGCTACGTAAATGCTGGCGCTCCTGATGAAATCAGGTATTTTGCCAAACCACATATTGGCAGTGACAAACTCAGAATTGTTGTACCAAATCTTCGCAAGCAATTTGAGCAATTTGGAGGGAATTTTTATTTTGATACTGAAGTGCTTGATCTGGAAATTAAGGGAAAGTCATGCACCGGAATAATTACTAACAAGGGTACACATCCTTGTGATATGTTGCTTGTTGCCCCCGGACATTCGTCCTATGGAACGTTCAGAATGTTACATCGAAATGGCATACATTTCCGCAACAAACCCTTTGCTATCGGAGTGAGGGTGGAACATCCCCAGGAATTAATCAACCTCTCCCAGTGGCGATCACCAAAACTTACGGGAGTAAAAGCAGCTGAATATAAACTTACGCACACTGCGTCCAATGGCATGCCGGTTTATTCATTTTGTATGTGTCCGGGAGGAAAAGTAGTTCCATCTGCTCCAACCGATAAACAAAACATAGTTAATGGTGTTTCGGATTATTCAAGAAATTCCCCCTTTGCCAACTCCGCTGTGGTGGCAGGCACTGATCTTGGCAAGATACTAAAAGCAGATGTCGGCCTGGAAACTGCACTTAGCTGGCTTGAATTGCTGGAAAAAAAAGTATTTAACCTGACAGGCAGTTATAAAGTCCCTGGTAACCGCATCGAAGATTTTATTGCAGGAAAAGTATCGAATTCCATTCCTGAGAATAGTTACCCCTTCGAAGTATTCCCATATGATTTCCAAGAATTGTTTTCTCCCGAAATTATTCAATCTTTAAAAGAGGGCCTGAGCAACTTCTCAAGGAAAATCAAAGGATTCGAAACAGGAATTATGATGGGGCTGGAGAGCAAAACCTCCTCACCTGTACAGGTTATTCGGGATGAATACCGCCGGTGTGAAGGTTTCGAAAATATATTTATCGTTGGTGAAGGTAGTGGCTACGCAGGAGGAATTACCAGTTCGGCTGTGGATGGGGTGAAGGCAGGAATGGGTATTTTGAATTCTGTTTTTTAAAAATCAACTAGCAGTATTTGCATTTAATTATTGGTATAACATCCTAAAATCGTTGAATTATGGAAATAGAATTTTTATTTGACAAATCAACTTTACCCACTCAGAAACGAATAGAACAACTTCTGGGTGACAATGCCAAACTATATAATAAGCTTGACCGTTTTTGTGAAACCGAACTTGAACCGATTATCTACGATTGGAAATTTTATACAAAAAAATCCGGTTGGACCCGAAAGACATTGCTAAAGAAACGCAACTTGTTTTTCTTAAGCCCAAAAGTGGATATGTTTTCGGTTACCTTTGTTTTTGGCGATAAAGCCGTTACAGCTGTTGAAAATAGTGATCTACCTGAAAGAATAAAAACAGATCTTAACCAGGCCAGAAAATACATGGAAGGAAGAGGGATTAGAATAGATATTACTGCCAGCGATGATCTGGAAATTGTGAAAAAGTTGTTGTTGATAAAATTAGAAAATTAAGAAACGCCAGACTCCGGACACTTAACGATAAACACCAAACTCAAAGATATTTTCCATCATGCCAATCAGAGATCTTATTGTAAAAAACAGAAGTTACCGAAGGTTTTATCAGGACGAAAAAGTCACCCCTGACCAACTTCGTAAACTGGTTGATCTGGCCAGGCTATCGCCCTCAGGAGCAAATCTTCAGCCCTTGAAATTTATTTTCTCCAATTCGGCTGAGAAGAATGATATGATTTTCCCTTGCATGGCGTGGGCAGGTTATTTAAAAGACTGGGCTGGCCCTGAGGAGGGTGAGCGGCCCTCAGCATACATTATTATACTGGGAGATGCGTCAATCAAAACCGAGCCAAAAAACGATCAGGGAATTGCCGCGCAAAGCATATTACTCGGTGCAGTTGAAATGGGATTGGGTGGTTGTATGATTGGTTCCATAAAAAGGGAGAAACTAAGAGACTCTCTGGGTATCAGTGCTCAATATGAAATATTGCTGGCAATAGCCCTTGGTAAACCAAAAGAAACTGTTGTTATTGATGATATGGGGAGCGATAATGATGTTCGATACTGGCGGGACGAAAACCAGGTGCACCATGTGCCCAAACGATCGTTGAATGATTTAATCCTGGAATAAGTCAAAAAAAAACCACCCCAAAACTGGAATGGTTTCCTTTCAATAATATGGAGGTTAATGAAAATTATTCAGTTTTAATACCCAACTCTGCAACCTGAACAACTTCCCAGGTTTCTTCATTATACAGATAAACAACTATGTTGCAGTTTTCGGTCACCCAACTCTCATCAAGTTGGTATATGAACTCTTTGTTGTAAATCTCCCCGGTTATCATTTCACCGGTAGCTGAGATATATGTTCCATAGGTAGTATTGATGTCATCACGCAATAAACTCATGTGTTCATAATCAAACCAGTCGGGTGTAGGGCCAATGTCGGGATTATTATTCTTCTGCGGTGACACCACATGATTCTCAGTGATAGACACACACATTTTATATTTACCAGCCAAATCACTCATTGCAACGGCATCTATATTAATGATCACCGTATTCAGGTTTGGAAAATATTTATTTCTTAGTGTCAACCCTGCAACGGGATCCAAAGCCAATTGGTCATTAACAACAGTCTCCCAGTTGTCAGGAAGTATTTGCATGTTACCATTGTATTCAATCCTGTTTATCATACCAATAGGGTTAGCAAAAATAAGAAAATCGGTGTATAACTCTTCGCCGGAAGGAGTTGTTAAGTCGGCAGTATAATCTCCTGTAGGATCCGCGATGGCATAGTAACCAGCATGGATTCCGATGATAACCAAATTGTGATTAAGTTCCTCAGCAAGGTCGTGGGCAAAAATGGCCCATTCAGGACAGTTCACACATTTGTGGCCTGTATAGTCTTCGAGCAATACCTGCTTGTGAAGTACAATTGTTGAATCCACAAAGAATACCGTGTCATCAATGTTTTGGGGAATATCCTCTTCACCTATGAGTGTGAGAGGCTCGTCAATTTTATCGCAGGCCATCCAAACCGCCCCGAACAATATTGAAAGTATAAATAGATATGTTATTCTTTTCATCGTTATTCAGTTTTTCGGGTTAGAATGAACTTGTAATAGTTAATGTTAAACCGGTGGAAGCCGGCACATATCTACATACACCGCCTACACAAAGCAAGCCTTCGCGCTGACGACCGTAGCGTAGTGCAAACCTGTTTGAACCCTGGTTGTAACCAAACGAAAGGTTGTAATAGTGGATCTGCATATCGTTATCAGGATTTCCATAATTGAATTCATCCTGGATTGAGAAAAACCACTTTGGTGATACATTGTACTCAAGCAGAAATGCAGCCCAGTCTCCTTTGTCTTCTTTGGTCCACAAGCCCTGCAATTCCATCCTTAGTGAGTTTCTTCTATCGAATTTATAGGTCAGGTCGAGCACACCAATATTGGAGTAGACCATGTGATGATCATCAAAAATATCGTCCTCAATTACATTTTTGTTGTAAGTCTGGTTATAGTATGCCACTTTGGCTTTTACTTTTTTACTAAATTTCTTTTCAATCATCACATTGATATCCTGGTAATACATCAGGTCACCAATGGAAAAGAAACTGGTAGTATAACCATCCGTTCCCGTCATATCACCTGTGATAGATGAAGTAATTGTATCCTTTTCGATGGACTTGGCCAGCGAATAATTCACAGTAATGCTTGTTCCATACTTTCCACCAAGTTTAGATTTTTTCGGAATGGTATAAACAATTTGTCCTTGCAGGCCAAATTCACCGTTGGGTTTGGTAGCATACGGGTACATCGTTGCCAGGCTGTAAGGATGTTCTTTACTGATGGCAGGTAAATAATTGATGTCGAGCATGGCTGGGTTGCCAGATTCGGTGAGCTTTGATTTGTAGCTCATGTTGTCGATCCATTTAGTCGACAGGAATAAGCCAAGTCCTTTCCTCGAATAGCTCAATGTTGAATAAATGGCCTGACCCTTTTTATAAATGTAATCATTTGTTGCATTGGGATCGTTACCCTTTTCAGCATATTCAACATAAAAATTAATGCCACCATGAGCAATATTTGCTCTTGCAGCCCATGAACCGACATTGTGGGGAAGGTTTAACTGGTAAGTTTTTTGGTTGACCCAGTTAATGGTATCACCAAAATCATTTATTGTATAATAGTTTGAATCGACGGTATAAGTAGGGCTATTCTGAATTTTTTCGTACTTACTCACAAAACTTCCACCAAGGGTTAATTTGGTTTTCGATTCACTCATCCCATCAATCATATCATTGAAGTAGAAATCACCATCGAAACCTCTTACAATACCCCGGTTGCTATTTTCGTAGGGCTCCCAAAAATACCTTTGAACGCCTACAAGGCCTTTCAGCATAATTCCTTTATAGGGTGAGAAACGGGCATTAAAGCCGTAAAAGTTATTGTCGTATCCAAGAGTCCA
>Ga0070729_10001205_pt1 | contig 42322 bp, 31 predicted proteins | sample tdDd472_FD_66725 | JGI IMG/M metagenome (GOLD analysis project Ga0070729, IMG submission 66725) | Marine sediment microbial communities from the Atlantic coast under amendment with organic carbon and nitrate - tdDd47.2 | ecosystem: Environmental > Aquatic > Marine > Coastal > Sediment | place...
AGGCGGAAGGCCTCGGCAGCGATGCGTCCGAGGTCTTCGTACTCGCGCCCGACGATCTCGACGTTCACCGGCGGGGACTGCGGCGGCCCGCCTTCCTCGGCCTGAATCTCGAACTCGGCGCCGGGGATGTCCTGCAGCTGTACGCGTAGGCGATCGATGAGCGCGAACGGGCTCTCTTCCTGGAGCTCTCGGTCGATGAACTCGACGGTGATGCGGCTGCGGTGGGGCGCGGTGCCGTCAGCGCCGAACGACATCTGGTCGCCGTTGCCGGCGCCGATGTCGGCCACCATGCTCTCGACGAGGGGCTCGTCGACGAGCAGTTCTTCGACCTGGCGCACGATGCGGTCGCTCGCCTCGACGTTCGAGCCGTCGGGTAGCGTCACGTTGACGAAGATCCGCTCGGGGGTCGTCGTGGGGAAGAACTCCACGCCTGCGCTGTACTGCCCGAACGCCCACATCGTGCCGAAGAACGTGGCGATCGTGACGACGGTCGTGAGGAACCGGTTGCGCACCGCGAAGCGAAGGGTGCCGCCGTACATCCGGTACAGCAGGTTGCGGGGCAGCGCGGACAGCTCGTCACCCGCGTCCTCGGGGGTCGCGTCCGGGCTCGGGGGGCGCACGTACATCAGGGTCGCGCAGAACACCGGGTTGATGACGAGCGCGACGAAGAGGCTCGACGCCAGCACGATCATGACCGTGAGCGGCATGAAGTACATGAACTCGCCCATGATCCCCGGCCAGAAGAGCAGGGGGAAGAACGCGAACACGGTCGTCGCTGTCGACGAGATGATCGGCCACGCGACCTCGCCGACGCCGTCCATCGCCGCCTGGACGAGGGGTTTGCCCATCGTGCCGTGCCGGTAGACGTTCTCGACGACGACGATCGCATTGTCGACGAGCATGCCGAGGGCGAGCACGAGGCTGAACAGCACGACGATGTTCAGCGTGACGTCCATCACGGACAGGATCGCGAAGCTCATCAGCATCGACAGCGGGATCGCGCTGGCGACGAAGAGCGCGTTTCGCATGCCGCCCATGAAGAAGAGCAGCACGACGAAGACGAGGATCAGGCCGGTGAGGATGTTGTTCTCGAGCTCGTCGAGCTGCACCCGGATGTTGTTCGACACGTCGGCGAGGACGGTGAACTCGACCGCGCCGCCGTAGCGTTCGTCGAACTCGGCGACGATGCGCTTCGCCTCGTCGGTGATCTCGATGATGTTCTCGCCGGCGCGCCGGCTGATCGAGATCGAGACGGACTGGGTGCCGTCGAGCCGCGACATCGTGCTGATCTCTTCGTAGCCGTCGATGACGGTCGCCACGTCGCGCACGTAGATCGGCTGCCCGTCCTCGTCGCGGATGACGACGTCTTCGATCTCGGTGACGGAGTCGAACTCCGCCGGCACGCGCACGAGGAGCTTGTCGTCGCCGACGTCGAGGGAGCCGCCGGGCAGGTTGATGTTCGCGCCCTGCAGCGCGCCGGTGAGCTCGCCGAGGGTGACGCGGTAGTAGTCGAGCTGGGCCGGGTCGGCCTCGACGGTGATCTCGCGCTCGAGCCCGCCGACGAGCGTCACGTCGAGGGTGCCCGGGATGCGCTCGATCTCGTCCTGGAGCTCTTCGCCGATCTGCTTCAAGCCGAGCAGGCCGACGTCCCCGGAGATGTTCACGACCATGACGGGGAACTCGCTGAACGAGATCTCCGAGATGATCGGGTCTTCGGCGTCGTCCGGCAGCTCGGGCGCCGCGGCGTCGACGCGATCGCGGATCTTCTGCAGGGCGTCGTCGATGTCGACGGTGGGCTCGAACTCGATCGAGATGATGCTGGCGCCCTCGGCGGACGTCGACCGGATCTCGCGGACGTCCTTGAGCTGCTCGAGCTCTTCTTCGAGGGGATTGGTGACCAGCGACTCGATGTCGGCGGGGGACACGCCGAACCACGGCGTGGACACCAGCACGACGGGGATCGTGATGTCCGGCGCGGCCTCGCGAGGCAGCCCCTGGTAGGCGTTGAGACCGGCCGCGACGAGCACGACCACGAAGACGTAGATCGTGACCGCGTGCCGGATGCTCCAGTTGGTCAACGGCATGGGTTACTCCCCGCCGCCGGCACCGGGCACCGGCGGCGTGGCGCTGTCGGTCGGGTCGGCGCGCAGGCCGAGCTGCCTCGAGAATCGCTCGTCGCAGCAGACGCCGGCGTCGATCACGCGGATCGGCTCGGTGTCGACGACCCCACGGTGCCCGCGGACGACGAGCCGGTCGCCGGCGGACACGCCGTCGTGCACGAGGACGTACCCGGCGCGGTCGGCGCGGGTGTGCAGGCGGCGACGCTCGGCGACGGTCTCGCCGGACCCGTCTTCGCCGACGACAAAGACCTCTTCGCCGTCGAGTCCCTGCAGCACGGCGTCGCGCGGCACCACGACGACGCCGTCGTAGCTGGCGCGCGGGATGACGACGCGAGCGCGCATGCCGGCGCGGATGGCGCCGTCGGCGTTGTCCAGGTGGATCTCGAGGGGGAACCGACGGTTCGAGCGGTTGGCTTCTTCGCCGATGCGCTCGAGGGTGCCCTGCAGCCAGCGGCCCGTGGCTTCGATGCGCACGTCGACCGGCATGCCTTCACGGACGTAGGCGATGTCGCGCTCGGGCAGGCCGACCTCGACGACGATCGTGTCCAGGTCGAGGATGCGCGCGACCGGCTGACCGGGGGACGCGTACTCGCCGGGCTCGGCCATCGTCTGCACGACGATGCCCGAGATGGGGGCGCGGGTGGTCGAGAGGCCGATGCCCGTCCGCACCTGGCGGATGGACTGTTCGAGGACGTCGCGCTGGGCCTCGAGCCCGTCGAGCTCGGCCTGCGTGCCGATGCCGCGGCTGACGAGGCGCTCGGCGCGCTCGATTTCGGTCTCGACCGCGCGCAGCTGGGCGCGCAGCTGGTCGACCTGGGCGGCGTCGACAGAGGCGTCGACCCGCAGCACGGTCGTGCCCTCTTCGATGGGCTCGCCCTCGACGAGGTCGAGCGAGAGGATGCGGCCGGGGGTCGCGGGCGTCACCGACGCAGCGCGCACGGCCGACGTCTCGCCGACCAGCTCGATGAACTCTTCGAACTGCGTCGTGTCGAGGGTGACGGCTTCGACGATCGGGCGTTCGTCCTCGACGGCCTCGCCGCTGCCTTCACCGGCGTCCTCGGACGCGGGCGGTGCGCAGGCCACGAGCGCCACGCAGAGCAACGCACCTCGCCAGTTCGGTGACCCCATGCTGCCTCCGTGAGGGGGACGGCGCGCGGGCGGGATCCGGCGCCGTTCACGCGCTCGGATGGCCAATGGACCGAACCCCCCGAGCGCGGGCGGAGGGTATCGCCTGTCGACCCGGTGTCAACGCCCGTTCTGGAGTACGACCGTACGCTGTGACAGCGATCACCGCGGGGTGAGCGCCACCTCGCCGACGTAGGCGCTCGAGTCGCCGAAGAAGCCGTACACGCGAAGGGTCCACGTGCCCGGCGTCACGTCGAAGGTCAGCTCCTCGTCACCGACGGTCTCGGCGGCGGCGGCGAGGGTGCCGTCGGGGCGATACAGCTCGAGATCCAGGTCGGCGACGGCGTCGTCGCTGACCAGCAGGACGTCGAGCGTGGCGTTGCCGTCGACCGGGATCGCGATCCAGTCGTCGTCGTCGGGGCAGATCGTGCCTTCGAAGAAGCCGGACCCGTCCACGGGGCGGGCGTCCGCGGCCCGGTCGTCCTCTTCGAACGCGTCGTCGACGCAGCAGTCGACGGCGTCCGAGGTGACCTGGAAGAGGTAGTCGTTCGTATCGTCGAGGAACCCGTACACCACGGCGAACCGGGTGCCGGACGTCGCCGCGCAGAAGGTCACGGTCTCGGTGCCGGTCACGCCCTCGCTGACGGCGATGATGCCGCCAGCGCCGTCGACGACCCGCAGGTCGAGGTCGCCGGCCTCGGGATCGAAGCCGTCGACGACGACCGTCACCTCGTCGCCCGGGGTCACGGGCACGGCGAACCAGTCCTCGTCGCCGGGGCAGATCGTGCCGAAGAGCACGTCCTCGTCGACGGTCGAGGCGCCGTCGGCGTCGTCGTTCGGCTCGCGGTCGTCGTCGTCGCAGGTCGCGCCGGCGAGCCCGCACACCTCGTCGGGCACGCCGCACGCCGAAGCGATGCCGCCCTCGGCGGACGTGGCGTCGACGCAGCCCGCGGCGCACTCGCCGGTGCACGAGGGCACGCAGCGGGCGCCGTCGCGGGTGAACGCGCACAGGCCGGACGCGCACAGGTCCGACGAATCACACGGCTCGCAGGACTCGATCAGCGTGGTGGACGCGGACCCGGTGGCGACGAAGCGCAGGGTCTCGCTGTCCGTCGTCTTGTCGCAGGTCGCGCCCTCGGCGTCGTCGTTGTCGGTCGCCGAAGCCACCACCCAGACGATCTGGTCCTGATCGGCGCCGAGGCCGAGGCTCGGGATGCGGCAGGTGAAGGTGTCCGCCGCGTCGCTGGCCGTGCAGGTGGTCTGCTCGAACGTCGTCAGGTCGGGGGCGTCCTCGTCCGCCGGCTCGGTCGTCGTGAAGTAGAGCAGTGGGCGGTCCCGCAGGCCCTGGTCGTCGGTCACGCGGATCGTCACCGCGTACCCGGTGGACGACGCGACGCGGTCGCCCTTCTCGGGGGCGAGGATGTCGACGACGGGCGCGGTGCCCGGGCAGCCCTCGCGCGCCGGCGCCCGCAGCACGATCACGTAGCTGAGGGTCGTCGGGGCGTGCTCGCCGTCGTCGGCCACGAGGACGATCGTCCACCGGGTCGCCGCGTCGAGCTGGTCGGGGGTGGGGCACCACTCGAAGCGCCCGCTGCGCGGACCGGTGGCGAAGAGCTCGGACCCGTCGGGCAGGGGGCTGCCGGCGCGGATCTCGACCTCGGCGCTGTCGTCGTCGCGGACCTCGATGTCCACGCCGACGCAGGGGTCGCGGGACAGGTCGAACGTGCCGCCAGCGCCGGGCGAGAGAAAGACCGGGGCCGCGTCGGCGCCGGGCGCCACGGTGACGAACACCGAGGTGCTCGCGGTGCCGCCGTCCCAGGAGGCGGTGACGACGAGCTCGTGGGTGCCGACGTGGCTCGCCAGCGGGGTCCACTCGAGCTCGGCGCCGCCGGGGTCACCGGCGATCCGCACGACCGACGCCATCGCGGGCAGGTCGGGACCGGTCCACGACCAGTCGAGCGCCCGCCCATCGGGGTTGTCGGCCGTGATCGACACCCGCAGGGTCTCGTTCACCCGCACGTCCTGGGACGCGACGGTCTGCACGACCGGGTCCTGGCCGCCCTCGTCGGACGAACAGGCGGCCGTGACCCCCGAGAGGGCCAGCGCGACGACGACGATGGCGGCGAAGCGGGTCATCGGACGGTGATCTCCAGCCCCCACGCGTTGAGCGTGCCGCTGTCGAGGTTGCGCAGGTCACGGACCTCGAGCGACCAGAGGCCGGCCGCCTCGAGGCCGTCGAAGACGTCCGTCTCGAAGCGACGCACGAGGTCGTCCTCGTTGCCGCCTTCCTGGTCGAAGAGCACGACGCTGGCGCCGGACTCGTGCACGAGGGTCACCTGCAGGTCCGAGCGGGTCGGGTGCGTGATGTCGACGTCCACCGCGAGGTCGACGATCTCACCGCCGTCGAGCACCTCGAGCAGGCCGTAGTCGCCGTCGGGGTCGTTGTCGGGGATGTTGAGCGCCTCTTCGCTGGTCGCGGTGACCGTCTCGAGGCCTTCGCAGCCCGGGGCGTCGATGCACGCCTCGTCGGCGCAGTCGGCCTGGCCGTTCGCGTCGTTGTCGACGCCGTCGTCGCAGACCTCGGGGGTGGTGTCGCCACCGACCACCACGGCGAGCGACCAGCCGCGGATGCGGCCGGTGTCGGCGCTGGCGGTGTCGCTGACCTCGAGGGTCCAGGTGCCGGTCACGCCGAGGCCGATGAGGGCCTCGGGCTCGTACGTCGCGACGAGGTCGTCCTCACCGCCGCCCGAGCGCTCGTGCAGCACGACGCGGCGGCCGTTCGGCGCCACGACGGCGACCTCGAGGTCCCCGCGGTAGGTGTGCTCGATGTCGACGGACACGCGGGCGAACTCGACGGTGCCGGTCGCGTCGATCGCCAGGGTCGAGGCGGCGCCGTTCGGGGTGTTGTCGGGGATGGCGATGTCGCCCTCGCCCTCAAACACGACGAGCGCCTCGTTGCAGGCGTTCGCGTTCTCGCAGTCCGTGTCGTCGCAGTCGGTCGCGCCGTCGAGGTCGTCGTCGCCGCCGTTGTCGCAGACCTCGGTCAGGTCGACCTCGGGGATGCGGCTGCCGTACACCGAGCCGAACTCTTCGACGTAGTCGTACGAGATCCAGCCGTAGCCGGCGCCGAACGGGTTCTGCGTGCCGAAGCGGCTCGTGCCCCACGAATTCTTGAAGAGGAAGAACCCGGTCTCCATCACCGGCTCACCGGCTTCGTCGACCATCAGGTTGCCCTCGCCGTCGCGGCGCTGGACGGACAGGTCGTCGTCCCAGCCGACGAGCAGGATCGAGTGGCCGGCGGGACGCGCCTCGGAGTCCGTGCGGTCCTCGGCGTTGGGCGAGAGGACGTAGCCGGCCGCCGAGTACTCGGACGACGTGGGCAGCTCGGACGCGCCGTGGTTCCACGCCTGGTAGTAGAACCGCACGCCGGTGATCACCGCCGTGCCGTTCGTCGTCATGTACGCCTTGATGCTGTCGGCGTTCGACCGGATCCAGCGCCCGCGGGGCAGGTTGAACCGCTGGGCGTCCAGGGCCGCCTGCGGGGGCTCGCCGTTCGTGTAGCAGCGGACCGGGCGATCGTCGCCGGTGCACGCCTCATCCTGCGTCGTGCCCCAGCCGCTCGGCTCGTACGGCCACGCGTCTTCGAGCACGATGCCGAAGCGGTAGATCGCGTCGAGGTTCGAGCGGGCGTTCGAGCCGTCGGTGTCGGTGAACGCGCCGACCTCGACCTTGGCCGACCACTGCAGGAACTGCTCCGAGAAGTCGGGCTCGGCGATGGTGCCCTCGAGGATGTAGAGGTGCTCCATCAGCGCGACCGTCGAGAAGATCGAGCATACGCCGCGCCGGCCCTGGCTCTGCACCGGGGACTGGCTGTCGACGAGGTCGAACTGCGCCGGGTAGGTCGCGTCGAACTTGCCCTCTTCGGGCAGCTCGTCGTTCGACGGCGCGCCCTCGAAGAGCGAGTCGACGTCCGAGACGGGCGGCATGAAGTCGTCGGCCGAGCCACCGCCGCCGGTGCCGTCGGACGTGGGGCCGGTGCCGCTGTCGTCGGAGCAGGCGGCGAGGGCCGCGCAGGCGCCGAGGACGAGGACGAAACGAAGGGCGTGCATCGAGGTTCGCGTCATGTTCGAGCAGGGTCGATGGGGATGGGGCTCGCGTAGCGGTTCGTCGGGGTACGAGCAACAAAAAACCGTGACGGGACGGTGACGAACCGGGTCGACGTGCGGTTGCGCTCCCGAAGGGTCGGCGCTACGTCCGCGGTGTTGCTTCGCGCCCTCGTCGGGTCGGTTCATGGTTCATCGCATCGCCCTGTTCTCGTGCGCCCTCGTCCTCGCCGCCTGCGTGGGCCCCATCGAGCGCGATCTGCCGGACGGCGCCAACGCCGACGCGGTCGCTGACGCCCGCGCCTGCGACCGCGGAGACGTCCCCGCCTGCTCGAACCTCGGCGTGCGTTTCGAGGCCGGCGACGGCGTGCCGATCGACGTCGATCGTGCCGAGGCGCTCTACCGTCGGGCGTGCGACGAGGGCGGCGAGCTTGCCTGCGCCAACCTCGCCGCCCTGCTGCCCGAGCGCGGCGGATCCGCCGAGGAATCGATCGCTCTGCTCGAGGGGGCGTGCAGCGATCTCGCACCCATCCCGTGCCTGCGCCTCGCCGAGGCCCTCGTCGCTCGGGGCGGCCGCGGGGACGCCGAGGCTGCCGCCGTGCACTTCGCGCGGCTGTGCGACGCCTTCGTCATGCCCGGCTGTGTCGGCCTCGGCGAGCTGCACGAGACCGGCGCCCTGGGTGCCGTCGACGCGCACGCCGCCGCCGCCGCGTTCGCCCGCGCCTGCGAGCGCGAGTTCCCCCGGGGCTGCATGGGCCTCGCTCGGCTCGAGCTGCAGCGCCCGCCGAGCCAGCGGGATGCCGAGGCCGCGGTGCAGCGGTACGTCATGGCGTGCTACGCCGGCGAAGCCGACGCCTGCGCGTTCGCCGCCGACGCCCTGGCCGAGGGCGACGTCGATCTGCCGGCGGATCCCGAACGCGCCACCGAGCTGCGGGCCCGCGCCTGCGATGACGGGTACGCCCCGGCCTGCACGCCCTGACGTCGCGCGGGCGTCAGCCGCCGGCGGCGACCACGCCCGGGCCGGCGCCGCGTCGATGCAGCCGCATGCGCCCGTCGACGGCGACGATCTCGCCCGGCTCCATCTGCAGCCAGACGTTCTGGCCGTGCAACGGCTCGCTCGTCACCACGAGGTGGTTCACGAACCCGGTGCGGGTCGCGGCCTCGCAGCTCGCGCCGAAGCTCGGGCACACATCGCGTTCGGGGCACTTGTGCTTCCACGTCGACCAGTACAGGCGCTTGCCGCCCTGGTGCGCGAGCAGCAGGCGCTCGTTCGTGATCACGAAGGTGAGAAACGTCTCGGTCGGCGGCGCGCTGTCGTCCGGGTTCAGCGGGCCGACGATCGACTGCACCTCGGCGACCGTGTCCTCGACGGCGTCCATCAGGGCGCGCATCGGCAGCTCGCGGTCGTGTAGATCGCCCCGTTCTGCGACGTGGCCGAGCAGCAGATAGAAGAGGACCTCGCTGTCCGTCGTGCCGAGGACGTAGCGGCGCAGCTCCGGCGGGATGCGCGACAGCAGCGCCTCGCGGTGCTGCGGGAAGTCCTTCAGGTTGCCGTTGTGGGCGAAGATCCACCGCCCGTACTGAAACGGGTGGGCGTTGATCGGCGTCATCTCGCCCTGCGTCGCGTTGCGGATGTGCGCGACGACGGTCTCGGCGGCGACGATGCCCGACACCCGGTGAAAGAGCTGGTCGGACAGCGCCGTCGCCGAGCTCTTGATCAGGTGCGGCGCGCCGCCGATGTAGTAGGCCACGCCCCAGCCGTCCGGGTGCGCCTCACTCTGCACGCCGAGCGCGTTGTCGGCGTCCAGCAGCGAGTGGTGGACCTGCGAGCGGATGACGGAGCGAAAGCCGAAGAGACGGCACATGGCGTTCGGGGGACGCGGCGACCAGGGCCGCATCGTGAAGGGGTGCGCGACCGCGGTCAACGGTCGGTCCGCGATCTTTCGCCGGATGCTTCGCGCTGATAGCGTTGGCGACCTGCCGCAACCCGGGGTCTTCGGTGGTTCGCAGACTGTGCATTGTCGCTGCCCTCGGGGTGGCGTTCGTCGGATGTGTCGAGAGCTCGACGGTCGGTCCGGGTGCGTTCTTCGAGGACGACGCCTCCACGGATGATGGTGGCGGTCGCCCGGCGCCGGATGTTGGTACGGACGCCGCGCCGGACGCCCGGGGCGGTGGGCCCGACGTGGCGCCGGATGCGCCCACGGACACGTCCCCCGATGCGACGCCGGACGCGTCCGACACCGGGTCCGACGCCGGCCCCGACGTGCCGATCGAGCCGGACGCCACCGAAGACGTCGTCGAGGACACCGGTCCGGTGTGCGGCAACGGCGTCGTCGAGGGCGACGAGGCGTGCGACGACGGCAACGACATCGACACCGACGGCTGCACGACGGACTGCGTCGTCGCCGGCGGCCCGATCTGCGCGACCTGCACGACAGACGACGAGTGCGGCGGCCCCGACGATCGGTGCCTCGAGCTCGAAGAGGGCCTGTTCTGCGGGCGCGACTGCCGCGTCGACGGGTGCCCCGAGGGGTACATGTGCCGCCCGGTGTCCGAGGGTGGGCTCATCGTCGCGCGCCAGTGCCGCCCCTTCGGCCGCCCGTGCGAGACGTGCGACGACGCCGATGGCGACACGGTGTGCGACGAGGACGACGTCTGCGCCGGCGGGGACGACACCGTCGACAGCGACGGCGACGGCACCCCCGACGCCTGCGACGAGGCCCCCGAGGTGTGCACCGGCGGGGTCGACGAGGACCTCGACGGCGCGATCGACTGCGCGGATCCGGACTGCGAAGGCGACGCGGCCTGCGCGTCGGCAGAGCGGTGCGACAACGGCGTCGACGACGACCTGGACGGTGCCATCGACTGCGACGACACCGACTGCGACACCGCGCCGGCGTGCGTCGAGCCCGAGGTGTGCACCGGCGGGGTCGACGAGGACCTCGACGGCCGCATCGACTGCGCCGACCCGGACTGCGCCCTCGATCCGGCCTGCGCAACCGACGAGGTGTGCGACAACGGGCGCGACGACGACCTCGACGGCTCGACGGACTGCGCGGACGACGACTGCGCCGACGACGCGGCCTGCGCGCGGCCCGAGGACTGCGGCAACGGGCGCGACGACGACCTCGACGGCGACGTGGACTGCGACGACACCGACTGCGCGGCCTCGCCGGCGTGCGTGCGCCCCGAGGTGTGCGACAACGGGGTGGACGACGACCGCGATGGCGACACGGACTGCGCGGATCTCGACTGCCGCCTCGACCCGGCCTGTGCCCGCCCCGAGGTGTGCGACAACGGCGTCGACGACGACCTGGACGGATCGACGGACTGCGCGGACGACGACTGCGATCGCGACCCGGCGTGCGCACGCCCCGAGGACTGCGGCAACGGGCGCGACGACGACCTGGACGGGCGCACGGACTGCGACGACCCGGACTGCGCGATGGCGCCGGTGTGCGCGCGCCCCGAAGACTGCGACAACGGCGCCGACGACGACCTGGACGGGCGCACGGACTGCGACGACCCGGACTGCACCTTTGACGCCGCGTGCGTGCGCGCGACCGGCGACGCCTGCGCCGACCCGTTCGCGGTGTCCGGATATGGCGCGTGGTCGGGGGCGAACGGCGCGTTCGAGGCGGACTACGCCGGGTCGTGCCGCACGGCCGCCGGGCGCGACGTCGTGTACCGGTGGACGGCGCCGGAGTCGGCCACCGTCTGCGCCCACACGAACGGCTCGGACTACGACACGGTGCTCTATGTGCAGACGTCGTGCGGCGACTCCGGCACGGACGTCGGGTGCGACGACGACGGCGGCGATGGCGTGCAGTCCGAGGTCGAGTTCACCGCGACGAGCGGGGCGACCTACTACGTCGTCGTCGACGGCTACTCGGCCGGATCGACCGGCGACTACGACCTGACCATCCGCCGCGGGCCGTGCGATCTGCCCCGCGGCGAGACCTGCGACGACCCGCTCTCGGCGTCGGTCGGTGGTACGTACTCGGGCTCGACGGCGACGAGCGTGCACGACTACCGCGGGGTGTGCTCGCTGAACACGGCGCCGGACGTGGTGTACGCGTTCACCGCCGCCGCGGACGGCTCGGTGTGCGTCGACACCGTCGGCTCGGCGTACGACACGACGCTGTACGTGCGCACGACCTGCGCCGACGAGGACGCCGAGATCGCCTGCAACGACGACGCGGTGGGGCTGCAGTCCCGGGCCGAGATCGGGGCGCGGTCCGGTGAGACGTACTACGTGCACGTCGACGGGTTCTCGACGCGCAGTGGCGACTACACGCTCAACGTGCGCAACGGCACCTGCGACGCGACCGAGGGCGACCGGTGCAGTGGCGTGGTCGTGCGGGGCTTCGGCACGTTCACCGGATCGACGGCGAGCCTGGCGAACGACTACGCCGGCTCGTGCCGCACCGCCGAGGGCAACGACCGGGTGTACATGTTCCGCGCGCCGACGTCGGGCACGATCTGCGCCGACACGAGCGGGTCGTCGTTCGACACGGTGCTCTACGTGCAGACGTCGTGCGGCGACAACGGCACGGACCTCGACTGCGACGACGACGGGGGCTCGGGCCTCGCGTCGCAGGTCGAGTGGACGGCGTCCGAGGGCACGTTCTACTACCTCGTCGTCGACGGCTACTCCGCCGGAGCGAGCGGGGACTTCGTGCTCGACATCCGCCCCGGCGGTTGCTGACGCGCCCCATCGCCTCGGCGCCTGGCGGAGCGTCGCGCCGGGGGTCGCGCACGATGACGCGGGCGATGACGTCCCGGGCCACACCGGACCGGTTCGTCGACCGTCGTCGAGGACTGGCGCCGCGTTCGGGGACCGCGCATCATGAGAGGGTCCACCGGCTGCCCGGATCCACCATGCGCCTTCACCCTCTGCTCGTCGTCGCCTTCGGTTGTCTGGTCGTGTTCGCGATCGGGTGCGGTGAGGACGACGGGATCAACTGGGACGAGGGCCACGTGTTCGACGGGTCGGGCGGCACCCCGCCGGTCGGCGGCGGCGGCGGGCTCGGCGGCTCGAACGGCCCGCCGGTGGACTTCGACGGCTCGGCGGCGTGCCCGCCGCTGGACGCGCCGGACGTCACCCTCGTGGCCGAGGACCTCACCACGTGCAGCGAGACGCGGTGGACGTGCTCGGGGGACACCGTGCCGTTCTGGGTGAGCTGCGGCTGTGGCTGCGTACCCCGCGGGCTGCAGTGCCCGGACCCGGACGACCCGCTCGTCGACTACCAGAGCCAGCGCGCCGGGGGCTGCGACGGCGACCCGCTCTGTCTGCCGGGGCAGGAGTCGTTCGACGACGCCTGCGGCTGCGGCTGCATCGGCGAACCCACGCAGACCTGCGACGAGGGGCGCCTCTTCGCGCCAGAGCCCGAGGTCTTCGAGCCCGAGGCGGTCTGCCCGGTGGTCGTCGTCTGCCTCGACGGTGCGCCGTCGTCGGACCTTCGGGCGCAGGTGCTCTCGCAGTGGACGAGCGCCGAGTGTGACGCCGACCCGCACCCGTCGTGCGGATCGACAGGGGGCTCGTGCCGGGTCTCGCGGGGCGTGCTGACGCAGGCGGACGTCGATCGGGCGTGCCGGCTCCTCTTTGCCGATGGCGTCGACCGCATCGGGTGTGCCCTCGAGCCGTAGTCCGCGTCACCCGGCGCGTGGGCGTGGGCGCGAGCGGGCTTCGGCACCACCGGTGTCGGCACGAGCCATGCCGTGCGCTGCGATTCGGGGATTCGACGTGGACCCGGACCGAGCACGGGGGTATGGTCGATGCCACTCGTACACGGGCGCGCGAGACCGCGCGCCACATGGTGGCACCTGGAGGAGCACGGGATGAAGAACCTGTTGCGTTGGTTGATGTTCGTCGGCGCCGCGTTCGCGCTGTTCACCGTGGGCTGTGAGCTCGAAGAGTCGACGCCGTGCGCGTCGGACGCGGACTGCTTCAACGGGTTCGCCTGCGTGGCGACCCCCGAGACCGGCGAGCTCGTGTGCGCGACGAACTGCGCGACGAACGTGGACTGCGCGACGGGGTACGTCTGTGACCCGGTCACGACCGGCTGCGTCGTGGCCGGCGGCGGCGGCGACGCCGGCGGCGGCGGCACCGACGGCGGTGGCCCGGACTGCTCGTCCGACGGCGTGTGCGAGGCCGGCTGCGGCTCGACCGACCCCGACTGCGGCTGCAGCTGCGACCGCGACACGACGCGCTGCGACGCGGTGAGCTCCGGCTCGACGACGGCGTGCCAGTGCGACCCCGACTGCGGCATCGCCTGCACCAGCGATGGCTCGTGCGACACGTTCTGCCCGGCGGATCGCGACCCGGACTGCGAGACGTCCGAGTGCGCCTGCGACGTGTTCGGCGGCGTGTGCGAAGCGGCCGAGTTCGGGTCGACCACGACCTGCGCCTGTGACGAGGACTGCGTCGGCGGCGCGGTGGCGTGCAGCGAGGACGACCACTGCGACTCGTACTGCCCCGAAGGCACCGACCCGGACTGCGGCGAGCCGATCGAGTGCTCGTGCGACTTCAACGAGGGCATCTGCGAGCCGAACGCGGACGGATCGTCGGACGCCTGCGAGTGCGACCCCGACTGCGCCGGCGGCGAGCAGCCCTGCAAGTTTGACGGTCACTGCGACTCGTGGTGCCCCGACGGCTTCGACCCGGACTGCGAGTAATCCGACGCCGCTGATCGCGCCCGCCTGATCCCGCAGACATTCATGTCCACGCGACAGGGCAAGCCGCCCCTCGACGAGAGCGTCGACGTCGGGTTCGATCCCACGGTCGGACTCGACGACACGCGCGTCGGTACGGTCGACGATGCGCCGTCAGACGGCACGGCGACGGGGGCGTACGCGGTCCAGGACGTGTTGCCGCAGGGCCGCGAGATCGCCGGGCGGTACAGCCTCGAGCGGGTCGTTGGCCGCGGCGGCTTCGGCGAAGTCTGGGCCGCCCGGGATCGCATCTTCGACGAGCCGGTCGCGGTCAAGCTGCAGAAGCTCGCCGACGGGTCCCGCAGCGAGTGGTCCCGGCGTGAGGTCGCGACTCTCGGGCTGCTGCAGCTGCCCGGGGTGGCGGCTCTGCGCGACGAGGGCGTCGAAGACAACCTGCGCTTCGTGGTCATGGACCTCGTCGACGGGCGGCCCTTCCCCGGGCTGGGGGCGGGCGAGGACCTCACCGCGACGGCGTGGTCGTGGGACGAGATCGCCCCAGCGACGCTCTCAATGCTCGACGCGCTCGGTCGTGTGCATGCCTACGGCGTGGTGCACCGGGACCTGAAGCCCGAGAACGTGCTCGTAGACGCGAGCGGCCACGCGACGCTGCTCGACTTCGGCGTCGCGTTCAATCCGGACCTCGACTCGTACAGCGACCGGCGGATGGCGGGCACGCCTCGGTACCTGTCCCCTGAACAGGTGCGCGGTCGCGGGGGGGATCCACGTTCGGACCTGTACGCGGTCGGCGTGATGCTCTTCAACGCCCTGAGTGGCCGCTGGCCACACGACGCGCCGGACCGCGACACGCTCTTTCAGCGCAAGCTGTCGCAGCCGGCGCGCCCGCTGCGGACGGCCGCGCCGGACGTGCCCCAGGCGGTCGCCGAGGTCGTGGACCGGCTGCTGCAGTTCCGGTCGAGCGATCGCCCCGGGTCCGTCGCCGAGCTCGTGGCCGCGCTGAAGGGGGCCGACTACGTCGATCCGATCGAGGCCCTCACCGGGGTCGACGCGTTCGGCGACGTGGCGACGGTCGCCGAGCTGCGCGGCCTCTTTGCCGGCTCCGATCGGCTTTCGCGTGTGCCGACCCATGCGGCCGAAGAACTCCATCGTCGGACCCAGGGCGATCGAGAGCGGGTGCGCACCGAGCTCTCGGCGTGGGTCCGGTCCCGGATCGCGCGCATCGAGGGCGGGCGGGTGCTCATCGAGCGGCCCGCGCTCGAGCGCCTCGAGGCCGGTCTGCGTGTTGCGCCGCGCCCGCGACCCACGGGCGACGACAGGCTGCCGGACGGCCCGCTCGTGACCGCCCTCGGACTCGCCGACGGTCAGCTGACGGTCGACGAGATCGCCAGCGCGATGCAGCGGTCGGTCGCGGATGTGGCACGCATGGTCGACGAGCTCGTCCACCGTGGGGTCGCCGATCGATACGGGGACACCGCCCGCCTGGGTGCGCCTGAGGGGGTCGCGCGCCGCGACGATGTCGGGCGCGTGTGTGCATCGCTCGTGGCGGCGTTGCCAGGGCATGACCTGCGCCGGTTGCGGATCGCGGTCGCCGCGGGTTCGAAGGGCCGCGTCCGCGAGACGGCGCTCGATGTCGCGCGAGCTGCGGTCGACGTCCACGAGATCGAGTCGATGCGTGCCGCTGCACGGGTCGGTGTCGAGCTGACCCTCCGCGGCGACGACGGCCCGATTGCCCGTGAACTTCGGTACTACCTGTGCCTCGGTTGGGCATTTGTGGACACACGTCGGGCCAAGGAGACCGCGCTCTACCTTGCCCAGCAGGAGCGCGGGGCCGTCGACCCCCGGTGGGCGGCTCTCGAACCTGCGGTCCGCGCGTCGCTCACCAGCATCCGACGCGGGGGGGAGCAGGCGCTGCAGGTGCTCAAGGCGTCGCGCCACTCCGGTGACCCGACGTGTGATGGACTTCGGTTGGGCCTGGCGATCTCGGTGTGCAATTATCTGCCACTCCGCCGCCACGACGAGGTCATCGCGATCGTGGAACCGCAGGTCGAGGGGCACGAGGTCGCGCGTGCACGGGCCGCGGTCCGGGCGCGGCGAGCATACCGCGAAGGTGACTTCGAACGTTCTGCGCACTGGTACGAGCGCGCGGCCCATCATACCGGGGCAGATCTGCCGAGCCCGCTGCATCTCAGCAACGCCGCCAGCGCGGCAATGGAGGCCGGCGCATTCGACGAAGCACGGCGCATGATGCGCGACGCCTGGAGCGCAGTGTCCACAGGAGCCGGGTGGACGACGCTTGTTGCGATGCGACTCGAATGGATCGATCGCTTGATCGCCTACCGTTCGCGCGAGTGGGGGGGGCCCGATCTCGAGCTCGTCGGCGCAACGCTGGAAGTTCCGGCGCAGCCGACGAGTGTCCTCATACTCATTACGGAAACCATGATGTCGGTTCGCTGCGGCAACGTGGAGGTCGCACGGGAGCTCGTGGCCAGCGGCTCATCCGTGATGGCGGCCGGAGGGATGGTTGCGCAGGTTGTGTGGACCATGGTCGCCTACGCACTTGGCGTGGACGGTGTGTCGATCGCAGCGGTGACGGACGCACTCGATGCCGGGGACCTGCCCCCGCTGATCGAGGCCCAGGCGCTCCGGATGCTGCACGGCTCTGGCGATGTCGGCGACGACGCGCTCGAACGAGCGAATGCGTTGTGCACGTCGATGGGCGTCCCGGACGACATGGTCCGCGAGATTCTGACCATCGCAGAATGCCGCGGCGCGCCGCTGCCCTGGGAACAGGCGTGAACGACCGACGGCTCGACCTCACGCGTCGTGAGGCCGAGCCGCCAGGCGAATGGAGTCGTCGATCACCAGGTGCCGTACGACGACGTCTCCTGGATCTTGTCGGTGTAGAGAGTGCCGTTCGGCTGCTTCGCGACCCAGTCCTTGAATTCGGTCGAATCCTTGAACGTCGGGGCGCTGACGGGATCGAGCGTGAACTTGGCGTAGTCCGGAATCGTCGTGTTCGCCTTGACCAGGTAGCACGTCACCTTGTTGCCGCCCGAGTCGCTCGTCCACGCGTAGCCGACGTAGGCGCCGTCCTTGAGGACGCCGAAGGAACCAACGTCAATCTGCGTGGGGAAGAAGTGCGTCGTCATCGTTTCGCTCCTTGGCGTGGGGATACCGCGATCTGAGTTGCAGGGGCACCGCGCGGCGTCGGGACCCCTCGATGAATGCTGGATTGGCTCGCAACGCGGACGCCCTCGAGGGCGTCGCCGCGCACGCGCTCGATGAGGCGCTCTGCATCGAGCAGACCCGTCTCGCTGATGTCGTGCGGCGCACCCGGCGAACGTGTCGCCCGTCGAAGGTGATCGCGGAGTTGACCGGTTGCAAACGGTTTCGAACCCGGCGGTTGGTTCGTGAGGGCACGTGCGATCATCCCTGCAGCGCGGGCAGCTGCGATGGAGGTACCGCTGGCGGACACGACGCCATCTCGCGTCGGCACGGGGACGGCTTCACCCTCGACCCACGTGTCGATGCGTCCCGTGACCGGGCCGCCCGCACAGCTCCAGGGGAGTGCGTGCGCGATGGGTCGGCCGTCCGGGCCGGACTCGACGCGCACGGCGCCGACCCGCAACGCCTGTGCCGCGGACGCCGGCACGCCCAGGGTGTCAGCGGGGTCAGCGTCGTCGGGGTGTACGCGCCCTCCGTCGAGGCACCACACGTCGACCGGCGACGCGCAGGTGATGATCACGGATGTCGTCGAACTCGGCGTGTTCAGCTCGAACGTGCTCGTTTCGTTGGTCGTTTCGTCCAGCACGACGACTGCGTCGCCGCCATCGGCCGAGGCGGGTTGCGTGACGCGCACGGCGTCGCCGGTGCGCCGGGCACGCACACAGAGTCGCAGGGTCGTCGCGCCGGGGGACGACACGAGCCGCACCGGGGTCGTATCGACGGCGACGGCGTGCAGCCCGGCCATGCGGTGGTTGCCCGCAGCGCACACCACGTGCACGCCGGCGCGCGACGCCAGCCGGTCGATGGCGCGCTCCACGGGACCATCGCCCAGCGGGGGGGCGGTCCACGTCGACAGGGGCAACACGACGACCACGGGTCCGGGGCGCCGAATCGTGCCGACCGCGTCGAGCGCGGCACACAGGGCGTCTTCGGGCACCGACATCCCGCCTGCGGTGCGCTGGTACACGGCGATCGCGCCGACCCGAACATCGGGGGCCACGCCGCCGGCGAATGCTCCGAGTGGCGCGCCGGCGCAGGCCGCCACGAGCCCGGTCGCGTGCACGTCGAGCCCCTCGGGCAGCGTCTCCTGATCGTGCCCCCCCGGGACGATGCGCCACCCCTCGGGGGACGGTACCGCCTGCCAGCCGCCGAGCCACCGGTCCGCGAGCAGGACTTGTGCGGCACACACCGTGCCGTCGATGAACCATACGACGGGATCGTCTGGATCGCCGGGCACTTCGATCACGCCCGTGCGTGGCGCGGCGGTCGCAGCGCTGCGCAACGATGCGGTCGCGCGGTTCGCCATGGGCGAACGTGCACGGACGTCCGCCGGCACGACCCCCGTGGGCCGCCCCGCTGTGTCACGGTGCGAGATCGACACCGTATTCTCCGGAACGAATGACACGTCGCACACTAGCCCCCATGGCCATCGCGCGCACGCACGCTGCACTTCGGTGACAGGAGCCGCGGCACGGGCCGCCGGTGTAGCGTCGGATCAGACGCCGGCGATGCGCTCGGCGAGGTGCCAGCTGATCGCCGAGATCGTGTGCGCCGGGTTCACGCCCATGTTCGTCGGGTAGAGCGACGAGTCGAGGACGTAGAGCCCGGGCACGTCGTGCACCTGGCCGTCGAGCCCGACCACGCTGGTCGCCGGATCCGGCCCCATGATCGTCGTACCGAAGAGGTGGGACGCGATGCCGTGAAAGAGGCGCGGGTCGTTCGGCACGTCGTCGAGGGCGCGCATCTCGTCGATCGACGTGACCACGTCGGGCAGCCCGTGCACGCCGGGGTACAGGCTCGTGGCCCCGGCGCCGAACGCCATCTCGGCGAGGCGTCCGAGCCCGATCTTGATGATCGCGATGTCCTGCGCCGAGAAGCCGTACCGGATCGACGTGCCGCCGAAGAGCCCACGACGCACGCGCCCCATGAAGTCGGACCGCACCTGTACGCCCCACTGGGCGACGTGCCCCCAGTCGGCGATGCGATGCATCAGCTCGCGGCCGAACCCCGGCAGGCGCGCGGCGCCGACCTCGAGGGGCACGCCGACCGACTCGAACTTCATCTTCTCGTCCCACCAGTGGGTGGTCTCGTGGCCCTGGGTCGCCCCGAACCACATGTCGACCGGCTCGTCGAAGGTGGCCATGATCGAGACGCCGGGGTGGGCCTGCAGGCGGCGTCCGACCTGCTTCGAGCGCCCCCGGATGCCGTTGGCGAGCAGCAGCAGGGGCGACTGGATCGCGCTGGCGGCGACGAGGACCCGCTTCGCGTGCACCACCATCTCGGGGCCGCGCTCGCCGGTGATTGGATCGACGAACACACCCTCGACCCCCGTCACCCGACCCGCGGCGCGCAGAAAGCGCTCGGCGCGGCAGGTGGCGTAGAGCCGTGCGCCATCGCGCATCGCCTGCGGGATGAGGGTGACGTCCATGCTCTGCTTGCGCCCGGTCGGGCAGGCCTGCAGGCAACGGGCGGTCGCGCGACAGCCGATGACGTTGCGCTGGATGACGTTGTGCCGGATGCCGAGGGCGTCGCCGCCGGCACCCATCAGGCGGTTGTTCTGCCCGCGGGCCGGCTCGGGGGCGGGCGCGACGGACAGCTCGACGTCGAGGCGGTCGTAGATCCGGTCGAGGTCCTTCATGGGCACGGCGTTGCCCCACCCGAACTCGTCGACCCAGCGGGCGTGGATCTTCTCGGGCACCCGGTGCACGATCGCGCCGTTGATCGTGGTCGACCCACCGACGCTGCGCCCCTGCAGGATCGGCAGCACGCCCTTCGCCTGGGCGACCTGGAACCCGACGTCGCGCCACGCCTGCTTGAACCCGGTCCACTGGTCATGGCGCCGCACCTCGAGGGGCACGAACGGCCCCTCTTCGAGCATCACGACGTCGAGCCCGGCGGCCGCGAGCACGCGCGCGGCGGGCGCGCCTGCGGCGCCGGTGCCGATGATGACCACGTCGCAGTGGTCCTCGATGCGCTTCATCGCGCGGGCGTCGCCGATGTGGATGATCTCGCCGGGCTCGCTCATGCCGTCCCCTCGGCGGCCGGTGCAGTCGCAGCGGACGCAGCTGCGGGCGGTTCGGGCGCCCGCGGATCATCGCTCGCCGGGGCCAGGGCCGCTGCGGCGTTCGCGTGGGCGATGGCGTCCTGCCGGGTCAGGTCGGCGCCGGGGGTCGGCTCGCCGCGGGCCCACGACGGGTCGGCGGCCAGCAGCGGGATGCCGATCTGGCGCTGCACCGCCGGCAGCGCGCAGTACCCGAGGGCGCCGACCATCTTGAGCAGCGCGGGGAGCTCGCGCAGCGCCCAGACGCGGCTCGACCCCAGCTTGTGCAGGACCTGCTCGCGGTCCTCGCGCGAGAGCCCGACGAAGGTGCGTGCTCGGCCGATCACGAAGAGCGGGCAGAGCAGGATCACCCACGTCGCGAGGCGGATGCCGAGCGCGGGCTGAAACGGCGCGTGGTCGAACACGTCGTCGACGAACCGCTCGAGCCCCACGTCGCCAGCGCCGGCGGGCAGGGCGTCCGTCGCGCCACCGGGATAGATGGCGTCGAAGATGGTCACGAGCCAGCGGCGCTCGAACGGTGTGATCTGCATCGGTGTCCTCGACCTCACGTGCTGCGGTTCTACCGCGCGGTCGGTGCGGTGAACAGCGTGCAGCACCCGGGTTCAAGCGCGGGCGCTGTCGGGGTATGCTCCGCGGCGTTGCACCCGACGCAGAGGGATCATGAGCAGCACTGGCTGGGCCATCGACCTCGGCACGACGAACACGGGAATCGCACGGTGGGATCCGACGAGTGAGCGGCCGCGTATGCTGCAGCTCGACGAGATCTGCCGTGCGCCCGACGCCGAAGACCCCCTCGAAGCGCCGCGGCTCGTGCCGTCGGCCACCCACATGCTGGGCGAGCTCGACTTCTGGACCCGCGTCGGCGCGTGGCCCCTGCTGTCGAAGCGTGTCTTCTGGGGCCGCCGAGCGTGGATCGGCCGACCGGCGCTCGACCGAAACACGGGCGAGCCGAAGCCGAACTTCGCGCTCACGTTCAAGCCGTACCTCGCGCGCTCGCCCCTGCAGACGATCGCCCGCGCAGGCGGTCGCAACATCTCGGCCCGTGACGTGGCGCGGACCTTCGTGCGCGAGCTCTTCGCCGAGGTGCACCGCACGACCGGGGAGCGGATCCGCAAGCTGACGGTGACGACCCCGGTCGACTCGTTCGAGTCGTACCGCGCCGAGGTGGCGGCGGCGTTCAAGGACGCCGGCGTGCGCGAGCTGAAGTTCGTCGACGAGCCGGTCGCTGCGGCCATCGGCTACGGGCTTGGCCTCAAGCGCGAGCGCATCGTGCTCGTCGTGGACTTCGGCGGCGGCACGCTCGACCTCGCCCTCGTACGCATGACCGCCCGTGAGATGCAGGACGGCGTGTGCGAGGTCATCGCCAAGGCCGGGCGCCCCATCGGCGGCAACCACGTCGACCGCTGGCTGCTCGAGGAGTTCTGCAACCGGCTCGGGTACCCGCTCAGCGAGGACGCGGCGACCGACAACGCCCGGTTCTGGTACCGGATGATGCTCGCCGAGGCGTGCCGAGTGAAAGAAGAGGTGTTCTTCAACCCGTCGGCGACCTTCCTGCTGACGCCGCCCGAAGAACTACGCTCATTCGAGGCGCGGATCCACGGGGACGCCGGCACCCTCGACATCACGAAGGACGACATCGTCCAGATCCTCACGGACCGCGGGCTGTACCGCGAGCTCGAGGAGTGTGTCGCCGAGATCGACCAGCAGATGCGCAACCACGGGATGAGCCGCGACGACATCGGCGACGTGCTGATGGTCGGCGGATCGACCCTGCTGCCGAACGTGTACCCGCTCTTCGAAGAGGCGTTCGGTCGCGGTCGCGTGCGGGCGTTCCAGCCGTTCGAGGCGGTCGCCTGGGGCGCGTCGGCGTTCTCGGCGGGGGGCATCCAGACGTCGGACTTCATCGTCCACGACTACGCCCTCGTGACGTACGACCTGCAGACGCACGAGCCCCAGTACCAGGTGATCATCAAGCGGGGGACCCGGTTCCCCACGCGGCCGAACCAGTGGGAGCGCAAGCTCGTGCCCACCTGTTCGCTCGGCGAGCCGGAACGCATCTTCAAGCTGGTGATCGCCGAGATCGGCTCGGCGGACAGCGAGGACCGACGGTTCTCATGGGACCGCGCCGGTCAGCTGCACAAGATCGGCGGCGAGAACCCCGGCAGCGGCGCGCCGCTCGTGGTGCCGCTGAACGAACAGAACCCGACCCTCGGGACCCTCGACCCGCCGCATCCCCCGGGCGACCGGACCCCGCGGCTCGAGATCTCGTTCGGCGTGAACGCCGATCGGTGGCTGATCGCGACGGTGAAAGACCTCAAGACGTCGAAGGTGCTCCTGAACGGGGAGCCCGTCGTTCAGCTGCTCTGACCCCGGGTTCGACGTGTCCGACGCCTTCTTCTCGATCCTCGCCGTGTTCGCTCCGCTCGCCCTCTTCGGCGGCATCGTCGGGCTCGCGTTCGTCGCGTCCCAGAAGGCGGCGCGGCGGCGACGCGAGGCGTGGACCGAGGCCGCTCGGCGCCTGCGGATGACCGTCGACGTGCGACGCGCGTACCGTCCGAAGATCTACGGCGAGCGTGATGGCGTCTCGGTCCTCGTCGACGTGTACACGACGGGATCCGGCAAGAACAAGAGCACCTGGACCCGCTATCAGGTGACGACGAAGGGGGCCGCCGCGGCGCTCAACCTGGGGCCCGAGAACTTCTTCTCGTCGATGGGCGTCTCGCTCTCGAGCCGGGTCGATCACCAGATCGGCGACCGCGCGTTCGACGACGCGGCGATCATCGACGGCAACGAAGCCTCGGCCCTCGCGGTGCTGCATCACGGGTTTCGCGAGCCGTTCGCGGCGGCGATGCACCAGGGCGTGCGCCTGAAGGCGGGCACGTTCTATCTGCGGCGCAGCGGCGTGACCCGCGACACGGACCGCCTCGTGTACGAGGTCGAGCGGCTGCTCGCGCTGGCTCACTCGGCCGAGGTCGGGCACGTGGTGCGTCGCATCGCGCGCAACGCCCTCACCGACCCCGAACCGGGGGTGCGTCAGCGGTGCTTCGAGTACGTGCTGGCGCGCCACCCGAACCACGACGCCACGCGGCACCTGCTCGAAGAGGGCCGCCGGTCCCCGTGGGCCGACGTGCGCATCCGCGTGGCGTCCCGCCTCGGCAAGGACGGCCTGCCGCTGCTCGAGGGTGTCGTCGGCGACGCGCGCATCGCGCCCCAGTGGCGCGCCGAGGCCCTGCGCCGAGCGGCGGGGCTCGGCTCGTCGCGCACGGCGGAGCTGGCGATTCACGTCGTCGAGACCGGATACGGCTCGCTGCTCGATGCCGGGCTCGACGTGGCGCTGCGCATGCGGCTGCCCGCTTTCGCCCCGCGGATCCGGGCGCGGCTGCAGCGACACGACGTGCACGATGTGCCGCGGGCCCTGCGTGCTCTTGCGGCGACCGGCGACGCGTCGGACGAGGCGCTGCTGCTGACGTACCTCGACGCGGACGACGAGCCGACGGTCATCGCCGCCATCGAAGGCCTCGGCACCCTCGCGTCGATCGGCGCCGTCGAGGCGCTGCTGGAGCTGTCGAAGGGCGTGTTTCGCGACCGCGACATCAAGCGCGCCGCCCGCGCCGCCGTCGAGTCGATCCAGGCCCGCGCCGGCGGCGGTGGCCACGGCGGTCTCGCCGTCGCCGCCGAGGTCGAAGCCGGCGGGCACGTCGCGGTGGTCGCCGAACACGGCGCGCAGGCGGTCGACGAGGTCACCGAGACCGCGGCCGCCACGATGAAGCGATAGGAGCCCGGTGGATCCGACCCTGATGATCATTGCGACGCTGATCCCCTTCCTGTTCGCAGGTGGGGTGCTCGGTGTGACCGGCGCGATGAAGGCCGGGCGTCGGGGGCGGGCGAAGCGGCTGCAGAGCAAGCTCGTCGACCGGGGGTGGGCGTCGAAGCGCGCGCAGCTGCCGCCGGGCGAGGGCGATGCAGGGCCGAGGGGCGGGGTCGATGGTGACTCGGCGCGAGCGCCGAACGGCACGCCGGCGACGCCCGCGGTGGCGGAGCCGGTGACGAACCTTCGGGTGACCGGCGACGACGACGTCACCGACTTCATCGGGCTGTCGGGGCTGTGGCGGGGCTACGAGGTGCGGGTCCAGGTCGATCACGTCGCGACGAACGAGGGGACGCAGCAGATCTACTTCGCGTCGATGAAGCTGCCCGTGGACTGGGCCGGCGGCGCGTGGATCCAGCCCGAGCGGCGGCCGGACCGGGTCGATGCCGAGGTCACGTTGCCGCAGGACGCCTTCCCCACGGCGACCGAGGCCTTCGGGGATCGGGCGGCCGTCATCGCGCTGCTCAACGAGCGCGTGCGGGCCTGCCTCACGGACTGCGAGACCTCGATCGAGGGGGGCCACGCGCGGACGTCGATGCGCTTCGTCGTGTTCTCGCTCGACCGGATCGAGGCCGCGTTCGAGCAGCTGACGCGGCTGTGCGACGCCGTCCCGCGGCTCGACTGCGTGGCGTCGCTCGAGCAGATCGTACTGCACGATCCGTGGCCGTCGATGCGCGGCGCGGCGTTCGACGCGCTGACGTCGGGCCGCTCGAGGGCCCGGGACGCCTTCGTCGACGAGGCGCTGGAGTCGCCGTTCGTCGACGTCCGCGCCCGGGCGGCCGCCTTTCGCGGGCGGGCCGCGCTCGACGTGGCGCGCGAGGTGCTGCGGGACCGCGCGGCCGCGCCGGCCCCACGCGCCCACGTCGCGCGGCTCGTCGCGACCCACGACGCGTCGCCGGACGTCGCCGAGGCCATCGCCGCCGGGCTCGAGCACGACGACGCGTCGCGGGCGATGCAGTGGGCCGACGCCGCCCGGGTCGTGCTCGAGCGGACGCAGGGGGACCTCGCGATGGGCGGTCGTGCGGCCGAGCGCGCGTCGGCGGCTCGGGACCGGGTCCTGCGGGCGCTGCACGCGCGCATCGAGAGCGACGCTGATGTCGCGCTCGCGCACTACGCGCTGGCCGCCGAGGTCGGCGACGACGACTGGTACCCCGCGCTGGCGAAGGCGTTCGATCACGCCTTCGACGAATTCGTCGTGGCCGCGCTCTCTGCGATCGCCGAGACCGCCGGCCTCGGGCGCGTCGAGCACCTGAAGTCGTACGCCGGCGAGTCGACCGGGCTCGGCGCGAGCGTGCGGGTGAATCGCCCGTGGTCGCGCAAGTTGAAGCGCGAAGCGGATCGCACGATCGCGCGCATCCAGGAGCGCCGGGGTGGCGCCGCCGGCGGGCTCGCCCTCGCCGACCATGCCGAAGGCGCGCTGGCCACGGTGGACGAATGACCGGGGAGTGGATCGCCGCCTGCGTGGTCGGCGGATTCGCGATGCTCGCGATCGCGGCCGGAGTGCGCCAGACGCGGCGCATCAACCGGGCCTGGGCGCTGCTCGCGCAGAAGCACGCGCTGGACTACCTCACGGCGGCGGACGGCGGCCCCCGACTGACCGGCGCGGTGCACGGGCGCGACGTCCGGATCGACGTGGTCACCACCGAGCACCGGGGCCGGCGGGTGGCGTGGACCCGCGTGCGCGTCGACGCCGCGCTGCCCCCGTCGGTCGTCATCCTGCGCGACGCCGATGCCCCGGGGGACGCGTCCGCGCCGCTCAAGCTCTCGGGAGCTGGTGCCGACCTCGTGGCGAACACGTCGCCGTCGCTACTGACCTGGCTGCAGGACGCCGAGGAGTGGCGCGACGTGCGGGTGTCGGGCGGCGCGCTCGAGGAGTACGTCGAGGGCGTGCTCGACGACGTCGAGGCGATCGACGGCGTCGTCGAAGAGCTCGTCGTCCGCGCACGGGTGCTGCTGGCGGCGCGGGGGCATCGCGACGACGCCCCCGAAGCGCTCGCCGTGGCCATCGACCCCCGAGCCCCCGCGGCCGTGCGGGCGGAGGCGCTGCACGTCGTTGCCATCTGGGCGCCGGACGGCTGGCGCGATGCGCTCGACGCGCTCGTCGACGACCAGGCGCCCGAGGTGCAGCAGGCGGCCCGCGAGATCCGCGCGGTCGTCGGCGACTGACGACCGGTGCGCCCGGGGCGGCGTCGCGGTGGTCGACCGGCCGATCCCGCGGTACGCTCTCGACGACGGCTCGACACGACGCACGCCGCACCGATGTTCGGCGGGCGCGCCTGACGCGCGCACCGCAGCCCGGGGACGATCATGGCGAACAAACGCAACCAGATCCTGCGCACCTACCACTCGGCGGCGCGCGCCGACTACAGCCTGGTCATCCTGCCGGTGCTGATGATCCCGCTCGTGGTCTGGGCGTTGATCGAGATCCCGACGGTCCTCGAAGCCGAGAAGGGCCTCGAGTGGTACTGGTTCGCAGGCGCGATCGGCGCGCTGCTGCTCTTCCCCCTCTGGGCGAAGATCAAGGCGCTGCTGTTCAGCCGGTTTCGCGTCACGACCGACGCAGTGCTGCACGAGCACGGGCTGATCAGCCGGTCGAGCTCGGAGATCCGGATCCAGGACATCCGCAACGTCGTCGTGAATCAGGGCGTGCTCGATCGGATCTTCATGGTCGGCGACATTTCGTTCTCGTCGGCCGCCGGGGATTTCGAAGAGGTGCAGTTCTCGAAAGTCTCACGCCCCAACCTCGTGAAGGAGTTCGTCAAGGAGCTGCAGCGCAAGCTCAGCGATGGCGTACTCGACGACCAGGAGCGTGCGGAGCTCGACGAGATCGACCGCCGCGGTCGCGGCAAGAAGAAGAAGGCGGCCGCAGAGCCCACGCCGGAAGCGACCCCCGCGCCGGCCCGGAAGAAGCAGGCGCCGGCTGCGGCGCCGGCCGCTTCGGACGACGGCGACGACCGGGACGAGCTGTACCGGCTGCTCGCCCAGCAGGAAGCCGAGGGCGTGTCCGACGAAGGCGAGGACGCCGAAGCCGAGGCCGAAGCGACGACCGACCGGAGCTGACCGATGGACCCGAGCGTGCGCCCGCTGCTGACGTACTGGATCAAAGAACAGAAGCTCGCCGAGCGCGCGGTCGAGGCCGCGAAAGAGGACGGCGAGAAGTGGTTTCGTCGGGCGAAGCTCGCCATGAAGGCGGGCCGCGACGACATGGCCGTCCAGGCGAAGCAGAAGGCGCTCGAGGCGAAGGAGGCGTGGCAGAAGGCGCGTTTGCGTCTCGACCTCGTGAAGACCGAGCGCGAGCTGCTCAGCGGCGACATCGGCCTCGACGTCGAGGGCTTCAAGGCCGCCGAGCGCCGACGGTCCCACATCGCGGCCGAGTTTCAGAAGATGGGCATCGACCCGGGATTCGCGGCCCTGGAAGACGGCCACGAAGAGCTCGAGTCCATCGACGTGCTCGACCGGTTGCGGGACCGGATGCGCGCCGACCGCAACATCCAGCGAGGCATCCTGCCGGATCGCCCCGACGAGCCGGACGCGTCGCCGGGCACCGGGCTGGACGATGGTGCGCTGCCGACGCCGGGCGCCGGGACGCCGTCGCCCCCTGGTGGCGCTCCCCCGGCCGACGACCCACCGGCGCCGGCCCCGCCGAAGGGCGGGTTCGAAGACATCGGCTGAGCGTCGCAGCGGCGGTCGCCGCTGAACGCGCACCGCTCGTCAGGCGCCGTCGTCGATGCGGACGAGGGCTTCGATGACCGGGCGGGTGCCGGCTTCGTCGCGGACGAAGCGGCGGATCGTCTCGCGGATCGTCCGGTCGAGGGCGTCCGGGTTCATCCGGTCGCGCCCGCCAAGGCGCTCGATCGCCGCGACGAGCTCGCCGCGCGCCTCGGCGATGATCGCGCCGCCGTGATCGTCGAACGCCCCGCGGTTGAGGACCTCGGGGCCGTCGAGGATGCTGCCGTCGTCGCCGTCGACGACGAGCCAGACGATGACGACGCCGCGGCGGCCGAGCCGCTTGCGGTACTTCATCGTCTCGCCAAAGAGCGTGCCGAACACGGCGTTGTCGGCGATCGCCGGCTCGAGCTCGCGGCGCTCGACCACCCGCGCATCCGTCGCCGTCAGCTCGAGCACGTCGCCGTTGTCGAGCACGTGCGCGGTCTCGACGCCGTGGGTGCGGCCGAGGTCAGCGTGCGCTGCGAGGAACCGGTGGTCCCCGTGGACCGGGACGAGCGACTTCGGGCGGACGAGGCGCAGGATCGTCGCCTGCTCGTCGCGGCAGGCGTGCCCCGACACGTGCAGCCCGCGGTCCCGGATGATGCGGGCGCCGGATCGGACGAGGTCGTCCTCGAGCGCGGCGATGACCCGCTCGTTGCCAGGGATCGTGCGGGCGCTGAAGATGACCGCGTCGCCGGGCGACAGGCGAAACGGCTTGAACTCGCCGCGAGCGATGCGCGACAGCGCCGCCCGGGGTTCGCCCTGGCTGCCCGTGCAGAGCACCATGAGCTGGTGCGCCGGCACGCGCTCGAACTCGTCGAGGTCGACGATCAGGTGGTCCGGCAGGTCGAGCAGGCCGAGTTCGCGGGCGATCGCCACGTTGCGCTGCAGGCTGCGGCCGAGCAGCATGAGCCGCCGCCCGGTGGCCTTCGCCGCGTCGGCGGCGGCGGACACACGAAACAGGTTCGTCGAGAACTGGGTCATGATGACCCGGCCCGGCAGCGTCGGCACGACCTCGAGCAGCCGCGCGCGGACGCTGGCTTCGCTGCCGGTCGAGCCCTCGCGCAGGATGTTCGTCGAGTCCGAGAAGAGCGCGCGCACGCCGCTGTCGCCGATGCGCGAGAACCGGGCGAGGTCGAACGGCGGCTCGTCGACCGGCGTGAGGTCGATCTTGAAGTCGCCGGTGTGCACGAGGCGCCCGACCGGCGTGTCGATCACGAGGGCGTAGGTGTCCGGGATCGAGTGTGTCGACCGGACGTACTCGACGGTGAACGGCCCCAGCTCGATGGGCACGCCGTCCTCGGCGACGAAGAGGCCTTCTTCGTCGTCGAAGTCGTGGTCCCGCAGCTGGTGGCGGATCAGCCCCATCGCGAAGCGCGGCGCGTAGACGGGCACGTCGACCAGCGCGAGCAGCCACGGCAGGGCGCCGATGTGGTCCATGTGCCCGTGGGTGATGACCACGCCGGCGATCCGGTCGGCGTTTTCGTCGAGCCACCGGAAGTCGGGCAGGATCACGTTCACGCCGAACACGTCGACGTCGGGGAAGTTCACCCCGCAGTCGATGACGAGCAGCGTGTCGTCGCACTCGAGGACCGCGCAGTTCATCCCCACTTCACCGAGCCCACCGAGGGCGACGAAGCGGACGGACGGCTCGGATCCGGTCACCGCACCAGCGTTTGCGCCGGGCACGGTGTTACAGGACCTCGCGCGACGGGTCCTCGTCGTTCACCGCGAGGGTGAACCGACCCTTGACGCGGAACGTGCGCAGGTACCCGCCCTCGCGCAGCTTCACGAGCCGCTCGGCGCGAGCCTCGGCGCGGTTCGGCAGATCGCCGTACGTGTCGCGAATCTCGGCCTCGATGTGCGACGGGGTGTCGATGAACGAGGTCTTGTAGGCCTCGCAGATCGGGCACTCCATGTGGGGCTGACCGCCCTCGAGGACGAAGCCGCACGACGTGCAGCACCAGAGCACCGAATGCATGAAGGGGTTCGCGTTCATCGTCGACCGGGCGTTCCAGGGACCGCAACCTTCGAGTCGTCGTGATAAAGCGCCGTGGCGCCGATGACAACCGGATTGCGTGGCGGCGGGCCTACGTCTCGTCGTCGTCGCAGGCGGACAGGTTCTTGCGCAGGGCTTCGACCAGCCGATCCCGGGCCGCAGCGGGCATCGCCTGCAGCACCGCGTGGCGGGCGAGCTCGGTCGCCCGAAGGTACGACGCGAGAAAGGTCGCGCACTCGGCGCACCGGGCCATGTGCACCTCGAACGCCGCGCGGTCGTCGGGCTCCAGATCGCCCTCGACATAGTCGATGAGGCGGTCGGCGACGTCCTGGCAGGTGAGCGTGTGGGGCACGGGGTCTCGGCGCGTCAGCGGTCGATGTACTTCTTCAGCAGCAGGCCGACCTTCTGCCAGGTCTCGTCGGAGATGTACTCCGGCTTCGTCATCACGGCGTACTGCAGCGCCGACGACGCGTCGCACTCGGACTCCTGGCCGAGCGGCACGCTGGTGATGACGCGCTTGAGCACGTTCTTCACGTTCTTCACGTTGGCCGCGACGTTGGCCATCACCTCGCTGACGTCGACGTGGTCTTCGTCGAGCCAGACGTCGTAGTCCGTCGCGAGGCAGATGGACGCGTAACACATCTCTGCTTCACGAGCGAGCTTGGCCTCCGGCAGCGCGGTCATGCCGATGAGGCTCGCGCCCCACGAGCGGTGCAGCTCGGACTCCGCTTTCGTCGAGAAGAGCGGGCCCTCCATGCAGACGTACGTGCCGCCGTCGTGGGTGGTGATGCCCTCTTCGGCGCACGCCTTCAGCAGGACCTCGCGCAGCATCGGATGAAACGGGAAGCTGAACCCGGCGTGCACCGCGAGGTCGTCGAAGAAGGTGTTCACGCGGCTGCGCGTCCGGTCGATCACCTGGTCGGGGATCACGAAGTGCCGCGGCTCGATCTCCTTCTTGAGCGACCCGACCGCAGACACCGTGGTGAGCCAGAACACGCCGAGCGACTTCAGCGCCCAGATGTTCGCGCGCACCGGGATGGTGGTCGGGTTGTACTGGTGGCCGCGCCCGTGGCGGGGCAGAAAGGCCACCTTGCGGTCGCCGAGCATGCCGATGCGGATGGCGTCCGAGGGGGCGCCGAACGGCGTGTCGATCTCGACCTCGTCGATGATCTCGATGCCGTCGATGTCGTACAGGCCGCTGCCGCCGATGATGCCGATGCGAACGTCGTGCATGTCGCTCCACTGAAGAGACGGGGCGCACGAGCAGGGGATGCCGCTCGGGGGCCCGGGGTTTCGAGGGCGCCAGCATGCGCGGGGGGCGGCGCCTCGTAAAGCGTGGCGAACGGGCCGCGGACGTCGATCGGGGCTTGACGTCCGTACCAGTCGCGGTCACCGTTCGTGGTGAGACGTTGCTGCGGCTCGCGTGAAGAGACCGCGTCAAAGTGCCCGCCTCTATACTACTCCGTACGGGAGTCGCGCCGTCGGCCTGGTGAGCAGGCCCGTGTCCGCCTCGGTGGTCCAGCGGGAAGCCTGAAGGGTCGAGAGCGATACCCACCTTGCAATAGCAGGGTCGGGACCGACGCAAACACGGAACGGTTCTCGCGGCTCGTCTCCCTGGCGGCCCCGTCTTCGAAAGAAGGCGGGGCCGAACCGGTTCGTGGGCCTGCCGAACCGTGCGCGACGCGGCCGGCCCGACCGCCAGCCGCGTGGCGGGATCCGCTCGGCCGCGCGGTCGGTTCACGCGGCGCGGTCGGCCTCAGCCCGGCGGCCAGCTCAGGTCGCGGCCGCCGAGGACGTGCATGTGCAGGTGATACACCGTCTGTCCGCCGCGGTCGTTGCAGTTCACGACGAGGCGGTACCCGTCGTCGGCGATGCCCTCCTGCCGGGCGACCTGGGCCGCGACCCACACGAGGTGGCCGATCAGCGGCTTCTGGTCCTCGGTGATGTCGTTCAGCGTCGGGATGTGGTCCCGCGGGATGACGAGGACGTGGGTCGGCGCGGCGGCGTTGATGTCGCGAAACGCGATGCAGTGCTCGTCCTCCCAGACGCGCGTGCTGGGGATCTCACCGCGCAGGATCATCCCGAAGATCGTGTTGTTCTCGGCCATCGTGGACTCGCGAGTCAGAGGATGCGTGAGCTGTCGATGATCAGGGTGACCGGCCCGTCGTTGCGCAGGTCGACCTTCATGTCGGCGCCGAACCGGCCGGTCTCGACGGGCACGCCGGCGTCGCGCACGGCGTCGACGAAGCGGTCGACCATCGCGGACGCCGGGCCCGGATCCATCGCCGCGCCGAACGACGGGCGTCGCCCCTTGCGGACGTCGCCGTAGAGGGTGAACTGGCTGACGACGAGCACGGCGCCGCCGATGTCGGCGACGCTGCGGTTCATGCGGCCCTCGTCGTCTTCGAAGATGCGCAGCCCGAGGGTCTTGCGCACGACGTAGTCGAGGTCTGCGTCGGCGTCGTCGCGGCCGACCCCGAGCAGGACGAGCAGGCCGGCGTCGATGGCGCCGATGATGTCTCCGTCGACGGTGACGCTCGCCCGGGTGACGCGTTGTACGACGGCTCGCATCAGGTGCGCGCGGCGCCGACCTCGACCCAGTTCGGCGCGGTACCGTTCAGGCGCAGCGACAGGTCCCCGACCGGGTCGGCGGGGTGCACGAGGGCGACCTGATAGGTGCGCAGCTGGCGCAGGTGCCCGATCGTCGCGGTCTGGTCCGGGCGGACGCGACCGCTGCCGAGGATGAGCACGAGGTTGAACCCGTCGGCGCCGCCTTCGCGCGACACCGCAGCGAGCAGCCGGTCGATGGGCAGCCCTTCAGCGGACTCGTCCCACCGGCTGGTCTCGACGTGGGGATAGCGCTCGGTGCCGAGCCATCCGGCGCGCGCGATGCCGTCGAATCCGGCACCGGCGGCGTGCTCGCCCTCGACGACGAAGACCGGCTGGATGCCGCCGGGCAGGCGCGAGAGCTCGGGGGTCTCGAGCATCTCCATCACGACCGGCACGAGGGGCCGCACGACGGCGGTGCGCTCGATGATGACCGCGAGGCGGGGGGCCTTGCCGGTGGGTCCGGGCAGCAGCGCGGCCTGTCGGACGAGCTGACGAAGCTGCTCCGTCCATGCCCAGGACGGGTCGGGAGCGTCGATGACAGGGACGATGCCCGCGCCGGGCGCGGCGGTGTTCTGCGCCTCGCCTTCGCGGACCTCGGTGCTGCGGTTCGTCGTGAACCCGGTGTCGGACAGCGAGTTCACGTCGTCGAGCACGAGGCTCAGGCGGCGAGCGAGGGCGCGCGCGAGGCCGAACTCCGGGTCCTGGTCGAGCGCGAACTCGACGTCGGTCTGGGCCTCGCCGTGGCGGCCGAGCGCGACGAGCAGCCGCGCGCGCTGGTAGTGCACGAGCGGGCCGGCGAGCCCGGCGTGTTCGAGCGCGTTGCCGAAGGCTTCGAGCGCGAGGTCCGCGTTGCCCTGACCCGCGTAGGCGCGAGCGAGGTGCATGCGAGCGTCGAGGTTGCCGGGCAGGTCTTCGAGCACCGCCTGCAGACAGGCGATGGCGAGCGGGTAGTTGCGCTGCCGCAGGTGCATCGCGCCGTCTTCGAACGCCATCTCGGCTTCGTCGGCGTCGAGCGCCGTCGCGTTCTCGCGCCACTGCTCGGCTTCACCGAGGCGTCCGGCCTCTTCGAGGGTCTCGGCGGCCTCGTAGTACCAGAGCCGGTAGTACGGATAGAGCTTCACCGCGCGCTGGTACCAGGACGCGGCCTCGTCGAGGCGCCCGATGCGCCGAAGCGCGCCGGCGAGCCGGACGATGGACCGGGTGTCGTACGGGTTCAGGCCGACGAGTGCCTGGTACATCTCGACGACCTTCACGTCGTCGCCACGCTCGGCGTGGAACACGACGCGGTTGTGCCACGCGGGGACGAGCGCGGGGTCGAGCTGGCAGGCTTCTTCCCACTTCGCGATCGCGGCGTCTGCGTCGCCCTGCTGCATCAAACGCACGCCTTCGTTGAAGGCCGTCAGTGCGGACGCCTGACCGGTCGTGACGGGCAGATGGGACTGGGCCATGTCGGCAGGGGGACGGGGGCGAGGCCGGGGCGTCGGACGAGCCGGGCCCATGGCACAACAGCGGGGGTTCGAGCCCTACCAGACTGGCGGTCGGGGCCCCGAACTGTCAACGCTCTCGTCGCCGTTCGGCGCGCTCGCGGAGCGTACGATCGAGCACACACATCGACGCATGCCACGTGTGGCCGAGCGCCCCATAGATCTCGCCGAGGAGGTCCATCGCGCCGGCGCGCTCTTCGACGTCGGCGCCGAGCCACAGGGCGTTCGCGCCGGCGAGGGTCGCGTCCTGCAGGGCGCCCTCGTTGGCGAGGTCCACGGCGACCCGCAGCCACGCGGGCGCGGCGAGGGGATCCTCGGACAGGACGAGGTCCCAGACCGGGTCCCACGCCGACACCTCGCTGGCCCAGGGGTGGGTGGCGAGAGACTCGGCGAGCTGGTCCGGGCGGACCTCGGGGACGCGGTCGAGGTTCGGCATCCACGGGTCGCCGCCATAGAGCAGCGGCTGATGAAGGGCCTGCCAGAGCGCGCGAAAGCGGGCGTGGCTCGCCGGCGGATCGCCCTGGGCGGCGAGGAGCCACGCGGCGGCGAACTCCGGGAACACCCGCGTCGCCACCCGGGCCTCACGCGCCGCGAGATCGCGCCGTCCCTCTTCGAGATGGCGCGCGGCGAGCACGGCGCCGGCGCCCGGCGCGTCCGGATGCCGCTGCAGCATCGCTTCGGCGATGTCGAGGGTCCCCGGGCGGGTCGTCGAGAAGGCGTCCACGAGGTCGCTCGGCCGCCCGAGCCGCTCGCTGGCCGGCAGCACCCGGGTCTCGAGGTGCACCCGGTCGAGGCTCGGGACGTCGCCACGCCGCGCCGCCGCGACCGCGCCGAGCACGAGCCAGTCGATGAACCCGTCGAACGTCGCCGAGATCGGTACGGCGCGGTACGTCTCGTACATCCAGCAGACGACGGCCTCGCCGGGCATGCCCGGCTGCTCGGAGCGCACGAAGCAGTACCGGTTGCCCGAGCCGTCGACGGCGATGGGCAGCAGGTCGACGTGCATCGACGGCCACCGGCGCTCGGACAGCAGCTCGACCCAGTGGCGGCCGGCCTCGGCGGTGCCCGGCACGAAGAACCCGGCCTCTCCGAACCACCAGCGCCCGTCGTCGTCGGGGCTCGAGGCCGCCATGGCGAGCAGACGCAGGTACGACGAGGGCAACGTCGCCGCGTCCGTCATGGCGTGGCCTCATCGGCGGTGCGGACGACACTCGGCACGTCACCGGCGGTCACGAGCCCGGCGTCGGTGACGATCGCCCACCGGTCCCCGACGGCGAGCCAGGACGCGGCGTCGGGTTCGGTCGCCTGGCGGGTCCAGACGGCGTCAACGAGGGTGTGCAGCCCGCCGTCGTCGGTGACGAACACGTCGACCTCGCCGGCACGGATGCGGCGCGTGAGCGTGCCCGCGGGCAGGTCGCGCGGAGCCGGGGCGATCTCGGTCCACTCGCCCGCCGGGGTCTGATCGAGCCGCGGGCGGTCTTCGAGCTCGGGGTCGATCTCGCCGGGGGTGAACCGGTGCAGCGCGCCGCGCTCGTCGAGTACGTGCCAGCCGTCGGCATCGTGCCACGAGGCGACGACGTCGGTTGGCGGCCAGCCGGCGTTGTCGACCTCGGCGTCGCAGCGGTCGCGCCAGCAGCGGCGCAGGTCGGCGTCGGTGCGTGCGACCCACGACTCGCCGGCGTCGAGGCCGACGTCGAAGAGCTCGACGTCGAACGCGTGCACGAGCAGCCAGCCGTCCGAGATGCGCCACCACACCTGGTGTTCGCTGGCGGCGACCATGCGGCCGGCGTCGTCGACGGCGATGGCGCGGATCGGCTCGGGCGTGGGGACCGGGGCGACCTCGGGGTCGAGGTCGTCGAGCAGCACGCCGGCCAGCGCGGGCGGCGGCGGCGGGGGCAGCGGCTCGCCGTCGGGCCCGAGCTCCGGCGCTTCGGGCTCCGCCGGGGCCTCGGGCACCTCGGGGGTCTCGGGCTCCGGCGGCGGCGGCGGGATCGCGCGCCACGGCTGGGCGATGAAGGTCGCGCCGGTGCGGGTCCACAGGGTCGGCACGCCCCCGTCGTCGACCGTCGCGACCACGACGCGCTCGCCGTCCGGGGACGCCGCCATTGCGGTCGGCACGCCCGAGGCTTCGAGCGGTGCGGGCAACGCGGCGGTGAGGCGGGTCCACGACGTGCCGTCGTGGATCCAGACGCCCTGGTCGGATCCGCGGCGCAGGGCGAGGACGCCGCCCTCGATCGGGCGCGCGGCGAAGAAGCCGGACACCGGCGGCTCGACGATCCACGTGCGTCGGCCTCGCTCGACGCGCGAGACCGAGCCGTCGGCGTGGATCAGCGTGTTCACGCCGCGAGGCTCGATCGGGGTCGGCGGCACGACGCCGGCGATGTCGCCGCTGGTGCCGGGCACCATGCGCCACGCGCCGTCGACACGGCTCAGGAGCCCGATGTCGCTGGCGGCCCAGAGGGCGAAGTCCGTGCGGACGATGTCGCGAAAGCGGGTCGGGACGTTGCGGCCGGCGGGCGCGCCCGGGACCGTGTCGCCGGCGGCGAGCTCGTCACGCCACCCGCCGACGCTGACGGTGCGGATCGCGTCGTGAAAGACGAAGCGTGCGCCGCCGTCGCCGTCGGCGACCACCCGGCGGAGTCCGGCGTCGATCTCGAAGGTCGTCGTCGTCGTCAGCGAGAGCCAGCGCAGACCGGGCTCGCCGAGGCCGACGGAGTACACGGCGCCGCCGGTGCAGGTGGCGAACGCGGCGGTCTCGCCGAACGCGACGCCGGTGAGGCCGGGGCAGGCGGTGAGGTCGGGCAGGGCCAGCGGGCTCGTCATCGGCAGGAACCGTCCGCCGCCGCCGATCCAGGTCTGACCGGTCGCGCCGACCCACCAGTGCAGCCCGACGTGGTCGGCGGCGAACTGGCGCAGGGGGGTGTCGGGCTCGCCGCCGTCGAACGCCTGGGGCGTCGGTTCGAGCTCGCCGGACAGCGGCGCGCGGTACAGGTGGCCCCAGGGGCTCCACACCCACAGGTCGTTCGGGCCGGGGTGCAGGCGCAGGCGGACGCCGTCGACGGCGTTGAGCTGGCTCCAGTGGTCGCGGTCCCAGCGGGCGACGAAGCCGTCCTCGCCGACGCAGAGCACACGCCCGGGCTCGAGGGGGGCGCAGTCGTCGACGCGGGCCACCGGGTCGCCGTCGGGCACGGTGACCCAGGGGCGCGTGGATCGCTGCTCGAGGCCCTCGCCCCACGGGGACGCGTTGCCGGCCTGGTCGACGGCGCGCACATAGAACCGGCCGGTGGGGCCGTCGATGGCGACGTCGATCGTGTCGAAGCCGGGCAGGCTGCTCGTCAGGGGCGTGTCGTCGCGCGACGGGGACCGCCACGGTTCGACGATGTGCAGCACCTGGTACGCGATCGTGTCGCCGGGCGAGACGTCGTCCTCGGCGGGGTCCCACGCGAGGCGGTACACCCCCTGGCCGAGGAGCTCGACGCGCTGCACGCCGTCGAAGCGGGGGGGGAACACGTCACGGTCGGGCAGATCCGGGCCGTCGTGGTCGTCGACGGCGATCGGCGCGGTCGGACCGGTCGGACCGGTCGTGGGGTCACCACCGCGGTCGCCGCAGCCGGCCGTACCGGTGGCTGCGACGGCGACAAGGCAGGCGAGCGCCCACCCGAGGGGGGCGCGCACGCGAACGGCGTCGGCAGCGGTCGGCTGTGGCATCGAGATACGACCCGTTTGCGCCGTGCGCGACGTCCGGCGAGCGCAGGGACCCGACGCGACGCGCCGGACCCTCGCTCGCTCGCGGGCACGCCCGGCGGCAGAGGAGGTCTTGAGACGATACGAAGCGGCCGTGTCGACCGTCAACCGGCGTGGTGCCGGTCGAGGTGCCGCTCAGTCCTCGCTGTGCGGCTCCATCATGGCCGCGATCGTCCGACCCTCGTCCTTCGGCTGCTGGGTGACCACGCCGAGGTCCTTCATGGTGTCGAGGATCTTCGCCATCTTCTCGTACCAGAGCGGCTTGTGGGCGTGCTCACGTCCACGCAGTCGCATGACGAGCTTCACGCGGTCGCCCTTCTCGAGAAAGCCGCGGGCCTTGTTGACCTTGGTCTCGAGGTCGTGCGTGTCCGTCTTGGGCCGCAGGGTGATGGTCTTCACCTCGACGCGGGCGGCCTTCGTCTTCGACGCCTTCTTGGACTGCTCGTATCGGAACTTGCCGTAGTCCATGATGCGGCAGACCGGGGGGCGAGCACCCGGCGCGACCTCGACGAGGTCCAGTCCAGCTTCGGCCGCCATCTCGCGGCCTTCGTCGGGCGACATGATGCCCAGCTGCTCACCTTCGGGACCAATGACCCGGATCTGGCTGATCCGGATCTGATGATTGACCCGGTGCATACTCTGGTCGCGCTGCACCGGACGTGGTCGTCTTCCTCGCAATGTGGCTCCACTCTCGACAGGATTGAATCGTGGCCCGGATTTCGGGCCCTCCGTTGCCCGGCCATGGCCGGGGACTTCGCGGGCGATTGCATAGACGATAGCAGACGGCTTCGCAACGCGCTGCCCCCAATTGCGGGGATTTGTGCGCGAAGCGGCCCCGTTCAGCCGTCCGACGCCCCGAGGAACGCCAGGACGTGGTCGCGCCAGGTGTCCGGCGCCTCGATCGGGATCGTGTGCCCGCAGCCGGTCACCGTCGCGTGCGTGGCGCCCAGCGCTTCGGCCAACGCGGCGGCCGAATCGGTCGACACGAGCAGGTCGCCGTCGGACGTGATCAGCAGGGTGGGGCAGACCACGGCGCCGACGTCGTCGAGGGGCGGCGCGTACTGCCGCAGCCCGTCGAGCAGCGCCTGCAGGCCGTCCCGGGTGTTGCGCTGCAGGGTCGCCCGCACCATCGCGTCGAGGTGCTTCTGGTTCGCCGCGAGGAAGTCCTCGCCGAGGATCGTCGGGATCGCCATCCACGCCATCGCCTCGAGTCCGCCGAGGCGCAGCACCTCGGCCCAGCCGCGAGTGATCGTCTGGCGCAGGGCGTCGGCGTTCGTGCCGATCGACGTGAGGACAAGGCGCTCGATCTCGAGGGGGTAGCGCGCCGCGTACCGGAGCGCGATGCGCGATCCGTGGCTGAACCCGCACAGGATCGGGCGCTCGTCGAACGCGAGGTGCCCGAGCAACGCGTGCAGGTCGTCGACGTGGTCGTCGAGGCTGATCGGCGTCGCGCCGAGGGCGCTGCGCCCCTGCCCGCGGGCGTCGTACATCACGACTCGGTGGTGGGCCGCGAGGTGCTTCGACTGGCTGAGCCAGTTGGCCGTCGACTGGCTCATCCCGTTGAGCAGGACGAGCGGGCGCCCTTCACCGCGCTCGGTGTAGTAGAGCGAGGTACCGTCGGGCAGATCGAAGGTCGGCATCGGGCGTCCGGGGCTGCGGTCGAGCGCCGATGTACGGCACGCGGCGCGCGGGCGCCAGCCCTACGGCTGCCCGAACGCGACGCGGTAGCTGACCGGTCCGCCGGACTGGATCGTGTACTGCACCGTGCCGTAGCTCGGGTGCCGAAACTCGATGAGCAGGGGGCGCTCGGTGGGGCCGAACGCGTCGAATACGGGCAGCTCGGCGACGGCCTCGCCGCCGACCCACAGCTGCCCGCCGTCGACGTTCGCCGAGAAGGTGAACCGGTGGGCGTCGGGCACGGTGACGGCGGCTTCGACGATGCTGCTGGCTTCGGCGACGGCGACCGCGGGGTCGGCCCAGGCGTCGCCGAACTGCAGCGCGGCCCACGTACCGCCGAACCCGAGGGCGACGAGCACGAGGGCGACGAGCATCCGGTTGCGGCGGCTGCGCCCCTTCACGGCGCCCATCACCGCGGCATACTCGCTCGACAGCTCGGCGCGGCGCAGGGCGACGGTCGACGCGCCCGGGCCGGGGCGCAGCATCGGGGTGCGCGGGGCGAGCACCTGCCTCGGCGGGCGTTTCGCGCGCGGCGCCGAGCGCCGAGCGGGGGCCTCGGCTTCGGTGTCGCCGTCGTCCGCGTCGTCCGCGTCGTCCGCGTCGTCCGCGTCCTCGGTGTCGTCGACGTCCTCGTCCGGCGGATCTGCGGGCGCCGGAGCCGGAGCCGGCGGTTCGATCGCTTCGGGCTGCGCCGGCGCTGCGGCGGCCTCGCGCTCGTTGGCGGACTCCGCCGCGACGGCATCGACGGCACCGATCAGCTCGATGTCGTCTTCGCCGAGCTCGATCTCCTCGACCTCCAGCGCGCGGGCGATCATGCCGATCGTCTGCGGCGACTGGGGCGCGTCGTCGACCGGGGTCGACTCGACGACCGGCGGCGGGTTCGGGCGCGACGGGCGCTTCACCCGGCGCTTCTTTCGCGAGGCCCGCAGCAGCTGCTGGTACACCTCGTCGACGGCCTCGAGCATCGCGGCGGCGCTGTCCCATCGCTGATCGATCGGCTTGGCGACGGCTCGGCGGATCGCTTCGGCCAGCGGCGTGTTCGTCACCGGCTCGGGCAGCGGGACGGGCAGGACGGCGAGCTGCTGGGCGGCGATCTCGAACGGCGTGCCCTGGTGGTACGGCGGCCGCCCGGCGAGCATCTCGGCCATCATGTGGCCGAGCGCGTACAGGTCTGTGCGCGCGTCGGCGTTGCCGCGCAGCACCTCGGGCGCCGCGTACTGGGGCGTGCAGAAGATCGTCTCGCCGAGGGTGTCGGGATCGCCGAGCCCCTCGATGGCGCCGGCCTCGACGCGGGCGATGCCGAAGTCGAGTACGCGGGCGACCGGGTGGCGGGCGCCGCGCTCTTTGACGACGAGCACGTTGCCCGGCTTGAGGTCGCGGTGGATCACGCCGACGGCGTGGGCCTCTTCGAGCGCCTGCAGGATGCCGATCGACATGCGGGCGACGCTCAACGGACGCAGCGAGCCGGCGCGGGCGAGCAGCCGGTCCAGCGAGGCGCCGTTGATGTACTCCATCACGATGAACGGCAGCCCGTCGTGGGTCTCGCCGATGTCCATGATCCGCACGGTGTGCGGATTGCGGAGCGCCGCGACGGTGTGCGCCTCGTGGTGAAAGCGCTGCACGACGTCGCGGTTCGCGGCGTGCTTCGCCTTCAGCACCTTCACCGCGACGCGCAGGCTGGGGATCAGCTTGTGGCGGGCGCGGTAGACCGACGCGAACCCCCCCTCGCCGAGCAGCATGTCGAGCTCGTACTTCTCGCCGAGCACGTCACCGATCGCAGGATCGGCCGCATCGGGGACGGGCGGCGGGGGGACGGCGGGGGGCATCGAGGCAGAGCACCGGGGACGAGCGGGTCGCGCTCGCGGGAGGATAGTCCGCGCGCCACGTCGCGCCAACATTGGCGCACCGAACGGTCGGGTCGCGTGCGCTCAGCGCACGAGCAGCACCCCCGCCATCACCTGCGCAGTGCCCGGATGCAGGTGCATCGCGGCGAACGCGACGGCCCGAAACCCGAGGTCCATCAGGGCGGCGATGTCGTCGGCGCCGGCGCGGGGAGCCGGGGCGAGGTACACGACGCGCTGCACGCCGAGGTCGGCGATCGCGGCCATCGTCTCGGCGCCGATGGTGCGGCGCATCGGGTTGACGAGGGCGACGTCGAAGCGCTCGCCGTCGCGCACGAGGCGGGGGGCGACGGTCTCGATGCGGCCGCCGCGAAAGCGCGCTGGGCGATCGGGGTGCTGGGCGGCCCAGGCCTTCGCGGCCTCGACGGCGCGGTGGTTCACGTCGACGCCGAGCACGTCGGCGGCGGTGCGGGCGAGGTGGACCGCGAGGCCGCCGGTGCCGCAGGTCGCGTCGAGCACGCGCTGGCCGGCGGGTCGGGCCATGCGCTCGACCCACGCGGCGACCTCGCCGACGACCCGCGGGGTGGGCTGCGTCCACGCGTCGGCGACCGGCGGCAGGGGCAGGCCGTCGACGGCTGGCTGCTGGGGCCAGCGCCCGTCGAGGGCCACGTCGCCGGCGTCGTCGCGCACGCCGAACCCGACGAGGGGCAGCATCGCGGCGTCGAGGGCGGCGCGGCAGCGCTCGGCTGCGGCGGGGGCGATGGCGGTGAGCACGACGGCCGTGCCGTCGGGGCCCTCGCGGACTTCGATCTTCGCGTCTTCGCCGACGTCATCGGGGGTGAGGGTGTCGGCCACGCAGGTGAGGGCGGTGCGCACGGCGGGGGCGTTGGCCGGGCAGTCCGGCACGTGGGCGAGGCCGTCGGGGTGGGCGCCGAGGCCGACGACGACGCGGCCCTCGACGACGCGGATGCGCATCGCGGACCGGGCGCGGTGGTCGCCCCGCTCGGTCGAGCCGACGGTCTCGATGTCGGAGTGCATGAGCTCGAGCGGAGTAAACCAGGTCAGCACCTCGACATCGAGACCGT
>Ga0070729_10001208_pt1 | contig 42257 bp, 43 predicted proteins | sample tdDd472_FD_66725 | JGI IMG/M metagenome (GOLD analysis project Ga0070729, IMG submission 66725) | Marine sediment microbial communities from the Atlantic coast under amendment with organic carbon and nitrate - tdDd47.2 | ecosystem: Environmental > Aquatic > Marine > Coastal > Sediment | place...
GGCACGGCCTGTTCACCGGCCACCAATGTGCCGTGGCCTTTAAGCACCACCGCACCGCCGTAACGCGATTGCAGTTCGAGCACGGCACCCAGGCGGTCCTTCTGAACCTCCTGCGCTTTAACTCCCAACAAGCGCCCGGCCTCGCCCGGATGTGGCGTCAACACCCAGTCGTTGCGACGCATACCGGAATCCGCCAACAGGTTAAGCGCATCCGCATCGATAACTTTAGGCAAATCGCAGGCCACCAGTTTTTCAAAACAATGCTGTGCCCAGTCGTCCTGCCCCAGCCCCGGACCCAGCGCAACCACGCTGGCACTATCGACCAGCGGCTGCAGATCCTGCGCGTTTTCGATGGCGTGCACCATCAATTCCGGCCGCGCGCCGGTAATGGCCGCAACATTGGCCGCACGCGTCGCTATCGAAACCAGACCGGCACCGGTCCGCAAGGCTGCTTCGCCGGCAAGCCGCACAGCGCCCCCCATACCGGTATTACCACCGGCCACCAATACATGACCGAACATACCCTTGTGTGCATGCCGCGGGCGGGCCGGCAGCAACGCGGCAAAATCATCTTTCGTAAAGAAATTGAAGGCAGGTTTCAAATCAGTCGCGAGTTCTGCCGGCACACCGATGTCGTCAAACAGAATTTCACCGCAATACTCGGGCCCCTCCGCCAGATACAAACCCTGTTTCTGGCCGACAAAAGTCACCGTCATGTCGGCTTTGATCGCGCCGCCCATGACACGGCCGGTGGCCGCATTGATACCGGTCGGCACGTCCACTGCCAGCACCTGCTTGGCCGACTGATTGGCCTGATCCACAGCCTGCAGAAACAGATCGTCAAGGTCACGCTGCAAGCCTGTGCCCAGCAGTGCATCAACCAGCAGATCACCGGCCGGACAATTAACAGGATCGTACGCTTGAGTGACACCGCCATCGGCACGGAAATCTTCGAATGCCTTGCGGGCATCGCCTTTGAGTCGCAGCGGGTCAGTCACCGCCACCACCGTCACCTCGCAACCGGCGGCCCGCGCGAGTCGCGCGATAACGTAGCCGTCACCGGCGTTATTGCCGGCACCGCACATGATCAGCCAGTGGCGTGCCTGCGTGAACCGCGCCAGGCCGGACTCAAATGCAGTCTGACCCGCACGGCACATAAGCTCATAGCCTGGAATGCCGTGATCCTCAATCGCACGGCGATCGAGCTCACGTACCTGCTCGGGGGTGAACGCTTTGTCTGACAGTTGGGACATAAGGCTGATTATACTGTCCGCATTGCAATTGTAGGACAGGCATTTCCACCTACGGACCACCCTATGAGTGACTGCGGCGACAATCCGGAACAATTGGCTGAACTGATTCGCAGCTGGGCGGCCGAACTCGGCTTTCAGCAGACGGGCATTTGTGCGCCCGAGTTACCGGAGGATGAGGCCCACTTACTGGCATGGCTCGAGCAGAACCGGCATGGCGACATGGAGTACATGAGCCGGCACGGCACGCTGCGCTCCCGCCCCACCGAACTGCTGCCGGGCACGTTGCGCATCATCTCGGTGCGCATGGACTATCTGCCGGATGAAGATGGCGACCCGCGCACACTGCTCGATGACGACAGCAAAGCCTACATCTCCCGCTATGCGCTCGGGCGTGATTACCACAAGGTCATCCGTCGCCGCTTGCAACAACTCGCTGACAGGATTCGCGCGCACATCGGGGAATTCGGCTACCGCGGTTTCGTCGACAGCGCTCCGGTGCTGGAGAAAGCGCTGGCCCGCAACGCCGGGCTTGGCTGGATAGGCAAACACACCAACCTGATAAACAAGCAAGAAGGCTCGTGGTTTTTCCTCGGAGAACTGCTCACCGATTTACCGTTGCCACTGGATGAACCGGCGACCAATCATTGCGGCAGCTGCACGGCTTGTATTGATGTCTGTCCGACACAGGCGATCGTTGCTCCGTATGAAGTCGATGCCCGCCGCTGCATCTCCTATCTGACGATAGAAATGCGCGACACGATTCCCGAGGAGTTCCGCAGCGCCATTGGCAACCGCATTTACGGCTGTGACGACTGCCAGCTGTTCTGTCCGTGGAACAAGTTTGCGAACACCAGTAAAGAGCCTGACTTTTCACCGCGGCATCAACTCGATGACGCAGAGCTCAGCGAGCTGTTTCTGTGGAACAAGGAAGACTGGGAAGAGCGCATGGCCGGCAGCGCCATACGACGCATCGGCTATGAAGCCTGGTTACGTAATATTGCTGTTGCTCTCGGTAATGCCGCCACTTCGGATACGGTGATCACAGCGCTGCAGTCACGTCAGCACGATGACTCGCAGTTGGTAGCAGAGCACGTGGCGTGGGCACTGGCGCAACACGCCGGGTAACGATCCCGCTGGCTCAGGTCTCGACGGTCTAGATCTCGACGGTCTAGATCTCGATGGTCTAGGTCTCGACGATGAGGTTGTCGATCAGACGAGCTTTGCCGAGCATGGCCGCAGCAAGAATCACCAGATTGCCGCCGGCTTTATCGACAGGCACCAGATCAGCGGCGCGGCGAACCGAAAAATAATCCGGCTCAAAGCCCGCTTGCCGCAGCATGTCTATGCCGGCCGCTTCGATTGCGCCGACATCAGCCCCACCTTCGAGCAACTGCTCCCGCGCAGCGCACAGCGCCTGGTAAAGAACAGGCGCAAGCTCCAGCTCTGCGTCGGCTAAATATTGATTGCGCGAACTCATTGCCAGCCCCGAGTCCTCGCGAAATGTTTTGCCGGCAAGAATTTTTACAGGCAAGTGCAGGTCTTCCGCCATGCGCCGCAGAATGACGAGCTGCTGATAGTCTTTCTGGCCGAAGATGGCGATGTTCGGCATAACAATATTGAACAACCGCAGGACAACCGAGCTGACGCCGTCAAAATGCCCGGGGCGATGTTCACCGTCGAGCGTTTCCGAGAGGCCCGGCACAATAATGCGGGTGGTATTTTCGATACCCAACGGATAGATGTCGTCGACTGTCGGCATATAGAGCACGTCAACACCGGCTCGCTTCAACTGCCGTTCGTCTTTCTCCGGCGTGCGCGGGTAGTCGGAAAAATCTTCGCCGGGCCCGAATTGCGTAGGATTAACAAACACCGTTACGACAACACGCTCTGCCTGTTCGGCTGCAAGTTGCACAAGGCTCATGTGGCCTTTGTGCAGATTGCCCATAGTGGGCACCAGCGCAACACTGTCGCCCACCTGGTGCCACTCCACCAATTGTTCGCGCAGTGCTTTCTTGTCGGAAATCGTCAGCATAGGTTCAGGATAGATCGCTCAACGGCGGTTGGAAAGAATGAGTTCGGCCGGTGTCCGGCAACCACTATCAGGAAAAACAGTGTTCCGGAGCCGGGTAGCTGCGGTTTTTGACAGCGGCAACATACTTCGCACAGCCGTCGAGCACCGAGCCGCCATCCTGCAGGAAGTTCTCGACAAACCGCGGCAGTTTGCCTTGTGTAATGCCGAGCGCATCGTACAGCACGAGAATCTGGCCATCGACACCGGGGCCGGCACCGATGCCGATAACCGGAACGGATACAGCTTCACGCACGGCAACACCCACTTCATTCGGCACGCATTCCAGCAGAATGATATCGGCGCCCGCGCCTTGCAATGCAATTGCATCGGCAACCATCTGCTTTGCCTGATCCGAATCGCGACCCTGCACCTTAAAACCACCAATCTTATGCACTGATTGCGGCTTCAAGCCGATGTGCGCACAAACAGGAATGTCATGATTCGTCAGATGCCGGACAACATCGATCTGACCCGAGCCACCTTCAAGCTTGACCATCATGGCACCGCCCTCCTGCATCAGACGAACAGCATTATCGAGGGCCTGATCGGGGCTGGTGTAACTCATAAACGGCATGTCAGCGACAACAAAAGCGCGCCGCAAACCCCTGCGTACTGCACGGGTGTGATAAACAATGTCATCAACCGTAACGGGCACAGTAGTGTCGTGGCCGTGAATAACCATACCGAGGGAATCGCCGACCAACACCAGGTCGGTACCGGCTTTATCAACAAGCTGGGCAAAGCTCGCGTCATAGGCGGTCAGGCAGGCTATCGGCTCGCCTTCATCTCTCATCCGACGCAACGTAGAAACGTTCACCGGCGGCTCCGCCATATCGCGTTGTTCAAGCTGGGTATACATACGTTATAGATTACCTGATAAATCCGGCTCTGGTTAGAGCGGCGTGCTGTCTGCTCAGGCGAGAGCTGATGTCAGCGGGTTAAAGAAATGCCGGCCACTGCGGGCCAGATCGATCTCCCCGGCCAACATCTCAAAGTGCTCGTCGTTGTTCACCGGATCTATGGATGCCGCGTTGACTATCAACAGCGGCGACGCGTCGTAATCGTGAAAAAAGCGGGCATAGACTTCGGCGAGGCGCTCCAGATAAGCCCGGCTGATCTGCTGCTCGTAGTTAATGCCGCGCCGGGCGACGCGGAACAACAGCGTATCGACGGGCGCCTGCAAATAAACCACCAGATCGGGTTGCGGCGGAGCAAACTGCAACGCCTCGGCCACCTGGTCATAAAGTTCCAACTCATTGCTGTCGAGATTTACTTCAGCAAACAACCGGTCTTTTGCCATCAGGAAATCCGCCACCCGCGTCGTGGCGCCGAACAGGTCCGACTGCCCGAATGATTCCAGTTGATTGATGCGCTGAAACAAAAAGAACAATTGCGCCTGCAGCGCTTTGCTGCGCGGATCCCGATAGAAACCCGACAAGAACGGATTCGCCTCGGCCTCTTCTAACAACAACTCGCTGCCATAGCGATCGGCAAGGCGGCGTGCAAGACTGGTCTTGCCCACACCGATCGGCCCTTCGATTGCAATAAAACGTGGCTCTGCCATAGAACGTGTTCTTATTATTGTGTTCTTCAGTTACTGACTATCTGCAGTTCCGAGCTATCGAAACCTCTCGCGAGATCAGCAACCACTCCCTGCCCCGGAATATTCAGCTCCGGAGCAATCTCCGCTAGCGGCAACAATACAAAATTTCGCTCCGGAATGCCCGAATGCGGAACTTTTAGATTCGGTTCATCAATTTGCTCGTCGCCGAAAACCAATAGATCGAGGTCTATGACCCGCGGCCCCCAATGTTCCGCCTTGTCGCGCTCGCGCCCGAACTGCTGCTCAACGCCCAACAGCGCCTGCAACAATTGCTGCGCTGTCAGCCCGGTGTCCAGCGCCGCTACCGCATTGACGTAGTCCGGTTGATCCTGCGGCCCCATGGGCGGATTGGTATAGAGCGACGATGCCGACTCCAGAGAGCAGCGCGCAAGCGTCGCCAACACGGTCAGCGCACGCTGCACTTGTGCCACCGGGTCGTTGAGATTACTGCCGATTCCGATGTATGCCCGATTCTTCAACACTTAAGCCCTGAACAATTGACTAGCGCTGCTCTAGTCGTCTGTGCGCCGGGGCTTGCGCCGTCTGCGGCGCTGCCCGCGCCGGCCCGAGCGCGGCTTGGAGTTGGTTTTCTCTTGATCTGCAGGCGCAGACTCCTGTGCTTCGGTCCACCACTGCACCGTTTCTTCATCGACCTCGCCAAGGTGCTGGCGTAACACCATCAGGTCGTATGCGGCTCTGAAGCGAGGGTGCGACAGTATGCTGAGTGCGCGACGCCCTTTACGGCGCTCAAACTTGGGTTGCAACTGGAGCATCTCGCGCATCGGATATGAAAACCGCTTCGGCATAAAGACACGCTGGTTCTGTTTAAGGGTCAGCTCTGCAGCACCGGCAATAATCGCCTGCAACAATGACCAGCCCTGCGCCTCCATCTGCTCATTGGCAAACTCGCTGACCGGCCCCCACAAGAACGCCCCGTATAAAAACATCGGGGTAACAGGTTTATCCTGCGCCACCCGTTCATCGGTACTCATTAGCGCAGCTTCAATAAACTGCAAACGGCGTTCATCGCCTTCCTGTAACCACTGCTCGGTAACCGGAAACAAATGCTCGAATAATCCGTACTCACGCAAGTGCCTGAACCCCTGCAGGGCATGTCCGGACTGAAACAGCTTGCAGTATTCATCAAACAGGCGTGCCGCGGGCACGTCGTCGAGCAGATTAGCCAGCTCGGGAATCGGCGCACCGGTTTCCTCGTCGATCGTAAACTCGAGCTTGGCCGCAAAACGCGCCGCACGCAGCATGCGCACCGGGTCTTCGCGGTAGCGTTGCTCGGGATCTCCGATCATGCAGAGTTGACGATCGGCAATGTCATCGACGCCGCCGACACAATCACGAATCGAGTAGTCGGCAATGTTGTAGTAAAGCGCATTAGCTGTGAAATCGCGGCGCCAGACGTCATCTTCCAGCGAGCCGTAAACATTATCGCGCAGCACGCGGCCGGTGCCCTCGGACACCTCGTGGTCGTGATCATCATTCGCCGGATCGGCGCTGCTACGGAAAGTAGCAACCTCGATAATTTCGCGCCCGAAGCGCACATGCACAAGACGGAAACGCCGCCCGATAATGCGGCTGTTACGAAACAACTCATGCACTTCTTCAGGCGTCGCATCGGTAGCCACATCAAAATCTTTCGGGTTTCTCTTCAGCAACAGATCACGCACGCTGCCACCGACCAGATAGCCCGCAAAACCGGCCTTCTTCAGGCGATACAGAACCTTCAGCGCAGCGGCAGAAATATTGTCCCGCGACACCTGATGCTCGGGGCGCGGAATGATCTCGGCCGGATCGACAGCTGGTTTACCGGTTTTTTTAGGCTTTTTGTTGTGGGGCGACAAGAGAATTGCGCTTATATTTGCGTTGAAGTACACGGCCCGACAGGCCGCTCAAGCCCGCTATGATAACAGCAGCGCTGCTATATAGCGCTTTTCAGGCCCACCACTCACTATTACATTCTGTGACGCTATTCTTGACCCTTTAGCCCGGTCCAGCCTTTATAATGGCTCCATGATTTCGAAAGCCATTGCCAGAGCGTTTCTGATACTGCTGTTCGTTGCCCAGAGCAACGCGCTGGCGGCGGTCGATTGCCCGCTTGCAAGTACCGGTGAAACCGCTGCAACGATGTCCCCGGACATGGCAATGAGCGCAACCGAGGTCGAAGAACACTGCGCAGATATGCAACACGAATCCGAAGGCGCTGCCGGCATGAGTGCCGATGATTGTGAGCATGAATGCAGCGACTGCGCCGTCACCTTTGGTGCCGTAGCAAACCATGTTGCGGCAACTTTACTGCCGGGTGACAACACCATTGCCGCGATTACCACGGCACCGTTGCAGGCACTCCCCGACCTGCCGCTGATCCCGCCAATAAATCACTGATCACAAGACCACTCCGTCTATAGCTTGTCATCCGCGGTTCGCGGATGCTTTTAACGAATAGCTAGAGGGCCACGCAGAGTTTGCAGCGTGCCCCGCAATCAGTGACACCATGAAAAATCTAATCACTCCGCCTGCAATAAACAGGCGACAGTTTGTAACAGGAACAGTTGCCGCCTCGGTAATGACTGCGCTTGGCATTCCCCGCGCCGCGAATAGCGCGTCCGTCTTATCAGGCAATAGCTTCGATCTGAATATCGGTTACCAAACCGTGAACTTCACCGGCCGCGAGCGCACAGCAACCACTGTCAATGGCTCATTACCGGCCCCCGTTCTGCGCTGGAAAGAAGGTGAGCGGGTGGTGCTGAATGTCAGTAACAGCCTGGCCGCCGACAGTTCGATTCACTGGCACGGCATGATCCTGCCGACCGAAATGGATGGCGTCCCGGGCCTGAGTTTCGATGGCATTAAACCGGGTGGCACTTACCGCTACGAGTTCGACGTAAAGCAAAGCGGTACGTACTGGTACCACAGCCATTCGGGCTTCCAGGAGCAAACCGGAGTCTACGGCGCCATCGTTATCGACCCGGCAGAACCCGAGCCATTCAGCTACGACCGCGACCACGTCGTACTGCTGTCCGACTGGACAGACGATAAACCCGCAAAGGTCTACGCCACGCTTAAGAAGCAAAGCGACTTCTATAACTGGAAGGAACGCACGCTCGCCGACCTGTGGCGCGATATGCGTGATAAAGGTGTGCCGGCAACCGCAGCCGAACGGCATATGTGGAACATGATGCGAATGTCCGACCGCGACATCTCCGACGTCAACGGCACGACCTACACATTTCTGATGAACGGGCAAACACCGGCCGACAATTGGCAAGCCCTGTTTAAACCCGGTGAAACGGTCAGGCTAAGGTTTATCAACGCCTCTGCCATGACGTTATTCGATATCCGCATTCCCGGTTTGAAGATGAAGGTCATCGCCAGCGACGGCCAGTATGTTGACCCTGTCAGCGTCGATGAATTTCGCATCGGTGTCGCCGAAACCTACGACGTACTCGTGGAGCCTGAGGCAGATATTGCCTACCCGTTGTTTGCGCAAACTATTGATCGCACCGGTTATGCGCTGGGGTCATTGACGCCCGATGCCAGTCTCCGTGCGGAAGCGCCGCCCGCCGATTCACGGGTGATCCTGGGTCACGGGGACATGGGCATGAACCATGCCGAGATGAATCACAGCACCATGAATCACGGCGAGATGAATCACAGCGACATGAATAGCGGTATCGCCCCCGCGGGCGGTGGCACGCGCGCAGAGATCATCCATGTACCGGAAGAGTACGGGCCGCATATAGATATGCGCGCAGCTGTGCCGAAACAGCAACTCGATGACCCCGGGATCGGTCTGCGCAACAATGGCCGTCGGGTCCTTACCTACAGCGATCTGCACAACCTTTCGCCGACACCCGACCCGCGTGACCCGACGCGCGAACTCCAACTCCATCTGACCGGCAATATGGAACGCTACATGTGGTCGATCAACGGTGTGCGCTTTGCCGATGCCGAGCCGCTGCGCTTCACTCTCGGCGAACGGCTGCGAATCACGCTGGTTAACGACACGATGATGAACCACCCGATACACCTGCACGGCATGTGGACCGATCTGGAAACCGGTGATGCGGCGAACATTCCCCGCAAACATACGGTCATCGTGCAACCGGGCAGCCAGATCAGCTATCTCGTTACCGCCGATGCGCCCGGGCGCTGGGCATATCACTGCCATCTGATGTACCACATGATGAGCATGTTCCGCGTTGTGGAGGTGAGCTGATGCGGCAACTGTGGCTCACAACAGCTCTGTTGCTCGCAGCACCGGCATTCGCCGACATGAGCATGAATGACGACCCGGTAACCACGCGCCTGTATGTACAACGGCTCGAGTATCGCGACGGTATCGGCAGCGGCAACGGCGACGACAGTTTCATCTGGGATGATGCGCAGATTCGTATCGGCCGCGATCTGAACAAGGTTGTGCTGCGCTCTTCGGGCGCAGTGGAAGACGGCACTGTTGAAGAGGGGCGGATCGGTTTGCTTTATAGCCGTGCAGTGCTGCCCTACTGGGATCTGCAACTGGGCTGGCGCCATGACTTCAAGCCGGAACCGCAACGTGACTGGTTCTCTATCGGACTCGCGGGCATTGCACCCTATGAATTCGATAGCGACATATTTGCATCGATCGGGCGCTCGGGCCGGGTGGAACTTGATCTGGAGTTCGAGCGCGAGTTGCTGCTCACACAACGCTGGGTGATCGCGCCGGCTATCGAGGCCAACTGGTCAAGCAAAGATGACCCGGAGGTCGGCACCGGCTCAGGGCTGACAGAGCTGGAACTCGGTCTGCGGGTGCGCTACCGGATCAACAAAAACCTTGCGCCGTATGCCGGCATAGCGTGGACCGGCCTGTTTGGTGATACAGCTGATTTCGCCAAACTTGAAGATCAAGACACCCGTGCGTGGCAGTGGACGATTGGCATTAAAGCCTGGTACTGAGGCACGAAGTAATCCCGTGCACAGATCGCAGGCAAAAAAATCCCCGCCAAAAGGCGGGGCAATGTCAGCACATTACGACCAAATGTGCATCGGGGTAATCCTCTACTGTCGGAGAGGAGCCTCTGCAGTTAAGAGAGGACTTGGGGGAGAAACCTCAATGAAGAGGTACACACAACGTGTCCTTGGGGTTCGTGTTTGCGGGTAACTACTACAGCCCGTTATCGATGAGCATGCTCAGCTGAATAGCCTCTGCCAGTGCGGCATCGCGCAGTACACCCGGTTCGGTTGCAGTCGCAACACATTGCAGTTGTTGCTGCAAGAACCAGAGTTCGGCGGCACTTTCCTGCTGCGCGCCGTAACCTTTTAGCGTGAAAACTTCGGTAGTTGATAAAGCCATCGTCTTACCTCCCGCGTCACGTTCGAAATAAACTTTCCTACTGCAAAATCTGTTAGTGCGTCACCACATGCTGGCGGCGCGATTTACGTACAAAAGCGCTCAGCTTTACCGACTCATCCAGACCGTCGGTGTAACTGGCGGCGGACTCCGGGTCTGTTGCCGCAGACAGCAGTTCCCGCGCTGCCAGTACTGCATCCTTATCCTGCAGACACAAAATGCTGTAGGTGTATGCAGCTACCTCGCACTCCGACTCGCTCATCGACAGCGCACCGGCTAACCCGTCAATCAAGCCGCCGGCAAAGCCCAGTCGCTCTTCCGGATCCGGCTCATTGCCCTCGCACAAACGCGCCAGAGCCCAGCGCCGCACCCAGAGATCTACTGCCCTGGCGACCGAATCCGCCCGCCGCAGCCAGTCGGTGGAACGATTCGACGTGCTTGATTTCATGGGTGACACAATACGGCTGCGGGGCACGGGCATCTTGTCATTAGCCCGCAACTCGGATTCAATACGGGTCAGGTGCCGCAAAACGACCGGATACGCCTATGTTTCTAGAACACACCACCCTGGCCTCCACGACCAACCTGATCGCGGATACGCTGGAAGTTCATTACGGCATTGCGCCGGAACCGCTGCTGTTGCAAATCGGCATGAACCCTGAGTTGTTGCACAAACCCGGGGCACGCTACCCGACGTCCAAGATGCAACAATTGTGGGGGCTATGCGTGGAGAAAACGGGTGACAGTTGCTTCGGCCTGGTGACCGGTTCACGCATCAAAACCACAACGTTCCATGCTTTGGGTTTCGCCTGGCTGGCGAGCAACACCGTGCACGAAGAAATAGACCGGCTGATGCGCTACTACCAGGTTATCTGCACGATGCCGATTCAGTTCGAGTTTACCGAAGACGGCGATGACTACCGGTTGACGGTGGGTTCGCCGCCCGAGTACCCGCCATTCGAAGATGTGACGATCGACGCCTTCTTTACCGCCATTCTGAAACTGATTCGTTACACCACCGGCAACCACTTTGCCCCTAGCCGAATAGGCTTACAGAAGAACAACGGCGAGCGGCTAAGTGAGTATGTCGAAGCTTTTGGCTGCTCTGTCGAAATGCAGTGCGATAGCGATTTCATGTGCTTCGATAAAGAACTGTGTGACGCTGAACTGAGCGGCCAGAACCGCGATCTGGCTATCGCTAACGAGCGGGTGCTGGAGAATTACGTACAGGCCCTTGATCCTGACAAGGTAAGCTCAAAAGTACGGGAACTGCTCATTACATTGATGCCGTCGGGTAACGCGACCCAGGACGAAGTCGCCAATAAACTGCACCGCAGTCTCAGCACGCTGCAGCGGCAACTCAGTGCCGAAGGCACTAACTTCAAAACTATCCGCGACGACACACGGCGCTCAATGGCCGAACAATACATTCAGGACGGCGACTACTCGCTGAGCCAGATTGCCTTTCTGTTAGGCTTTTCTGACCAGAGTAATTTTTCGCGCGCCTTCAAGCGCTGGACCGGCACGACCCCGGGTGATTACCAGCCGGGCGTTACCGTCGATCAATAGAAACCGCTGCCCCGGAAACAATTAAGCCGCTATACAGCGGCTTAATTTCGGTTCTGCTTTAAGACTGGTTTTAAGAAACGGTTGAAACTACTCTTCGCCTCGCAGCAAGCTGGCACGCCGACTGGCCTGCAAACCGGGGTCGGCATCAATCTTGACCAGTCTGGCTTTTTTCAGCGCAGCATCGGATTCAACCGAAGCCACCATTGATACGAGATACGTATCTGTCTCCCCGACAGGCATGCCATCGGTTTCCGCATACGACTCGGAAGCACCGACGTCACTGTTTATGTCGTTCATAGGGGGCATAACATTCTCCTTATTATTATTGCCACCGGGTATTGCTTACATGATTGGCGTATTCATCAGCTGTCAATGATGCGGTTCCCGGACAACTCCTTGGGGAATTACACCATTAGCTTGTTGTTTCGACACCAAAGAAACGTGAAGGTTTTATTAATGTTTATTTAACGCTTGATAACCGTCACAATTGCGTCGTTGTTTTTTCGCCAACGCCCCAAGCATACAACATCCGGATGAGATTGTGAGCCAACAGGAGAACAGCGGTACCGTTAGTGGCACCGGTTTACATAATACTGCAGCGCTACCGGTGAGTGTGCTGCGGCGCATGGCTTGCTGCGCCTACGATTGGTTTGCTGTTGTCGCGATAGCGATTGTCGGCTGGTTCCCGGTGCTGATGCTGTTGCAAAACGTCCTGCCGCTGTATGAGTCAGCCGAGCCGTGGAATCTGATTTACCTGTTCCTTGTCAGCTTCGGCTACTTCTCATACTGCTGGCGTCGCGGTGGTCAGACGCTGGGCATGCAGTCGTGGAAAGTGCAGCTGAACAACCCAGGAGGCCGGCGCTTCAGTTGGCGGCAATGCCTGCTGCGCTATGGGGGCGGACTGGTCTCTTTACTGCCGGCAGGGCTTGGCTTCTGGTGGGCCTGGACTAACCCGCAACGTCGCACATGGCACGATAGTTGGTCGGGCTCGACCCTCGAGTTCAAACCGGTAAAGAAAAAATAGCTAACGGGTTCGCGAAATAAGGGTGCCGGCGACCACCGCGAGCAATATCGTCGGAGCCCACCCCATCAACACCGGGCTCAGGTTGAACACCTCGGCACTATCTTTGAGTGTGTTGTTCATCAGAAAGTAAATCAGGCCGATCGCCACACCGACCAGCATCCGTGCACCGGCACCGCTGGTGCGCAAACTCCCCATAACAAACGGCACCGCCAGGACACACATTATCGCTATGCCGGCAATAGCAGCGATGCGCCCCCAAAAAGCAATCTCATACTCTTCCGCATCGAGGCCGTTATTTTTCAGATACTGGATATAACGCCACAACTCTGCTGCACCAAGACTGCTGGTACGCACCTCTGTGAGGTCCAGCACATCGGGGTTCAGCTTGCCCGGTTCCACGGCATTAGGACGGTCAAACACGGTAATACCCTCGGGCGAGAAATTGGTTTCACCGTAATCCTCAAAACTCCAGTTATTGAACACGTCGACATCGGCCGAACGTGAACGTCCGATCGCCACCAGCCCGTCGCCATCAACATTAATACGGTAGACGTAAACACCACCGAACCCGATGCCGTCTTCTGCCCGGTTGATGTTGAAAAACAGGTTGCCGTCACGCAGCCAGGCACTGCCGCCACCGGCGATACCCACTTCCGAGTTTTTAGCCAAAGCCTTCATCTGTCTGGCGTAGCGATCGAGCGGCGGCGACACGAATTCGCTAAGCAATGCGCCGATCACCGCCAGCACGACACCCGTATAGAACGCCGCTTCGCCGATTCGGGCCAGCGACACGCCCGAAGCACGCAACACGATTAACTCACTGTGTGTGGCTAGCGCACCCATGCCAAGCAGCCCGCCAAGCAACACCGAAACCGGCAATACACCACCGGCGAAACGCGGCAGCTTCAGCGCGGTATAGGACAGTGCTTCGAAGAAACCGTAGGCGCCGGTGCCGATGTCATCCAGCTGTGAAATAAACTCAATAAATGCGCCCAGTGACAGCAACACGCCAAGGACCAACAGCGTGGAACCAATGATGGCCTTGAAGATATAAAAGTTGATGATTCTCATGCGGCCTCTCCGGCGCCATTCATAGCACGACGTTTAAGCCAGGCAGCTCTCATCCGGCGCCAACCGCCGTGCTGGTTAACCAACATCGCGATAGCAATTGCGAGAAACACGAGATGCACCCACCAGATACCAAGGAGCTTCGGACTACTACCCTGCTCGACCCAGACTTTCGCAGCCGCCAGCAGGTTCGCATAAATAATGTACGCCAGAATACCGGCCGCCACATTGCTGTAGCGCCCCTGACGCGGCCGCGTCCGGCTTAGCGGTACAGCCAGTACTGTCAGCACCAGCAGTGTCAGCGGAACCGATAAGCGCCACTGGATCTCTGCACTTGCCTCATCGGGGTCCTGTCCGACCAACTCGCTCAGCGTCATCGCATCCAGATTAAAACGCAGCGGCTTCGCTGACTTGGATTTATAAGGAATTCCGTGCTCTGCGAACGAAATAACCATGAATTCGCCTTCGCCCGGAACGCCTTCATAACGTTTGCCATTAAGGAACGTAAGCACTTTGTCGCCGGTATCCACATCGTTGCGCTGTACCGCTTCAGCAGCAACGATAACCTGCACCTGTTCCTCTTCACGCACTTGCACGAACACATTGTTCAGCCGGCCACTTTCATCAACCGACTCGGCATAGATCACTGCATTGCGGGTACCCAAAGGAATAAAGCGACCGGCTTCAACCATGTTGAGGCTGACATTTTTTCTCGCCTCCCACGCAACTTCCTGAATGGCCCGTCGCGCCGCGGGCGCAATATCGAGTGATAACCAGGTAGCCCCGGCTGCCAGCACCAGCGCGATAACAAACAGAGGTTTAAATAGAGAAGCAGGACCGATGCCGCCCGCCATGATCGCTGCCATCTCACTGTCACGATAAAACCGCGCCAGCGCGAGCATGATTGACAGGAATATGCTTACGGGCATCAGGATTGTCAGATACTGCACAGAGCCCAACAACATGACCGACACGATGGCGTCTTTCGGCAACTTCGCGCCGGCCGCATCACCGAGAACGCGGGCAAACTGTTCGGTCAGCAGAATTAGTAGCAGGACAAGGGTCACCGCCGCCCAGGTTGCGATGGTTTCACGAAAGACATAGCGGTTCAGAATACTGGGCATCGAATTTCGCTGTCTGCGTCCGGAATGAGAGCCTGATTATTGGTTTGAATATAAAGTACACTAGCGCCCAAAGCTAAAGGCGGCAAAGAACACCGTGAATAATGGTTGTTTGCCGAATACAGAGTCAAGCCTGCCCGGCCGGCACAACCGGGCAAATGGAGGAGAAACTGATGCGCTTTCAGGTGAAAACCGGTAAACCGGAGAAACAAAGCTGCAAACTGGCTGTGGTTCCAGTGTTTGAGTCAAAAACACCGGCCGGGGCTCTGGGCACTATCGGCAAAGCCATCGACAAGCACAGTGACAAAGCGATCTCCGCCGTTCTGAAGGCAGGCGATATCGCCGGCAAGAAAGGTGAATTCCTGCTGCTCACCGACACCGGCGGCCTGCCGGCCGGGCGCATTCTCCTTGTCGGGGCAGGCAAGAAAACCGATTTCGACCGCGTGAGTTACCGCACTACGTTGCGCTCTTTATATAGCTGGCTGAAGAACAAACCCTACAGCGATGCGCTACTGTATCTCGCTGCCGACGGTGTTGACGGCGCCGGCGCTTACCGCAGTGCTCGCATCGCCGCCGAAACCTGGCACGAAATGAGCTACACCTTCCGTTTGCCCGGTAAGCGCGGCAAAGTCGATAAGCCGGCGTTGCGGACCATCGCGATCAGTGTCGACAGCAAACATGCAGCAGCAGCCCGCAGTGGCTGCAAAGACGGTCACGGTATCGGCACCGGCATGTCATTCACACGTGACCTCGGCAATACGCCAGCCAACATTTGCACGCCGTCCTATCTGGTCACTAAGGCGCGGGCACTGGCCAAGTCGGAAAAGAAACTGACAACACAGGTGTTGAACGAAGCCGACATGCGCAAACTGAAAATGGGCTCGCTGCTCTCGGTTACTGCCGGCAGCAAAGAACCTGCGAAGTTCATCATCATGAAGTATCAGGGTGCCGCCAAAACCAAACGGCCGGTTGTGATCGTCGGCAAGGGCATTACCTTTGATACCGGCGGTATCTCGCTGAAGCCCCCCGCGGCAATGGACGAGATGAAGTTTGACATGAGCGGTGCCGCTTCCGCCTTTGGTGTAATGCGCGCAGTCGTCGAGATGGGCCTCAAAATTAATCTGGTGGTACTCGTACCGACCTGTGAAAACATGCCATCGAGCACAGCCACCAAGCCCGGCGATGTGGTCACCTCAATGTCCGGCAAGACTATCGAAATTCTCAACACCGATGCCGAAGGCCGACTAATCTTGTGCGATGCATTGTCGTACGCTGAACGCTTCAAGCCGACAGCACTGATCGACGTCGCAACACTCACCGGCGCTTGCGTGATTGCGCTGGGCAAATACCGGATGGGCCTGATGGCCAACTCGCCAAAACTGGCGAAAGAACTGCTGGCTGCCGGTGACAGCGCCGATGATCCGGCCTGGGAACTGCCTCTCGACAAGCCATACAAACAGCAACTGCACAGTAACTTTGCCGACCTGGCAAATATCGGCGGTCGCGATGCCGGCACGATTACGGCGGGCTGCTTCCTGTCGCAGTTCACCGAGCACTCCGACTGGGCGCATCTCGATATTGCCGGTGTGGCCTATCGCGGCGGCCCGAAAAAGGGCAGCACGGGTCGACCGGTGCAGTTGCTGGTAGAATTTCTTCTTAATCACACTAAATAGAGTGTGACCGGACACCGCTAATACCCTGGCATGACCAGGCGCAAGGAGAGCCGGTTTGCAGAATCCTGCGACCCGCGTGGACTTTTATGTACTGGAGACGGCTGATGAAGCAGCCAGGCTCCGTTTTGCCTGCAGATTGATCGAGAAAGCTTATAAACTGCAGCACCGTATATACGCGCACACCGGTTCGGCACAGCAAAGCAAGCAACTCGACGACTTGTTGTGGAGCTTTCGCGACCTGAGTTTTGTGCCGCATGGCGTGCAGGGCGAGAAGGATGCTGCAGAGGCGCCGGTTGTCATCGGTCACGAAATGCCGGATAACGGCAAAACCGATGTATTGATTAACCTGGCGGATGAAGCACCGGCCGGCTATGACCGGTTTAAGCGGGTTATTGAAGTAATTGATGCCAGCGAGACCGGCCGGAATGCCGGGCGCGCGCGCTTCGGCCAGTACCGCAACAGTGGTCTGGAACCTGAAACACACAAGATAAACTGATCGGGCATGCCTTTTTAAAGGCTGAACCAGAGACAGCTGATGAGCGACGACGACATACCCGTACTGACCGATGAGGTGGACATCGTCCCCACCCTCACCGATGAGGTCGAGAAAGCCGCCACCGCGCCGCTACTGGATGAGTTCCAGATCAACGAATTACGGATTCGTTTAACCGACAGTGCCTACGGCCTGATGGAACGACTGCTGTACAACGCTATCCGTGAAATGGAAAATGCGCTGCTCGAAGATCTGGCCAGCCACCTGCGCAAGGAGCTGCCGGAGTTGGTAGACGACATACTTAAAGAACATCTGGGCGACGTGCAAAGCGGCGCCACTGACAGCAATGAGTTGGATAAGAATTAATGGATAAGACCTATCAGCCCGGCGAAATAGAAAGCCGCTGGTATCAGCAATGGGAACAAGCCGACTACTTCGCACCGAGTGGCGAAGGCGAGCCTTACTGCATCATGATCCCGCCGCCCAACGTTACGGGCACGCTGCACATGGGCCACGCATTCCAGGACACGATCATGGATACGCTGACCCGCTATCACCGGATGCACGGTCACAACACGTTGTGGCAACCCGGCACCGACCACGCCGGTATCGCTACGCAAATGGTAGTTGAACGCCAACTCGAAGCTGAAGGCATCAGCCGGCACGACCTCGGTCGTGAAGAATTCTTAAAGCGCGTCTGGGAATGGAAGGAGCAATCCGGCAACACCATCGCGATGCAGTTGCGCCGCATGGGCAGCTCACTCGACTGGAGTCGCGAACGGTTTACGATGGACGAAGGTCTGACCGAAGCCGTCACCGAAGTTTTCGTCAGCTTGTATGAAGAAGACCTGATTTTCCGCGGCAAACGTCTGGTGAACTGGGATCCGGCACTACTGACGGCCGTTTCCGATCTCGAAGTTATCTCCGAAGAAGAAAACGGGCACCTGTGGCACTTCCGCTATCCTCTGAGCGACGGCAGCGGCCACCTCACTGTGGCCACAACCCGGCCGGAAACGATGCTCGGTGACGCAGCAGTAGCTGTGCATCCCGACGATGAGCGTTATCAGCAACTTATTGGCAAACAGGTCAGCCTGCCGCTGACCAACCGCCACATCCCGGTTATTGCTGACGAATATGTAGACCCGGATTTCGGCAGTGGTTGCGTCAAAATCACGCCGGCGCATGACTTCAATGACTATGACGTCTGGAGCCGCCACAAAGAGACCCTGCAGGACATTCCTCATGGTGGCCTGATCAACATCTTCAGTGCGGACGCGCATATTAAGAGTTCGCCGGGCGATGACCTGACATTCGGACACAAATCGAGCCATGCCGGCAGCAAAGTCTCCGACAACTCTGCGCGGGATGCCGACACCTACACACTGCTGCCGGAAAAGTACCGTGGCATGGATCGCTTCGCCGCGCGCAAGGCTATTGTTGCCGACCTCGATGCCATCGGCCTGCTGGAGAAGACCGACGACCACAAACTTATGGTGCCGCGTGGTGACCGCAGCGGACAGGTCATCGAGCCTTACCTGACGGACCAGTGGTTTGTAAAAACCGAACCGTTGGCCAAGCCCGCCATCGAAGCGGTGGAAGACGGTCGCATCCGCTTTGTTCCCGAGAACTGGTCGAAAACCTACTTCGAGTGGATGCACAACATTCAGGATTGGTGCATCTCCCGTCAGCTTTGGTGGGGCCACAGGATTCCGGCGTGGTACGGCGAAGACGGCAGCATCTACGTAGGGCGCTCGGAAGAAGCTGTCCGCGCCAAGCACGACATACCTGCAAGCGAGAAACTGGTGCAGGACCCGGACGTACTCGATACGTGGTTCTCGTCAGCACTATGGCCCTTCTCCACCCTCGGCTGGCCGCAACAGACCGATGCGCTGAAACAGTTTTACCCGGGTTCGGTGCTGGTAACCGGCTTTGACATCATTTTCTTCTGGGTTGCGCGGATGATCATGATGGGCATGAAGTTTGCCGGCGACGTGCCGTTTCGCGAAGTCTACATTCACGGTCTGATCCGCGACGGCGAAGGCCAGAAGATGTCGAAGTCGAAAGGCAACGTGCTGGACCCGCTCGACCTGATCGACGGCATCGAACTTGAACCGCTGATTGCCAAGCGCACCAGCGGGCTGATGCAGCCCAAGCTGGCACCGAAAATCGAGAAGGCAACCCGCAAACATTTCCCCGACGGTATTCCCGAATTCGGCACCGATGCATTGCGATTTACGTTCGCGGCTTTAGCCAGCAACGGCCGTGACGTCCGCTTTGATCTGAACCGGATTGCCGGCTACCGGAACTTCTGCAACAAGATCTGGAACGCCACGCGCTTCGTGCTAATGAACACCGAAGGTCATTCGGTCGATGCAGGTGCACAGCCGGAGTATTCCCTGGCCGATCGCTGGATCCGTTCGCGTCTCAGTAAAACGATCAGCGAAGTGCAACGGCACATCGAAGCCTACCGTCTCGATCTGGCTGCCAAAGACTTGTACGAGTTCACCTGGAACGAATATTGCGACTGGTACCTCGAGTTGGTGAAGCCGGTATTGCAGGACGACGCGCTAAGCGACGAGCAAAAAGCAGCGACTCGCCACAATTTGCTGGAGATTCTCGAAGCCTTGCTGCGCTGCCTCCACCCGGTGATTCCGTTCATTACCGAGGAAATCTGGCAGAAAGTCGGTCCGCTGGCGGGCAAATCCGGCCCCACAATCATGCTGCAGCCCTATCCGGAGGCCAATGATTTCGCGGTTGACGAGGCCGCAGAGCAAGAATTGCACTGGGTCACAGAATTTGTGCTGGGATTAAGGCAAATTCGCGGTGAAATGGACATTTCTCCGGGTAAAGCGTTACCGGTGATCTTGCAGGATGCCGATAGCACCGACCGGGAACTGTTCGAACGTAATGAAGCGACTTTAGGCAAGCTGGCGCGACTGGAGTCCTGTGAGTTTCTCGACGCCGGTGCTTCCGCCCCGCCCAGTGCTACAGCACTGCTCGGTGGCATGAAGATACTGGTACCGATGGCCGGTTTAATTGATGTGGCCGCGGAATGTGAACGACTCGAAAAGAGTCGCGGCAAACTCACCGGCGAACTCGAAAAACTTCGCGGCCGCTTGAGCAATAAAGGCTTTGTCGATAAAGCACCGGAAGCTGTCGTGGCGAAAGAACGGCAGCGTGCTGACGACATTGAACGTGATCTGAGTCAGCTGGATGATCAACTGGAGCGCCTCAAGACGCTCGAATAAGGAGTAACAACATGACCAACGACATCGCCCGCGCTCAGGCTGTCGCCAATTCACTCGCTGAAGATGTTGGTCATGTGATACTCGGCAAAGACCACGAGATCCGTCTCGCACTTGCCTGCATTCTGGCCGGCGGCCACCTTCTGATTGAGGACGTACCCGGTGTCGGCAAGACCCTGCTGGCGCGTTCGCTCGCCATTTGTCTCGACCTGAGTTTCAGCCGCATTCAGTTCACCAGTGACCTGATGCCTGCCGATGTGATCGGCGTATCGGTGTATCAGCAACAATCGGGCCAGTTTGAGTTTCATAAAGGCCCGCTGTTCGCCCAGATGGTGCTGGCCGACGAGGTCAACCGCGCCACGCCAAAATCCCAAAGCGCCCTGCTTGAAGCCATGGAAGAAAAGCAGGTGACTGTCGACGGTGACACTTGGGTCCTGCCCGAGCCGTTTGTCGTCATTGCTACCCAGAACCCCGTTTACCAGATAGGCACTTACCCGCTGCCGGAGTCGCAGTTGGACCGCTTCCTGATGAAAATCGGCCTCGGCTATCCGGCCGAGAAACTCGAACGCAAACTGCTGCGTGGCGAAGACCGTCGCGAACTGTTGAAAGACCTGAAGCCGCGCTTTGACAGCGCGCAGCTGCCGGTATTGCAGGCTATTGTCCGCTCGGTAGAAACCAGCGAAGCACTGCTCGACTATGTGCAGGCACTAACGCGCTTTACCCGCGACAACCCTGAGTTTGAACTCGGGCTGTCGCCGCGTGCCACCACCGACCTGGTTAACGCCGCCAGAGCCTGGGCACTACTGCAGGGTCACAACGGCGTGCATCCGGAAGATGTACAAGCCGTATTCCCTGCCGTTGCCGGCCATCGTATCCGCCTGAAATCAGACACAGGCAGTCTGCAACAAAACCCGGGGGATCGTGTGCTCGCCGAGGTACCGATTCCGTGATTGTTGGCACAGCCGTGTTCGGTGACTTGCGCCGCCGGTTGGCGCAGAGGAACCGCGACTGGCTGAAAAAGCGGCAGGGGCCTGACGGACTGTCTGTCACACTGCACCGCCGCCGCATCTATATATTGCCGACGAAAGCGGGCCTCATGTATGGCGCCGTCGTCTTCCTGTTGCTGCTTGGTTCACTGAACTACGCGAATAACATGGGTTTCGTGCTGACCTTTCTGCTGGCCGCCATCGGCCTGGTCGCAATGCATCACTGCCACAACAACTTGTCCGATGTAACGCTGACGTTTGTTGCTGCGGAGCCGGTGTTTGCCGGACAGGATGCGCAATTTGAGTTCGTCATGGATAGTCACGGCAGCCGCTGGCAACTGGAACTCGGATGGGATCGCGGCACGGAGGTGACCGTTGACGCCGAAGGCAATGAACGGGTGCGGATCAGACTGCCGCTGCCGACCAAGCGGCGCGGCTGGATTCCCTGCACCCGGGTCGGGATCAGCACCAGTTATCCGTTGGGCTTGTTCCGCGCCTGGGCCTGGGTCTACATGGACCTGCACGCACTTGTTTACCCGCAGCCGGTCGCCACGCAGGCACAGCTGGCTCCCGCTTCGCCGGATCGCGAGCAACAGGGTTTGCGTGGCCTCGGCGATGACGAATTCTCCGAGCTGCGTGAATACCGCCGTGGCGACTCGATAAAACACATCGCATGGAAGTCGGCAGCGAGCCACGGCAGGCTATTGGTAAAAGAGTATCGCGAGGGCGGCCAAATGCCTCTGTGGCTCGACTGGAATCATGTCGCGGCTGCCGACACTGAAGCCCGCCTGTCCGCACTAACCCGACTGGCTCTCGACGCCGACAAAAACCAGAACGTCTACGGTTTACGCATACCCGGCGCAGTTGTGCCGCCTTCCCGCGGCAAACAGCACTTGCATCATTGCCTGCGGGAACTCGCTGTGTTCGGCACCGGAGGCAAACCGGAATGAACATCCACACCGGGCGGTACACAGCCAGCCAGCACGACCGCCAATCGCGTCTGCTGTGGACACTGACAGCTGTCGTTATCATCAATGTGCCGCATTTTCTGCACGTACCGCCATGGGTAACGGCAACGCTGATTGCCGCCTGCCTGTGGCGCTACCTGCTGGAAGTACGCAAACGGAAACTGCCCTCTGCCTGGGTGCGCGTGCCGCTGGTATTCGCTGCTTTTGCAGCCGTGCTTGCCAGCTACCGCGGCATCTCGGGGATCGAAGCCGGTTCTGCGCTGCTGATTATCATGCTCGCGTTAAAGCTGCTCGAAACCAAACAGTCGCGCGACCTGACGGTCGTGACACTAATCGGCTGGTTTTTGATGTTCTCGGTACTGCTGCGCGAGCAGGAGATGTGGGCGATACCCTACATTCTGCTGGGTAGCGGGCTGGCACTGGCAGCGCTCATCCAAACCCGGCGCGCTGGCCCGGTTCTTAAACCGGCTATTCTGCTGCGGCAAACCGCTGTGATCATGTTACAGGCCGCACCGATAATGATTGCTTTGTTTCTGCTGTTCCCGCGAATTGAATCGCCGTTCTGGGCCTTGCCGACTGCCGGCAGCAGTGCCCGCACCGGGCTCAGCGATACCGTCAACCCCGGCGACATCAGCAGCCTCAGTCAGTCTGACGCCATTGCCTTTCGCGTTACCTTCGACGGCGCAGTGCCGCCACCGGCAGACCGCTATTGGCGAGGCCCGGTCATGGGCTACTTTGACGGCCGCCAGTGGTCGTGGGGCGACCGCGGTCTGCGTGCCTCCACGGCACAGCGCAGCTCTGCCGAAGAACCCGTCTATACCTATGAACTCACACTGGAACCGCACGGACGCCAGTGGCTACTGGCGCTGGAAACGCCACTCAACTGGAGTGACGAAAAAGCATTCCTAACGCTCGACCTGCAGCTGATCGCGAGTCAAAGCATCGGTCAGCGCATCGCCTATCAGGCCCGCTCGCAGCCGCGGGCTCCGAGCACTCGTAGTGAGCTGCCACGTTATCTCGGTGCAATGAAGTTTTTGCCCCAAAACAGTAATCCGAAAACGCTGCAGCTCGCCCGCCAACTCCGCAGCGAATCGGTGAGCGATAGTGATTTTATCGACAAGGTGCTGTCCAAATTCCGTACAGAAGAATTCTTCTACACCCTGACACCACAGCGGCTCGGTGCAAACCCGGTGGACGAGTTCCTGTTTGGCAGCAGAGAAGGCTTCTGTGAACACTATGCCTCGGCGCTGGCAGTCATGGCGCGCGCTGCCGGCATCCCGTCGCGGGTCGTTACCGGTTATCTGGGCGCTGAACAGAACCCGCTGGCGGACTACTGGATTGTCAGGCAATCAGATGCTCATGCCTGGACCGAGATCTGGCTAAACCGTCGCTGGGTGCGGGTCGACCCGACCGCCGCGGTCGCCCCCGAGCGTATCGAGTACGGTCTTGAAGAGGCGCTCAGCGATGCCGACATTACTGTCGGCCGGGCCATTATGGGCACGACACTGATTAGTCAGGCTTTGTTGAGCTGGGATCTGGTCAATGCCTACTGGAACCGCTGGGTACTCGCATTCGGGCCCGAAGCGCAACAACTGTTACTCGGCAGTATCGGTATTAAAGAACCCAGCAAGCAGCATCTGATTATCTTCATGATCGTGGCGCTGAGCATCATCATTGCGATACTTGCCTGGTATTTGCGGGTCAGCATTACCCCCGTCAACGATCCGGTACGACGCTACTACGATGAATTTTGCCGCCGGCTGCAAAAGGCCGGCCTCATCAGGCGCCCGGACGAGGGGCCCGCGACGTTCTCTAGCCGCGTCGGACAGCAGCGGCCCGACCTGCGGGCTGAAGTCGGCATCATTACGCACAGCTACCTGCAGCTGCGCTATGAAAACTTCGAGAACAATGCGGCCCAAACGGATTTCATCAGCCGGGTTAAACGCTTCAGGCCACGTCAGCGGAAAGGCTGACTAGCTGCTCGCATCGGTAACCGGCACTCTGGTCAGAATAAACAGGCCTGCAATAAACAACACAATCACCGACAGAATGCCGACCCGTTGGCTGCCGCTTATCAACGTCACCACACCGGTTAAAGCAGGCCCCAGAATCGCCGCAAATTTACCGAGCATGTTGTAAAAACCGAAGAACTCGGCACTGCGCCCCGCCGGCACCAGCCGTGCATAAAACGAACGACTCAAACTTTGCACACCGCCCTGCACCAGACCGATAGTCACGGCCAAGGCATAGAAATGCCATGCTTCCGAGACAAACGGTGCACACAACGTTGTCAGCAGGTATACAGCAAGCCCGATATAGATGCCGCGCTTGGCGCCAATCTTCGAACCCAGCACACCAAAGGCTATCGCCGCCGGAAACCCGACAAAGTTGGTTACAAGGATTGCTGAAATCAGGTCTTCGGTTGCAAGCCCCCGGGACATGCCGTAATCGACCGCCATTTTTATGATCGTGTAAACGCCGTCGATATACAGCCAATACGCCACCAGGAAAATAAACAGCGCGCGGTGCTGACGGATATTGCTGAGTGTCGCAACGACCCGCAGCCAGCCATTAACAATGTAACGCCCCTGCAACTGCGCTTTCCCTTCATCCTCATCGTGCACCCAGATCAGCACCGGCAGGGTGAAAACAGCCCACCATACGGCGACGCTGACGAACGCCCAGCGCATAGCTTCTGCAGGCCCTGCAAGACCGAACCAGCCGGGATTAACGACCATCAGCACATTGACGGTAAAGAGCAATGCCCCGCCCAGATAGCCCAGGGCAAACCCGTAAGCTGATACCCGGTCGAACTCGTCGTCACCTGCAACACAGTGAATTAGCGAGTCATAAAAGGAATTGCCACCGGCAAAGCCGATGTAGGCGAATGCATACAACACAACTGCGACGAGCCACTGGCCTTCGCCAACCCAGAACAGGGCAAGCGTCATAACCACCCCTTGCAGGGCAAACAGCATCAACACCCGCTGCCGCCGACCGAGGCCGTCGGCTATCGCGCCCAGTACCGGCGACAACAAGGCCACAATCAAACTGGCCAGCGCATTCGCCAAGCCCAAACGAAAGGTGGTAACCGTCGATTCGGCACCGTCGTTCCAATAAGAGCCGAGCAGTATCGGAAAGAAAGCCGTAACTACTGTGAGTGCAAAGGCGGAGTTCGCCCAGTCATAGAACGCCCAGCTCAACACGTTTTTGCGCAGGTACAGTGCCATCGGAACCCCTGAATGCTGTTGCTAGATATCCCTGGCAAACACAATGGCGTCTTCATGGCCGCTGCTTGCACGATAGTAGTTCCGCCGCAAACCGATTTCGTTAAAACCGGCTTTGTCGTACATGCGCCGTGCGGCGTTATTGGATGGACGCACTTCAAGAAACATCTGCTTGCCACCGAGTGCGCAGGCTTTATCGATCAGATAGTTCAACAGCAGTGAACCAAAGCCCTGACGCTGAATCTCCGGATCGATACACAGGTTCAGCAAGTGGGCCTCGCCTACTGCTACCGATAACATGCCATAGCCGCAAGCTTCTCCGTGACACTCCAGAACGACACCGGAGTAACCTGCCCGCAAACAATCGGCAAAGATTTTTTCCGACCACGGGAAATCATAAGCGCGCGCTTCGATGGCATAAATCGCCGGGATGTCCCGCGGCGTCATCGCCCGAATCTCCGGCAGGAACTCACTGGCAGCAGCATTCACGGCGCTACTCCGCTGGCAACGCGGCGGGCAAATAACAGATCTTCCCAGCCCTTACGTTTGGCAGATGGTGTGCGCAGATAGTATGCGGGGTGATACGTCACAACAACGGGAATGTCATTCCCGCCATAGCTGTAGGTTTTGCCGCGGAGATTGCCGATGCGCACACTGTCATCTTCACCGAGCATACGCACCGCGGCGCGCTGACCTACAACCAGAATAAACTTCGGCTGCAGCAAACGGATCTGCTCGTCCAGATAAGTCGCACATGCCTGCATTTCTTCCGCTTTCGGCTTGCGGTTTTCGGGTGGGCGGCACTTAACGGTGTTGGCAATGTAGACCTCGCTGCGCTCAAACCCGGCCGCCAGCAGCATTTCGTTAAGGACTTGGCCGGCCTTGCCGACAAACGGCTCGCCCTGCGCATCCTCATCGGCGCCGGGTGCCTCCCCGACTATTAACCAGTCGGCAGAGGTGTCGCCGACTCCGAATACCGTCTGGGTACGCTCGCGATGCAACTCGCAGTTTGTGCAGGCACTAACCTGCTGCCGCAATACACCCCATTCGTCCTGCTCGCTAAGCGGTGCTGTGCTGTCGACTGCATCAGGCTCCGGGTTCTGAATATAGTCTGCCGGTTGTGACGCTCCGGCGGTTTCCTGAAGAGACTCTTCATGACCGGAATCCTCTGTGGCAGCAGGGGCGTTACGCAAACGCCACTGGCGCACCCCCATTGATTCAAGAATCTGGCTACGTGACGCCGCTCCACTCATGACTTATCGGGTGATTTATCAGCTGCGTGACCGGAATCGTCATCGCTATTCGGCTCGCCGGAAACTTCGGGCTTGCCCTTGCGCAAAAGGCGCCATACAAACAATGCCGGCCCCGAAACCGTAAACGTGCCGGCAAGGATGAACAGCACCAGCGGCGGGTTCAGTGCAATCAGCACAAAGGTCATCGGCACAACAAAGATGTAGGTAAACGAAACCTGCCCCCTGCCCCGAAACTCCTTGAAACTGTAGTAGTCGAGATTCGACACCATCAGACCACCGGCCGCGGCGGTCACAACAAACGCTGCGACCAGCGATACCCCGCCCGACCAACCCAGATCGGTACCAAGCCAAACGAAACTCGCCACCAATGACGCCGCAGGCGGACTGGGTAAGCCCTTGAAGAAGCGCTGACTACCTGTCTCCGAAATAACATTGAAGCGCGCCAGCCGCAGCGCGGCGGAAACGCAGTAAGTGAATGCGGCAAGCCAACCGAGCTTGCCCCAGACAGAGCCGTATTCAACCAAGCGGGCAATACCCCACTGGTAGACCACGATTGCCGGCGCTACTCCGAAGGCGATCATGTCGGAAAGACTGTCGAACTCCTTGCCGAAGTCGGATTCGGTTTGGGTCAGTCTGGCCAGACGACCGTCGAGACCATCGAGAATCTGCGCAATGAAAATCGCCGCAGCCGCTTTTTCGAAATTGCCGTCGATCGACGCAATAATTGCGTAAAAGCCGGCAAACATCGCTGCCGTCGTCATCAGGTTCGGCAACAGATAAATGCCCTTACGGCGGACTTTGCCGTCAGGCTTCGGCGGTTCTTCTTGCGGGTCCATAGAATTCCAGAATTCCGGTAATGCTTTCAGCGAAAGCTGCGTTAGCACTGGTATCAAGGGTGTCATATTGCCATGCGGAGGCATTGAATTCACCCGCAACCGGCGACTTGAGCGCACTAACCCGCTAAAATGGCGCCGCCTTGGCCGCCACCGCAGCGGCCGGACACAATACCCGGGAAACTTAAGATGCGACTTGCCAACCTGCCATTCACAACACTTAAAGAAGTGCCCGCTGACGCTGAAGTAGTCAGCCACCAGCTTATGCTGCGCGCCGGACTGATCCGGCGGCTCGGATCGGGCCTGTACACCTGGTTACCGATGGGCCTTAAAGTGCTGCGCAAAGTTGAAGAACTCGTGCGCGAGGAAATGGACAACGCCGGCGCGTTGGAAATACTGATGCCCGCCATACAACCTGCCGAACTGTGGCAGGAAACCGGCCGCTGGGATAAGTACGGCAACCTGTTGCTTCGAATCAGCGACCGGCACGAACGTGATTTTTGCTTCGGGCCTACCCACGAAGAGGTCGTCACCGACGTCGCGCGGCGTGAGCTTAAAAGCTACAAGCAACTACCGGTCACTTACTACCAGATTCAAACCAAGTTCCGTGATGAGATTCGTCCGCGCTTCGGTGTCATGCGTGCCCGTGAGTTCATCATGAAAGATGCCTACTCGTTCCACGCAGACTCAGCATCATTGGACAAAACCTATAACCTGATGGACGAAGCGTATACGCGGATATTTTCGCGCATGGGGCTGGAGTTCCGTTCGGTCGATGCCGCCGGCGGTGAAATCGGCGGTTCACGTTCGCGTGAATTTCATGTGCTGGCGGACTCGGGTGAAGACGCCATCGCCTGGTGTCACGGCGACGACTTCGCGATGAATATCGAGTTGGCGCCGACGCTGCCGCCTGCGGGCGAACGCCCTGCTGCTGCCGCTGCGGCCGAAAAAGTTGCAACGCCGGGTGCGCGCAGTATCGAAGAAGTCACAAAGCAGTTACAGGTAACCGCCGACCAGTGCCTGAAAACCTTGCTCGTTGAAGGTGAAGACGGCGGATTGGTCGCGCTGGTGGTGCGCGGCGATCATGAACTGAACCCGCTGAAAGCCGAATCACTCGAAGGCGTTAAGGCACCACTCGAGATGGCCAGCGCCGAACGCATTAAAGAAGTAACCGGTATCGGTCCGGGGTTTGCCGGGCCGGTTGATCTCGGATTACCTCTCTATGTCGATTTTTCTGCTGCATATGCCAGCGACTTTGTCTGCGGCGCAAATGAAACCGATACGCATCTTCGTGGCGTGAACTGGGGTCGCGACCTACCCGATCCCGTTGCGACCGACCTGCGCAACATCGAAGCCGGCGACCCCTCGCCCGGCGGCGGTGGCGAGATCGCCATTGCCAGAGGCATCGAAGTCGGACACATTTTCCAGCTAGGGAAAACCTATAGCGAAAGCATGGGTCTTAAAGTGCTCGACCAGAACGGCAAGGAAGTAACGCTGGAAATGGGCTGCTACGGCATCGGTGTATCCCGGCTGGTCGCTGCTGCAATCGAACAAAACCATGACGACAACGGCATCATCTGGCCACCAGCGCTGAGCCCCTTCGACGTTACCCTCATCGGCCTTAGCTACAAACGCTCTGAAGCGGTACAACAAGCAATTGACAGCCTCGAAAAAGCGTTACAAGACAAGGGCTTGAATGTTTTAGTCGACGACCGTGACGCACGTCCGGGTGTGAAGTTTGCCGATTCTGATTTAATGGGAATTCCGCACCGTCTGGTCATTGGTGACCGCGGGCTGGAGAAAGGCATAGTGGAGTACAAGCCTCGTACCGGCGACGAAGCGGCCGAGGTGGCAATCGATGATGTGGTGCAATTTATTCAAGCGAAGCTGTCCTGACAGCTATTCACGCAGACCGGTATTTGCCGGACTGCTGCGCGCCTGTCTGCTCATCACTTTTGCGTGCTTGCCGCTGACGCTCTCCGCCGACACCGTCTCCGATCCCGAACTCCAGCGCCTGCTCAAAGATGCGGTAGAAAGCAGCGACAGTTTTGAAGACCGTTTTGAAGCCGAAGTCTGGCTCAACGACATGTCTTACAGGCTGACACCTATTCTGAATGACCCGGAAGAACGAATTGAAATTCTGACCCGCGTACATCAGGAAGCCAATCGTGCAGACCTGCCTCCTGAACTGGTACTCGCGGTTATTGATATTGAAAGCCGCTTCGACCGTTTTGCTATTTCCCGGGCCGGTGCCCGCGGCCTGATGCAGGTTATGCCTTTCTGGTTGGAGGAACTCGACCGGCCAGACGACAACCTGTTTGAAATCGGCATCAATCTGCGAATGGGCTGCACTATCCTGAAACACTATATGGATAGAGAAGACGGTGACATGGTGCAGGCACTGGCACGTTACAACGGCAGCTACGGCAAAACCTGGTATTCGGAGAAAGTACTGGGCAGGCTTGCCGACCGCTGGTTTCGCAACTAACGCACAAATTAGCGCAGAAAATCAGCGCAGAAATTAGCCCAGAAGTTAGCGAAGTACAGTAAAGCCCTGCAGCCCGGGGTCGGTCTCGGCCACATCTGACTCAACCCGGGTTACCCGCGCATGTCGGGGGCCGGTTTCCAGCCACGTCGCCAATGCCTGCAGTTGCTGTCGCGAACCCTGAGCCAGCACCTCTACATTGCCATCCGGCAGATTCCGCACCGTGCCATTTACAACAAGCTCAGTTGCCTTTTCTGCAGTACTTGCCCGAAAGAAGACACCCTGAACTTTGCCGCTAACTATAAAGCGGCGGGCTGCAAACCGATCGTTCACGTTATTCCTGCTCCGCGGGTGCGGCAGACTCCGGCTCAGCATCTGCAGCTGCGTCGCCCGCAGTTTGGTCAGCGCTGTTCTGTTGTTCAATTTGCCGGCGGGTACTGAGTAATGCGTCGATCGCATAATCCTTAGCGGCCTCGGCATCACGTTCGGCCATCCAGTAGATACCCTGGCGCATACCTTTCTCGGCGCTTTCCAGCCGCATATTGGCCTCGTCGAGCAGCTCAGGGTAGTACTCCTTGGCACCGAAATCCTCTGCTGCCGCGACGGCCTGGCGTGCATCACTTAGCTGTTGCACCGGCGCCTGTGCAGCACAACCGAGCAGCAGCAAGAAACCGGCAATAGCAGCCAGAGCTTTGACGCCGATCTCCGGCAAGTTCCGCTTCGAATTATTTCCCGTTACACGCATAAGTCTGAAAACTAACCGCCTTATAGTGACTTCCGAAGGCCACACTATTAGATATGTTGCCACCACCCTGACAGTGAACCTATCAACCGCGTATTAGGGGGTCAAGTCGGTAATTCCCTCTAGGCGCTGCCGCATGTGCCTATAGCTGCGCTACAATAGCGTCCCGCCAAAAAACGAGCATCACATCTAAATCATGAGCGTTCAGATTTACCACAACCCGCGCTGCTCCAAGTCCCGCCAGACGCTACAGTTGCTGGAAGATAACGGCATCAGCCCGGAGATTATCGAATACCTGCAAACACCACCCGACACGGCCACATTGGCGGGAATCGTCGCTAAATTGGGTGTTAGTGTCGATGACATCATGCGCACCGGCGAAGATCAGTACAAAGCATCAAAAGAAGCCGTTACGACCATGGATGACGCCGGGAAACTTGCCTGGCTCTGCGACAATCCCAAGGTGATTCAACGGCCCATCGTCATCAACGGCGAGCAGGCACGTATCGGCCGGCCGCCTGAAAGTGTACTGGACATAATTTAGAACCCCATGACAGAAATTCTCGTTCTCTACTATTCACGCTACGGCTCGACTGCTGCTTTGGCGCAACAAATTGCCCGCGGTATTAATTCTGTGGACGGCTGCGCAGCGCGGCTGCGCACCGTGCCATCGGTATCTCCGGACACCGCTGCCAGCGAAGCCGGGATTCCGGACGAAGGCGCGGTTTATGCAAGCCTGAGCGATCTCGATGAATGTGCCGGCTTGGTACTCGGCAGCCCGACGCGCTTCGGCAACATGGCGGCCGCACTAAAATACTTCCTGGACGGAACTGCAGCAGCGTGGCTAAGCGGCAGTCTCGCCGGCAAGCCGGGTGGCGTATTTACGTCAACCAGCAGCTTGCATGGCGGCCAGGAAACCACGCTGATATCTATGGCCTTACCGTTACTTCACCACGGCATGCTGCTTGTCGGTGTGCCGTATTCTGAAGCCGCACTAAGCAGCACCACGACCGGCGGCACTCCCTATGGCGCCAGCCACGTTGCCCGTGAGCAAACGGCCACCGACTTAAGCGATGAAGAAGTTGCCGTAGCCCGAACGCTGGGCAGGCGCGTCGCCGAAGCCGCACTCAAACTGAGCACCTGATCATGACATTGAACTCGCGCATGCTATCGCTGGGTCTGCTAGTCGCACTCGCCGTTGTTACGAGCCTGTGGTTGCTGCTCGAAACCAGCAGTCACCTTTGGGTCACGATAGCGTTTGGCATTATCACGCCCGCGCTGCTGCTGGCCGGCGCATTGCGCAAAGTCAGAAATTGGGCACAACTGATCGCTTTGGCGATGATTTTCTACGCAACTGTCGGCGTTATGGACGTTGTCGCCAGTGCCGGAAGTTTCAATCTGGCGCTTGGTGTCGCGGTTATTTCGGTAGCGCTGTTTTTCAGTTCACTGCACGCCAGCCGCGCCTAGCTCGTGCAGAACCGTTGCCGCGTGCCACAACCCGAACAGACACACCCGCACTCATTCCCAATCGGCGCCTAATCTGTTAGGTTTTCGTAAGTTTGCCGCTTTATCCAAACTATCAACGATAACCGGCCGAACCGGAAATACTTCACTTAAGGAGTGAAATCAGATGAAACTCGCAGGCATATTTATTGCGCTGACACTGGCCCTGACCGGTGTTGCGAACGCAGAGATCAAAGAGAAAGGCGGCTACATCGGCGGCTCACTCGGTTATGGCGGTTACAAAGACGGCAACTTTGACGGCTACGCCAAAGACAGAGATGCTGTTTACTACGGCATTTACGGTGGCTACAAGTTCATGAAGTACTTCGCCCTGGAAGGTCGCATAACGAACATGGGAGAGTACGACTTGCAGGAACCCGGCGACGGGCCGGAATCAAAGATTCGCTACGATGCATTGACGATTAACGGCGTAGGTATCCTGCCGCTGGGGTCAAGCAACTGGGAACTGATGGGTCAGCTCGGCATAGGCAACGGCCGCTACAAAGTGACCGGCGAAGAGTATGCCGACGGTAATGAAACCATCTATTCCATCGGCGCCGGCGTTCGCTGGACTCCGACTCCCGGTTTCACGACCCAGTTCTCGCTCGACGGTTACAAGATTCGCTTGCGTGAAGGCACACTGCCGGAAGAAAGCTTCAGCACCAAGCTCGGCGAAGCCCGCCTGGCCTTTCAGTGGAACTTCTAAACCGGCACCGCTGAAAAAAGTTTAACAAAGCCCGCCCTGAATCATTCAGCGCGGGCTTTTTTGTACCTGAATTATTGTTACTGGATTATTGTTACTGACTGGCGGCAATGCAGTAGCTAAGTGTCCAACACCGATTTTACGAACGGCACGGTCAGTCGACGCTGGGCGACCAGCGCTTCTTTGTCGAGCTTGTCGAGTAGCGCAAACAAGGTGCCCGGGCTCCGATGAACCCGCGACAGCAGGTAGCGTGCGGTCTCCGCCGGCAACTCCAGACCGCGCCAGGCAGCCCGCTTCTGTAATGCCTGCACGCTGTCCTCATCACTCAATGCCTGCAAGCGGAAAGTGGTTCCCCAATTCATCCGGGATATCAAATCAGGCAGCTGAAACCCTACCGCATTAGGCGCGGCATTCGCTGTAATAACCAGCTTGACCCCCTGCTGCATCGAATCTTCAAACAGGCGGAACAACGCGCGCTCCCATTCCGCCTGACCTGCCACCACCTGCACGTCGTCAATACAAATCAGATCGAGTCCGCCCATGCCTTCCAGCATCGCCGGACCAAGGTCAATACCGTCAAACGGCAACCACATTGACCTTAATTGCAGGTCGGCCGCAGCGGCAACCAGCGCCTGCAACAAGTGCGACTTACCTGACTCGGGCGTACCCCACAGCCAGATCAATTGATTTCCCGGCCCCGTCGAGCCATCCAGTAGTGACTCGCGCAAAGCATGCACTACGGATGCATTCGCGCCGTCGAAATAGGTTTCGAACAACGCGTAGTCGGCGAGTTGAATATCAAGTGGTAACTGGCGCATCCGGCAAAACTCTGGCTAAGCGAAACGGTAATTAATTAACGCGGTTCAATTGAACCGTAAGTGCGGCTTGCATGCCGGTTTCTGATAGCGAGCCTGCCCCACGTCCAGATGTAGTCGAGACCACTAACCAGACTGGCAACAAACACGCCGGTGCCGGCAATCAACAGAACCAACTCCCCCGGCCAGCCGAATGCCTGCTGGGCAACGATACCGATACTAAAGACCAGTTGCAGAAACGTATTCGCCTTGCTGATAAATGTCGGCTTGGCATAGACCTCACCGATCAGCCACTGGTAGGCGAAACCGCCGGTAACTATGACAAGATCCCGCCCGATAACAACGCAGGTCAGCCACAGCGGCATGAACCCCTGGTGTGTCAGTAAGATAAATACGGTGACCAGCAGAAACTTGTCGGCAAGCGGGTCCAAAAACCCGCCAAGACGGCTCTCCCAATTAAAGCGCTTGGCCAGATAACCGTCGAGCGCATCGGAAACTCCGGCGATAGCGATAAGCGCCAGTGCCAGAGGAAAGCGGCCGATCGACAAGTAATACAGTATCGGCGCAATCAGCAGAAAACGGATGACGCAAATCCAGTTGGGTATCTGCGCAGCGCGAAACACTGACCTAAGCAGTGTTCTTTGTGTTTCGTTTCGTGGCTGCTCTGCGCTCATCCCCGCATCACCCGCGCTATCGTCCGTAGGTGTACATCAGGCCATCCCCAAGACGGAAGTCGGCGAGGCCGCCCTGGCCGCTTTGCGCCCCGGACCAAGGACGCAGTTTGCCACCTCTGCGGATAGCACTATCCAGGCGTTTGCTGTCGGCTCGCGCAGTAATCGCAAACTCAACGCGGTTGCCGTTAATGCGAGCCACATCAGCACGCTCCACCAACGACAAGGATCGCAGATACACCAACACTGCCGTGTAGTCATCAAAGCTGTCGAGCCCGCCGACCGTCAACGAAATCGTGCCGGAAGAGGCTGCAAACGTGGCCAGTGCAGCGCCCAGCTTATCAGCAGCGCCTGCCGGGCCTGCGGCCACACCACCCTGCCAATCGACAGTGCGCTGATCGGTAATCATCGACCAACGCACTTTGTATCCGGATGCGCCGGCAGCGCGAAGCCGCCCTATCAGCACCACATCAGCGGCGTAACGGGACGATGCATCAACAACCACATCGTTGAACCCGCCCCAGATGTCAGCAAAAGAGACTTTTGCCAAATCCTCGGCGTCGACCAGTGGCAAGGTCAGCGCCAGACCCCGCCGGTCGGCCTCATCAAGTAACTCATCGCGCCAGCCGTCGAACAGTTGTGCCTGCTGATCGTCGGCAGTCGGGATTGCTGCGTTTGCACCGAGCAAACTGCGCTGACCCGTACCCTGATCGGCAGCCAACCAAACGATGACTGCCGGGCGCTCGGCGCTCCATACCGGTTGATCTGCTTCATCCAGGGTGCGCCGGACCGCATCGGGCGCAAATGACACCCGGATCCGGCCGGACCCGGCTTGCCGATAACTTTGCAGCACTGCCCCGGGGTCCGGAAACAGGCCCGGGCGCAGCGCGGCAGCTTCTTCACGACCGGTAACTTTGACGAGCACCGCAGCCAGGGCTTCGGCAAACGCCTGCTTGCGGCCTGCCTGAGTATTGGCAGCCAGCGGCACCTCGGCAGAATACAGGCCGTCAACACGGACGGCCCCGGCGGGCAGCGCCGCGCACAGCAGCGCCAGCACGACCAATAGCCGTAAGTAGCCTGAGAGCGGACGATTTGCCCTGAGTTTTAAATAAAGTTTCATCATTCTTTGCACACTCACGGTATTATAGCGTCGCGTTCCGCCGGAGCGGAGCCTAACGCTGATTACGAGAACATAATGAATCCAAAGAAACCTGTCACTTACCGCGATGCCGGAGTGGATATCGACGCGGGCAATGAACTGGTCAACCGCATCAAACCTGCCGTTAAATCGACCCGCCGCCCCGGCGTAATGGGCGGTATCGGCGGCTTTGGTGGATTGTTCGAACTGGATACCGAGCGCTATCGCCAGCCGATTCTGGTGGCGGGCGCCGATGGCGTCGGCACCAAATTGCGACTGGCCATTGATTTGGGTCTCCATAACACCGTCGGTATCGATCTGGTCGCAATGTGCGCAAACGACGTACTTGCTCAGGGTGCCGAGCCGATTTTCTTTCTCGACTACTACGGCTGCGGCAAACTCGATAACGATGTTGCCGCCAGTGTTGTTGAAGGTATCGCCGAAGGCTGCAAACGGGCCGGTGCAGCTTTGCTCGGCGGCGAAACAGCAGAACTTCCGGGCATGTACCCTGAAGGCGATTACGATCTCGCCGGCTTTTGCGTCGGTGTTGTCGAAAAAGCAGCTATCATCGACGGTAGTACTATTTCCAAAGGTGACCGCCTGATCGGGCTGAAGTCGTCGGGCCCGCATTCAAACGGCTACTCGTTAATCCGCAAAGTGCTGGAAACCAGTGAGGTCAAACCCGACCACCCCTGGGAAGACACAACGATCGGACACTTCCTGCTCGAACCCACACGCATCTATGTGAAGCCGGTACTGGCACTGATTGAAAAAATTCCGGTGAAAGGCATCGCACACATTACAGGCGGCGGTCTCGCGGAAAATCTGGAACGCATTCTGCCCCCCAACAGCAAGGCCATCATTGACACAACCGCGTGGCAGCGCCCGGCCATCTTCGATTGGCTGCAGGAACAGGGCGCCGTGCCCGAAAGCGAGATGCAGCGCACCTTCAACTGCGGTATCGGCATGGTGTTGGTCGTTGCTGCCGATCAGGCAGACGAGGCACTGGCCACATTAACCGCAGCCGGCGAAGAGGCGTGCCTGCTAGGTAGCATCAGCGACGGCGGTGGCGAAGTCATCCTCGAAGCATGAGAGCAGTATGATGCGCACGGTGATCATGGTCTCGGGCAGCGGCACCAACCTGCAGGCCATACTCGACGCACAACCGGCAAATACCGATATCGTGGCAGTGGTCAGCGATAACCCGGGCGCCTTCGGCCTGACCCGGGCACAACAAGCCGGTATCGCGGCGATCACAGTCGACTACAGTACCTTCGAATCCCGCAGCGACTTCGACCGCGCGCTGGCCGACACGATGGCAGAAATTAATCCGGACCTGATCGTGCTCGCCGGATTCATGCGAATCCTTGCCGATGATTTTGTCGAATCCTATATAGGCAAAATGCTGAACATTCACCCGTCGTTGCTACCGGACTATCCGGGCCTGAACACGTATAGCCGGGTGCTCGATGCCGGCGAACAATGGCATGGCACAACGGTTCATTTCGTTATTCCGGAACTCGATGCAGGCCCCGCAATCATGCAGTACCGGGTTGCTATCCGGCCGGACGATACGCCGGAAACGCTGGCGCAGCGCGTCCAACAGGGTGAATATCTGATTTACCCGCAGGCCATAGAACGAGTAGCCTCCGGTCAACTGACCATGCGAGACGGCGTTGTATACAACAATGATGAAGCAATCACACAACCGGACATTATCGATGAGGCGGTGGCAGCCTGAATGCTCCCTGCTGCTGGCCGCGGCACTGCTGTTGCCGCTGACCGGCACTGCCGCCGATGAAGTTCCGGAAAACATGCAACTCGAACCGTTCCGGCTCGAGTTCGAGATCAATGTCTTCGGCTTAAGCGGTGATTCCATCATAGAACTGGAGCGCACCGGCAACCCCGACGAATATATCTATAAGAGCAGCACGCAGGCCAAAGGCCTTGCGAAATTGGTGCGCCCCGACGCCGCATCGGAGTCAAGCCTGCTCACCATTCGCGGCGAGCAAATCTTCCCCGAGGAGTATCGCGTCGATTCAGGTACAGGCGACCCATTGGAAAACAGCTACGCCAAGTTCGACTGGAATCTGGGGCTGGCCTATAGCAACCATCAGGAAGAACGTGCCGACGTGCCTATTGAAGACGGTGTAATGGATCGCTTCAGTGCCGACCTGCAGGTCATTATGGACTTGCGCAATGGCAAGCAACCCGACGAATACGACATGGTTCATCGCAACCAGGTTAAGACCTACCAGTTTTACTTAGAAGGCGAAGAACGGGTTAAGACTCCGGCCGGTACTTTTGATACGGTGAAATATCTGCGGCAACGCAAAGGGTCTAGCCGCGCAGCATACATCTGGTATGCAGCCGAACTGGATTACCAGCCGGTCAAAGTTGTACAGCTGAAAGAAGGCAAGAAACGCGGCACGCTGCTGCTTAAAGCCTACAGGCCGGGCACGCCCGACTAGGAAGCCTGCTCAGGTTTTCGGCAGCGTAACGCCGGTTTGCCCCTGATACTTGCCGCCACGGTCAGCGTAGGATGTTTCGCAAGGCTCGTCGGATTCAAAAAACAACATCTGCGCCACACCTTCGTTAGCGTATATCTTGGCCGGCAAATTCGTCGTGTTGGAAAACTCGAGCGTGACGTGCCCTTCCCACTCCGGTTCCAACGGCGTGACATTCACGATGATGCCGCAACGCGCGTAGGTCGACTTACCGAGACAAATAGTTAGCACGCTGCGCGGTATCCGGAAGTATTCAACAGTCCGTGCCAATGCAAATGAGTTCGGCGGGATAATGCAGACATCTTTTTCAACACTGACGAAACTGTCGTCCGAGAAATCTTTCGGATCAACCACGGCGGAATGAAGATTCGTGAACACCTTAAAATCGGCAGCACAGCGAACGTCGTAGCCGTAGCTCGACGTGCCGTATGACACGATAGGACCGGAATCGTTACGCCTTATCTGGCCCGGTTCGAACGGCTCGATCATGCCGTGTTCATCGGCCATCCGCCGAATCCAGTGATCCGCTTTAATCGACATGCTGTCTCCTCAGGGAAATGTCTTGTTTGCCGCAGGTGTTACTCAACCACGACCTTCGGGAACGCTTTTTTATAGTCTTTTTTACGCAGCGACAAGAGTGCCGCCGCATTCAGGGCAATATTCGTGAACTCACGGGCGGCCGGACCGTCCGGGTCAGCTACCACACTAGGGCTGCCGGAGTCGGTTTGCGCACGAATATCGGCATTCAGGGGCACCTGCCCCAGCAACGGCAGCTCATAGTCTGCCGCCATCTCGGCACCACCGCCCTCGCCAAACAACGCTGTTACCTCACCGCAGGCAGGGCACACAAACGTGCTCATGTTCTCGACGACGCCTAGTACGGGCACGTTCACCTTTTCAAACATGCGATAACCCTTGCGGGCATCGATCAACGCAATATCCTGCGGCGTTGTCACGATGATCGCGCCGGCTACCGGAATTTTCTGGCTTAGGGTCAACTGAATGTCGCCGGTGCCCGGCGGCATATCAACCAGCAAATAATCCAGATCCGGCCAGTTGGTTTCGAGCGCGAGCTGCGTCAACGCCCTGGTAGCCATAGGACCACGCCAGACTGCCGGTTGCTCATCGGCAAAAAGATTGCCCGCGGAAATCATGAACACGCCATGCCGCGTTAAGGGCTCGAACCGCTTGCCGTCCTTACTGACCGGCTGCTCGCCGTCCGAACCCAACATACGTGCCTGACTCGGCCCGTAAATATCGGCATCAAGCACGCCGACTTTCGCACCGGCTGCCGCCAGTGCCAGAGCCAGGTTGACGGTCACCGTAGACTTGCCGACCCCGCCTTTACCGGAGGCAATCGCAATAATATTTTTAACGCCTTCGATTGGCGTCAATGTGGCCTGCACCTCATGCGCAACGATCTTGCTACGAACGCCGATATCCGGGTTATCGCCGGCTACACCGCCCAAGCCTTCCTGCACCAAATCGGTAATCTCGCCGCGACAGCTGTCCACCGGAAACCCGAAGCGCAGGTCTATCTGCGCACGATCGTCAGTCACGGAAATTCCGGCCACTACTCCGGCGCTTACCGGATCACTGCGGAGATAAGGCAATTCAAGGCTTTCAAGGGCCTTTTCGATGTCTTTTTCAGGGCTTACAGGCATAATCGTGACGGGCTTAACAGAATGCAGTCGGGTCAGGCGCGACATTGTACAACATGCTGTTAGCACACCGCCCTGCCGGTTCGGGGATGGTGGCTGCGGCGTTGATCGAATGACCCCAGTATTGGTATCGGCATCGCCGGACGGGGACTTTACAAGCACTGCCACCGGACACTGTCCGGAGCAGTTTAGACAACTGTTTATATCGTTTGGGCGCTAACGGTTAAATGAAACTGTTCAGTACAATAAAAGCTGAAAAAAACCTGTCCCGTTTGTTTGAGGAACGCGACAGCCAGACCGCTGCAGCCAAAAAAGCGCTAAATAACCTTAAAGGCCTTGGTCAGGGCGCCATACCGATCATTATTCAAGGACTGTCGAGTGCCGACAAGGCGCAGACAGTCGGGCTCGTCAATGTGCTCGCCGACCTCGTTACCGAGCGCAGCTTTCCAATGTACGCTGAAGGCTTGGCAAGCAGTGACCCGCGTGCCGCAGCCGGTGTGTGCTGGGCATTATCGAATTCTACGAATTACAGTACCGACCGGCTGGTTTCTCTATTCGGTCATGAGGACGTCGCTGTCGCAGTGTTGTCCGACATCATCCGTGAGCAGGGTGACCGGATGAATCTGCGGACGATGATTGCCCGCGCCTATGATTTAGACGGGCAAGAACAGGCCGCCATGTTCAAGCTCATCCGGGAACTGGCTGAACCTTCATTGCTGCCGGACCTGATCTCACGCATCGAAGGCACTTCAGGCAAGACCCGCGTTTATCTGATCGAGGTGATTTCCAAGTTCAAGCGCCCGGAAACAGCCATGGTGCTCGAAAAACTACTGAAGGACCCTGACCGCCAAGTACGTCAGGCCGCCATAGAAGGCCTGTGCCAATTTGATCGCATCAAGGATATTGAGCTGGTTTGTAAAATGCTCTGCGATTCGGACTTCGGTGTGCAAACCAAAGCTGTCGAATTGCTGGTCAAACTCCGTGATCCGGAAGCCGTCAAGTACCTGGTCGAAGCCCTGAAAGACGAATCCGAGTACACCCGGCGCAGCGCCGTCGAAGTACTGAACGAACTGGCTGATGCCGACAGCATCAAGTATCTGCTCAATGCCATCGGCGACAAGGACTGGTGGGTGCGTTCCCGCGCATGCGATGCCCTCGCCAGCATCGGCGGCCCGAAGGTCACAAACGCGGCTCTGCACCTGATTCGCGATGATGATGAGAACATCCGCCGTTCAGCTATCGAGATTCTTAATCAGACCCGTGACGAGCGTGCGGTCAAACATCTCATTGCGGCGACCGGCGATAAAGACTGGTGGGTGCGTGAACGTGCTGCGGACGCTTTGGCGGATATCGGCAGCACCGACGCCCTGCCGGCATTGATGACCATGCTTGAAGCCGATGACAAATCGCTGCCTGCAGCGTTACGCGCACTCGGCAAACTCGGTGATGAACGCATTGTGCATAAAGTCATGCCCCTGACGAAGCATGAGAAGAATGAGGTACGCATCGAGGCTATTAAAGCACTGTCGTTCGTTGCCACCGAGAATACCGGCGAAGAGATCAAACAAAAGATCGCTTCCGCAGCCAAAGGTCGCGACGACTCGGTCAAACAGGCTGCAACGGAAGCGTTGTCGCGAATCGATCACGCCCTTGCCGACAGCATCGTTGGCGCCAGCACGAAGAACCAGCGCCTGACCGACACCGGTCATACTTTGCTGAGCGATGCGCCTACCGAGAACGTCGAAATCAAAGGTACCGGCGGCAAGATGCTCAACATCGATGAGCTTGAACCGGACGAAATGATTGAAGGCCGCTATCGCTACATCCAGAAGGTCGGTAAAGGCGCTTTCGGTACCGTACTGCTGGTGGAAGATACGGTGGTCAACGAACAACTTATTCTGAAGTTCCTGAACCCGGCAATCAGTACAGACGACGAAATGATGAACCGCTTTGTGCATGAATTGCGCTTCTCCCGCAAGATCACTCACAACAACGTTATCCGTATTTATGACTTCCTGAAGGTCGGCGGCAACTACGCTATCTCGATGGAGTATTTCCCGTCGCATACGCTGGGCGTGGAGATCAAGAAAGAAACCCCGATGCCGTTGCGCAAAGCGCTGGGGTGGGCCAAGGATATAGCCACGGGTATGGCCGAAGCGCATGAGGCCGGCGTCGTGCATCGTGACCTGAAGCCCGCCAACCTGCTGATTGATGATGAAGGTCTGCTGAAGATTGTGGATTTCGGTGTGGCAGCCGCCGCCGGTCCGAGCAGCTCCGACACCCAGCTGACGAAGACGGGCTACG
>Ga0070729_10001216_pt1 | contig 41907 bp, 31 predicted proteins | sample tdDd472_FD_66725 | JGI IMG/M metagenome (GOLD analysis project Ga0070729, IMG submission 66725) | Marine sediment microbial communities from the Atlantic coast under amendment with organic carbon and nitrate - tdDd47.2 | ecosystem: Environmental > Aquatic > Marine > Coastal > Sediment | place...
TCGAACTGCTTGCGGTCCTCGATGTCGTCCGTCGTGGACGTGGCGCCGATGAAGCTCACGACGGCGCGCACGGTCGTCTCGTGGGTGAGGGCCTCGCCGTTCGAGACGAGCCCCTGGCCGATGTTCGCCTGGGTGCTGGCGACCGCGACGCGGCCGTCGGTGGGCGAGACCGCGGGCGCGGTGAGGTACGACGGCACGCCGCCGGTCTCGGTGTCGCTGGCGCCGAGGTCGTCGAAGCCGAGCTCGACGGGCTCGAGCGCGCCGGTGTCGAGGTCGACGCGCACGAGCTCGCCGCGGTCGTCGGGGGACCGCCAGCGGGTGACGAGCACACGACCGTCGGGCAGCAGCGCGACGTCTCGGGCGTCGGGCAGGGCGGCGATCGGGTCGCCGACCGGCAGCACGACGCCGTCGACCGACACCACGACGAGCTCGCCGGTGCCCTGGAGGGTGATGGCCGCCCGGGTGTCGTCGAGGGTGATCACGCCGAACGGGCGGGCGCCCCAGGGCAGGATGACCTCGGCGCGCCGCCCGTCGTCGCCGCGCCACGTGAGCGTGTCGACGGTGGGGCAGGCGACGAGCCAGCCGGCGCCGAGCCGGTCGACGGTGCGGGGGCCGGTGCAGGTGTCGAACCGGTCGGTGACCGACCACGCATCGAGCCCGGTCTGCTCGACGACGACGAGCTCGTCGCTGTCCTCGCTGACGACCGCGTACCGCTCGGCGTCGGGCTGACGCTGGATCGGGCTGCTCGCGCGCGGGGCGAAGGTCGGGGGCGCAGTCACGGTGATGACGGCGACGTCGGTGCGGGTGCCGCCGTCGGCGCCGTACGCCGTCAGGGTCGCCCGGTACCGTCCGGGGGCGTCGTACGCGACCTCGGCGATGGGGTCTGCGCTCGGCGCGCCGGAGTCGCGACCGTCGCCGAAGTCCCAGACGTACTGCACGGCTCCAGTGCTGGCGGACGCGTCGAGCACGACGGTCGAGCCCACGTCGGCATAGCGCGACGGCCCGGCCTCGGCGGCGAGTACCACCGGCGCATCGGCCCCGGCATCGGCGGTGTCGAGGCTCGTGTCGACCGCCGTGTCGACCGCGGTGTCGGCGCCTGCGTCCTGCGCCGCGTCTGTGGCGTCATCGCGGGCGTCGGTGGCGCTGTCGACGCCGGTGTCGGTGGCCTCGACCGCCACGTCCGCGGGATCGGTCCCCGCTCCATCGTCACCGCAGGCCGCGAGGGCGAGGGCGGTGCAGACGAAGGCAAGGGCGCGCAGGCTGCGCATCCGGTGACCGGCGCTCACTGGGCGTCCCCGGCGGTGGTGAACGTCATCTCGAACGGCGTCTCGATGCGGTTGCCGTTGAAGTCGGCGATGCCGCCGGCGGGCACCTCGAGGCGGTACGTCGTGCCGGGCTGCAGCGGCTCCTGCGGGGCCACGTTGACGATCGCCTCCTGCACGCTGAACCAGCAGTCGACCCGGGTCAGCGTCGAGTCCGTGCCGTCTTCGTAGAGCCGCACCGAGCCCTCCCAGGCGCTGCGCACGTCGACCATCTCGTTGAACGTCAGCCCGATGCGCGAGGTGACCGCGAGGTCGTCTGCGCCGTCCGGCGGCCACACCCACGTCACCTCGGGGGCGCGGGTGTCGGGCTCGGTCTGCCAGGGGGCGACCGCGGTGCCCTCGTCGCGGATCGCGTCGTCGTCGACGCTCAGCATCGCGACGTTGCCGATCGGGGTGACCGTGTCGAGGTCGCCCTCGAGGTTCATGATCGCGATCTGCTCGATGGCGTCGAGGTCGGTGAGGTCGTAGATCGCCGCAAAGTTCGACTCGCCGACGAAGGCGTATTCGTCCTTCACGAAGACGTATCCGCCGTTGCCGGGCGAGTGGTAGTCGCCGGCGCGCACCGGGTTCGTCGGGTCGTGGATGTCGTACGCGACCACGCCGCCGCCGCCTTCCTTGCGGGCGTACCAGATGTACCCGTTGTTCGTGTTCGTGAAGTACGCCTCGCGCGGCACGCCCTCGGCATCGAGCATCTCGAAGTCGCCGCCGGGGATCGGCTGCGGCTGCGTCGGGTCCGAGATGTCGAGCAGCGCCGTGCGCGCGCCCTCCGCGGCCGTCACGATCAGCAGGTTGCCGATCGCGGCGACCTGGCCGGCGCGCAGCACCGGGTCAAAGACGTACTGGTCGACGTACACGGGCTCGTCGACGTTCGTGGCGTCGATGATCCAGATGCCGTTGTCGGCGCCGGCGACGTACACGTACGGCGCCTGAAAGAAGACCGAGAGACCGACGCGGGCGTAGGCGTCCGGATAGAAGAACCCGGGCACGATGACGTGGGCGCCGGGCTCGGGCGCGGTCGAGTCGGACACGTCCCAGAAGAGCGCGCCGCCGTCGAAGGGCAGGGCTTCCATCCCGTTGACGACGGCGGTGATGCGATCGCCGTCGGGCCAGAATCCGATCGAGTGCGTCTCGCGCATCGCCGGCGAGAACCCGGTGCCGACCTCGACCGGCGCGCACGGGTCGGTGATGTCCCAGTACGTGAGCCCGCCCTGGCCGTACTCCGGCGCCCAGGGCATGAGCAGGTACCCGTCGACCATCACCAGCAGGTTGTGATGGTCGCTCGTGTCCCGCTCGCCGCCGTCCAGCGTCGCGCAGTTCGCGTACAGCTCGTCTTCGCTGAACGAGCGCACCGGGCCGCCGGGCCCGGCGTTCGGCGGGTGGGCGTCCGGTGCGGGCCACGGGCGCGGCTGCACGGCGTCGGCGGTGTCTTCGGCGTCCGCGGCGTCGAGCGTGGTGTCGCCTGCGTCGTCGGTCGTGTCGCCCCCGGCGTCGGTCGCGTCGACGCCGGTGTCAGACGTGTCTTCGACGCTGGTGTCGGACGCGTCGCTCGGGGCGTCGTCGCCACAGGCAGCGAGCGCGAGCGCGGCGAGCAGGGCGAGGCAGGATCGTGTGCGCATGGTCACCATCGGAGTGCAGGCGCCGCGACCATAGCCATCCCTGGGGTTCGCGTCATCGGGGTCCGCCGCCGCGGGGTGCGTGATGCACCGATGTCACACGCAGTGGTCACCGGTGTCGCCGTATGATTCCATGAACGCACCCACCCCGGAGGACGCCATGGCGAGGCTCGAGAAGTTCCCCGACAATCCGTACAACGCGTTCTGCTGGGTGATCGGCGACCCGGAGATCGGTGAGCGGTGCTGGATCGGCGCCTTCACGCTGATCGACGGCTCCGGCGGCCTCAAGATCGGCACCGGGTGCGACATCAGCAGCGGTGCCCAGATCGTGACCCACTCCAGCGCCCGCCGCACCGTCACCGCGCGGGCGTATCCGGACGTGGACCGCGCGCCCATCGAGATCGGCGACCACGTGTTCATCGGCACGAACGCCGTGATTCTCATGGGGTCGAAGATCGGGTCGCACAGCATCGTGGGCGCCGGCGCGGTCGTGACCGAAGGCAGCGAGTTCCCGCCGTACAGCATGATCGTCGGCGTGCCGGCGAAGCGCATCGGCGACGTGCGGTGGACGCCCGAGAACCCGTAGCGCGGGGGCCCGGGCCACAAGACGGGGCGGCGTGACCGCGTGACCGTCGTGTTGGCGGCACGAACGACGAGCGCCCGCGCGACCTCGGGTCGGCGGGCGCTTGGTGCAGAAGCGTCTCGATCAGCTGAGGATCTCGCGCTCGCGCAGGGTGGCGATGATGACCTCGACGGCCTCGTCGACGTCCATCTCGGCGAGGTTCACGACGACGTCCGGCGACTCCGGCACGTCGAAGGGCGCGTTGATGCCCGACACATCCTGCTCCAGGGCGCCAGCCGACGCGTAGAGCCCGCGGGCGTCGCGGTCGATGCAGACGTCGCGCGGCGTGGACACGTGGACCTCGACGAAGCGGTCGTCGCCGATGTGCTCGCGGACGTAGTCGCGCAGCGGGCGCTCGCCGGCGGTGAACGACGACACGGCGATGAGCCCGGCGTCGGCGAACCGGTCCGAGAGCAGCACGGCCTCGTCGAACGCGCCGCGGGGCTCGTACAGGTCGCTGGCGTGGGTGTCGGGGTCGATGACCGCGGGCAGGGCGCCGATGTCGAAGAGGCGACGCTCGAGCGCGTACGCCAGCGTGCTCTTGCCGGCGGCGGGCAGGCCGACGAGCCACACGGCGGCGCCGGTATGGCCGATGCGCGACGCGCGCTCGCGGGCGCTGACGCCGGTGCGCGGGCCCCCGGCGGACGCGGTGGTCACCTCGTCGCTGTCGAGGATCATGCCCGCGGCGACGGTGTTGTTCGTCAGCGAGTCGATGACGATGAACGCGCCGGTCGTGCGGTTGTCGGTGTACGGGTCGAAGCAGATCGGGCGGTGCGTCGTCAGGGTGACGCAGCCGATGTCGTTGAGGGCGAGCGTCGCCGCCGCCATCTGCTCCATCGTGTTGAGGTCCATACGGTAGTCCACCGACTCGACGTCGGCCCGGATGTAGCTCGTCGTGTGCTTGATGAGGTACCGCTTGTCGGCGTCGAGCGGCTGCTCGGCCATCCACACCATCATCGCGCGGAAGGTCCGGCCCACCTGCGGGCGGTCGTTCACGTGGCAGATGAGGTCGCCGCGCGAGATGTCGATCTCGTCGGCGAGGCGCAGCACGACACTCTGCGGCGCGAAGGCCTCGTCGAGCTCGCCGTCGTAGGTGTCGATGCCGACGACGGTGCTCGTCTTGCCCGAGGGCATGGCGACGATCGTGTCGCCCTTCTTCACGATGCCCGACGACACCTGACCGGCGAACCCACGGTAGTCGAGGTTCGGCCGCAGCACGGTCTGGACCGGCATCCGGAAGTTGTCGAGGTTGCGGTCGCGAACGATGTCGACCGTCTCGAGGTAGTTCAGGATCGTGCCGCCGTCGTACCAGGGCGTGTTCACGCTGGTCTCGACGACGTTGTCACCGAGCAGGGCGCTGACGGGGATCGTCTTGACGTCGTGGAACCGCAGGTCGGACGCGAACTCCATGAACTCGCCGACGATCTCGTCGTAGCGTTCCTGGCCGAAGTCGACCAGGTCCATCTTGTTCACCGCCACCAGCAGGTGGGGGATGCCGAGCAGCGACGCGATGAACGCGTGGCGGCGCGACTGCTGCAGGACCCCGAGGCGGGCGTCGATGAGGATGATCGCGACGTTCGCGGTCGACGCGCCGGTCGCCATGTTGCGGGTGTACTGAATGTGCCCCGGCGTGTCGGCGATGATGAACTTGCGCTTCGGCGTCGTGAAGTACCGGTACGCGACGTCGATCGTGATGCCCTGCTCACGCTCGGCGCGCAGGCCGTCGGTAACGCGGGCAAGGTCGACCTCACCGTCGTTCTCGGCGTCACGCAGCTGGTCTTCGTACACCGAGCCGGTGTCCATCAGCATGCGACCGATCAGGGTGGACTTGCCGTCGTCGACGGATCCCACGGTCGTGAAGCGAAGCAGCTCCTTGTTCTCGTGCCGCTTCAGGTAGCTGATGATGTCGGTGTTCAGCGGATCGGACGCGTAGCTCATGCGAACTCCTCGGCGGCCGCGTCGCGCGGCGTCGGGGGGGCGGTCTTCGGGGGACGGGGCAGGCGGCTCAGAAGTAGCCTTCGCGCTTCTTCTGCTCCATCGAGCCGGCCTCGTCGAAGTCGATCACGCGGCCCTGCCGCTCCGAGAACGACGTGGTGATCATCTCTTCGATGACCTCGGGCAGCGTCGTCGCGGTGGACCGGATCGCGCCGGTCAGCGGGTAGCAGCCGAGGGTGCGGAACCGCACCATCTCCATCTTCGGCTCCTCACCCGGCTTCAGCGGCATGCGGTCGTCGTCGACCATGATCAGCGTGCCGTCCCGCTCGACGACCGGGCGCTCTGCCGAGAGGTAGAGCGGCACGATCGGGATGTCTTCGAGCCAGATGTACTGCCAGACGTCGAGCTCGGTCCAGTTGGACAGGGGGAACACGCGGATGCTCTCGCCCTTGTCGATGCGCGCGTTGTAGAGGTTCCACAGCTCGGGCCGCTGGTTCTTCGGGTCCCACTGGTGGAACCGGTCGCGGAAGCTGTAGATGCGCTCCTTCGCGCGGGACTTCTCCTCGTCGCGGCGCGCGCCACCGAACGCGGCGTCGAACCCGTACTTGTCGAGCGCCTGACGCAGGCCCTCGGTCTTCATCACGTGGGTGTGCTTCTGCGACCCGTGCGTGAAGGGGTTGATGTCCTGCTCGATGCCATCGGGGTTGATGTGCACGAGCAGGTCGACGCCGATCTCCTTCGTGTACCGGTCCCGGAACTCGACCATCTCGCGGAACTTGTACCGCGTGTCGATGTGCATGAGCGGGAACGGCGGCTTCGCCGGATAGAACGCCTTCATCGCAAGGCGCAGCATCACGGACGAGTCCTTGCCGATCGAGTACAGCATCACCGGGTTGTCGAACTCGGCGGCCACCTCGCGGATCATGTGGATGCTCTCGGCTTCCAGCGCGCGCAGGTGCGTGAGTCGATGCTCGGACAGACGGGGCTCGGTCACGGTGAACTCCGGTAGGGATTCGACAGCCCGGGGGGCATTTCACATCGGGATCGGGGCGTCAAGACGCCCCATCCCGGATCGGCCGGGACAGATTCCCGACCGCGCGCTGAGGGCTCACCACGGGATGCGGTTGCCGTTCCACTCGACGAACGCGCCGTTGTCTTCGGCCGTCAGACCCTCGATGACCGAGAGCAGGCCGGACACGCTGGTGTCGACGTCGATGAGGGCGTTCGGGCCGCCCATGTCGGTCTGGACCCATCCGGGGTGCGCGCAGACCACGGTGAACCCGTCGTCGCCGAGCTCACAGGCGAGGCACTTCGTCGCCATGTTCAGCGCCGTCTTGGACATCCGGTACGCGTAGGCGCGCCCGGATCCGCAGTCGCTGATCGAGCCCATCTTCGACGTCATCAGCATCACACGCTTGTCGTCGCTGCGCTTCATCGCCGGCAGCAGCGCCTCGACGACGCGCAGCGGGCCGACGCTGTTCACCTCGAACGAGGTCGCGAACGCGCCGTAGTCGAACGCGCCGAGGTCGCCGCCGGTGAGCAGAATGCCGGCGTTGTGGATGAGGACGTCGACCGTGGCGTCGCCGACGAACGCGGCGAAGTCGCAGAGGCTGTCCGGGCTGGTGACGTCGAGCTGCCCGATGCGCAGCCGGTCGTCGCCGGGGTCGAGGGCGGCCAGCTCGGTCGCCTTCTCGGGGGCGCGGGCGGTGGCGGTGACGGTGTGGCCGGCTTCGAGCAGATGGCGAACGAGCCCGAGACCGATGCCGCGGTTGGCTCCAGTGACGACGACGTGCATGGGATCCCCTGTGCTGGACAGTGTGATGAGGCGGGTGTCGTGTGACGGTCGGGTGGCGCGTTCGCTTGCGTGTCACGCAGCTTTGCGGCACAGACGCGGGTGGACGACGGACCGCAGTACTGGGGTTGGACGCGATGACTGGCAAGACCCGCACGCAGCCGACCGCGACGATGCCCGCAGCGCGCGGGCGTCGCGCGCTCGTGGCGCTCGTGGCGATGGTCGCGCTCGTCTCGTCCACCGCGTGCGGCGGCGGCGGAGCGCGCGAAGACGCGGCCGTGGTCGAGACCGGCGAGGGGTCCGGTGCGGGCACGCAGGGCGCGGCTGGCGTCCTCGATGACGACGCCTCGACCGGCATCGACGGATCCGCGGACGCAGGGTTCGCCGAGGCCGTGGGCGACGAGGGGTCGGGCGAACGCGCGCCGGATCCGGTCGCGGAGCCGGAGCCGGAGCCGGAGCCCGAGCCGCAACCGGATCCGTGGGAGCTGGCGCTGACGACGTGCCCGGATCCAGAGGTCGGTTCGCTGGCGGACACGTGGGTGTGGTCACCGCCGACGGACGAAGCGGACGTACTCGCGCTCGATCTCGACGGCGACGGCACGACCTTCGACCTGCTCGCCGCGTTCGAGGGCACCTCGATCATCGTGCGCGTGCGGGACGCCGAGACGGGCGACGCCGCTGCGGTCATCAAGACGAACTCGTCGAATACCCGTGTCACCGCAGAGATCTACGCGTACCGCCTCGCGGTGTTTCTCGGGTTCGAGCACCTCGTCCCGCCGTCGTCGCCGATCGCCATCGACGACGGCGCGCTCGAGAAGATGCGCGACCTCCTGGCCGGCACGTCCTACGCCGACGAGTACAAGGAGCGTGCGCGCCTCTCGGTCGTGCGTGACCTCGACGCGGCGCTGGCCGAGGGCGGCGCCTACGAGGGCGCGCTGAAGCCGTGGCTCGGGGCGTTCATGTTCACGCAGGCCCTCGGCGAACGCGACCGCCTGGCGACCCATCCGGTGATGGCGCACCTGCTCGCGAACGGCCCGCAGCCCGACGACACCGAGGTCGAGCTGGTGCAGATCACGCGGCTCTATTCGCCGAACGGCACGCACCGGGGCCGGCTCTCGATGGCGGACCTGGCCGAGGACGTGTCGAACGTGATGCTGATGGACGCGCTGATGGGGCAGAACGACCGGTTTGCGGGCGCAAACCTGCACTTCCAGGCGGTCGATGGCGGCCGTGAAGAGGTGGGCGAGCGGTCCGGCATGCCCGTGTTCGACCTCGGCGCGGTCCGCCTGCTCGCGCTCGACAATGGCGCTGCGCTGCGTTCGCGCCACGGCACCGGGATGAGCGACCTGCTCGGCGGCATCGAGTCCGGCACGCGGGTCGAACGCTTCGAACCCGAGACGGTGGACCGGCTGCGGGCCCTCGGGCGCCGCGCCATCGGCTACGGCTGCGAGACGGCGCCGTTCGACGACGAGGTCGACGCGATCTGGGCGTATCTCGGCATCGACGATCTGGACCGTCGCGCTCGCGCCGCCGGGCTGCTGGGGGACGTGCTGGCGCACATCGACACGCTCGAGGCGCGCCACGGCGACGGGATCGAGCTGCGCCCGGACGTCGCGCCCGAGGTGGACGAGGACGACGACGCGGATCCGGACGACGACGTGGACGGCGGCGACGACCCGGTCGCGGCGCTCGTGGCACCTCGCTAGATTCCATGGCACGGCCGGCGACCTCGCGGGCCGTACGCGATACCTGCTGAACAACCGACCTGCTGCACAACCCCTCGCGCAGACCTGCGCGGGGAATCCTACTTTCCGTCAATCAGGGAATCCGGTAGGCATACCGCCCACTGAGCCCCACATGGAGGACTTCGATGAATCGCATGCCTCGTGCTGCCTTCCGCCTGATGCTGCTCGGAGCAGCTCTCTCGCTCGCCGCCTGCGGCAGCGACGACTCGACCGATGGGTCGTCCACGCCCGAAGACACGGGCGGTCGTGGCGGCAGTGACACCGGCACGTCCGACACCGGCAACCCGCGCCTCGACGCTGGCGTGGACACCGGCATCGAAGAGGACACCGGCATCGAAGAAGACACCGGTGGCGAAGAAGACACCGGCGTGGTCGAGGACACCGGCGGCACCGAGGACACCGGCGGTGGCCCGGCGCGGTGCGGCAACGGCGTTCGCGAGCAGGGCGAGGTCTGCGACGGCGATGACCTGCTGCCGGGCGCCGGTTGCGAGGCCAGCGGCTTCATCGGCGGCGAGATCGGCTGCACGGACGGCTGCGTGCTCGACGTCAGCGCCTGCTACGACGAGCTCTGCGGCGACGGCATCATCTCGGGCGAAGAAGAGTGCGACGGCGAAGCGCTCGCCGACGCGACGTGCGAGTCGCTCGGGTTCGCGCCCGGCGGCGACGGCGCCGTGGTCTGCGACAGCTGCGCGTACGACACGTCGGCGTGCGAAGACTCGATCTGCGGCAACGAGAACATCGAAGAGGGCTTCGAGGTCTGCGACGGCGAGCTCTTCGGCGAAGACTCGTGCCGGGCGCGGGACTTCTTCGCCGGCGACCTCGCCTGCAACGACACGTGTGACGAGGTCGACGCGTCGGGCTGCATCGAGAACATCTGCGGCAACGGCACGATCGAAGGCCCCGAGGTCTGCGACGGCGGCACCGCTGCGGTGACCTGCGCGGAGACCGAGTACGAAGAGGGCATGACGTACGCCGGCGGCGTCATCGGCTGCGCGGACGACTGCCTCGAGGTCGACACGTCGGGCTGCATCGAGCTCGAAGAGGACCTCGGCGACGACACGGACGAGGACACGATCCCCGACGCCGACGACAACTGCGTCGACACGCCGAACCCGCGTCAGCTCGACGCGGACGGCGACGGCATCGGCAACGTCTGCGACGACCCGATGATGTTCGACATGCTCGTCGAGGAAGAGGGCAGCAACGTCCTCGTCTCGAACGGCGCCGTCGGCACCGGGTCCGGCGGCGGTCTGCCTCTGCCCATCCCGATCGACATCGAGATCCCGGTCGAGCTGCCGGTGGACGGCGGCGAGATCGCCGTGTCGTTCGACGACGAAGGCGTCGCGACCGTCGAGTGGTTCACGCTCGAGTTCCCCGAGACGTCGATCGACATCGACCTCAGCGGCGTCGACCTCGGCGGTGGTGGGTTCCCGCTGCCGATCGAGCTCCCGGATTCGGTGCCGGTCGCGATCGAGGGCGGCAGCCTGACGACGTTCGAGGTGGACGGCGGGATGTTCGTCCTCCCGGGCGAGCTGGCGGACTTCCTCGCCGGTGAGATCGTGGGCGACAACCCCGGCTTCAGCGCGCTGTTCACGCTGACCGCAGACGGCAGCGCCATCGAAGACCGCGAGACCTCGTGGACGGAGACGTCGAGCGAGCTCTTCCTCTTCGACGACACCTACCGCCTCGTGTTCGCGGACGACGGCGCCATCCTCGGCGAGATCGAGGTCGAGATCAGCCTCGGCGGTGGCGGGTTCCCGATCCCGATCGGCCTGCCGCTGGCCATCGAGCTGACCGGCTTCGACGGCACCGCGGTGTTCGCGTACGACGCCGAGTAATCGCGCGGCCCCGCACGGGGCCCGACGACGCATGACGCCCGGTCGCATCCCCGCGACCGGGCGTTGTGCGTTGTGGGGATGGGGAGGGCGCACCACCCATCCTGCCGATCGTGCGCCTCAGGGGCGGGGCCCCGTCCCGCCCCCGCGGCGCAGCCGCGGTCCATGATGCGCCACCGCCATGGGTGGTGCGTGCGCACGACCGACCGCCGTGGGTGGTGCGGGTGGGTGAACGACCGCCATGGGTGGTGCATGCGGGGCCGCGCCTGCGGCGCGGGGGCGACGCATGGCGTCGCCCCTGATTGGCGCGCGAACGACCGCCGTGGGTGGTGCCGGTGGGCGAACGACCGCCATGGGTGGTGCAGCGCACGCACCACCCATCCTGCCGATCGTGCACCTCAGGGGCGGGGCCCCGTCCCGCCCCCGCGGCTGCGCCGCGGTCCATGTTGCGCTACCGCCGTGGGTGGATTGCGGGTGCATGAACCACCGCCGCGGGCGCGCGAACGACCGCCGTGGGTGGTGCATGCAGGGCCGCGCCTGCGGCGCGGGGGCGGGGCGGGCCCCGCCCGTGCACGGTGCTGTACCGACCGCCGCGGGCAGGGCGGTAATGCATCGGCGCTACAGCGCCGAGCCTGCCAACTCAGTGCTCCAGCTTCTTGTACTTGAAGCGGGTGGGCTCGTTGTCGCCGAGGCGGCGCTTCTTGTCCTTCTCGTACTCTTCGAAGTTGCCTTCGAACCACTCGACGTGGCCCTCGCCTTCGAACGCGAGGATGTGCGTCGCGAGGCGGTCGAGGAACCAGCGATCGTGGCTGATCACGACGGCGCAGCCGGCGAAGTTCTCGAGCGCCTGCTCGAGGGCCCGCAGCGTGTCGACGTCGAGGTCGTTCGTCGGCTCGTCGAGCAGCAGGACGTTGCCGCCGCGCTTCAGCAGCTTCGCCAGCAGCACGCGGTTGCGCTCACCGCCGGACAGCTTGCCGACCTTCTTCTGCTGGTCGCCGCCGCGGAAGTTGAACCACGAGCAGTACGCGCGTGCGTTCACCTCGCGCCCGCCGAGATCGATGACGTCCATGCCGTCCGAGATCTCCTCGAACACGGTCTTGTCGTCGTCGAGGATGTCGCGGTTCTGGTTCACGTACGCCAGCTCGACGGTCTCGCCGAGCTCGATCGAGCCGCTGTCCGGCGTCTCGTCGCCGACGAGCATCTTGAACAGCGTCGTCTTGCCGGCGCCGTTCGGGCCGATCACACCGACGATGCCCGCGGGGGGCAGCCGGAACTCCAGCCCGTCGATCAGCACGCGGTCGCCGAAGCCCTTGGTGAGCCCGTCCGCCTTGATGACCTCGGACCCGAGCCGCGCACCGCTCGGGATGACGATGTCGGTCGTGCGGGTCTTCTCGGCGACCTCCTGGTTGAGCAGCTCCTCGTACCGGTTGAGGCGCGCCTGGCCCTTCGCGTGCCGGCCCTTCGGCGACATGCGGACCCAGTCGAGCTCCTCCTTGAGCTGGCGCTGGCGCTTCGACTCCTCGCGCTCCTCCTGCGCGAGCCGCTTCGCCTTCTGCTCCAGCCACGCCGAGTAGTTGCCCTCGTACGGGTAGCCCTTGCCGCGGTCGAGTTCGAGGATCCAGCCGACGACGTTGTCGAGGAAGTAGCGATCGTGCGTCACGAGGACGACGCTGCCGGCGTACTCCTGCAGCGTCCGCTCGAGCCACGCGACCGACTCGGCGTCGAGGTGGTTCGTCGGCTCGTCGAGCAGCAGCAGGTCGGGGGCCTCGAGCAGGATGCGGGCGAGGGCGATGCGGCGCTTCTCACCGCCGGACAGGTGCTCGACGCTGCTGTCGCCCGGGGGGCAGTTCAGCGCGTCCATCGCGATCTCGAGCTTGCGGTCGATGTCCCACGCGCCGAGCGCGTCGATCTTGTCCTGCAGCTCGGCCTGCTCGGCCATCAGCGCCTCGAAGTCGGCGTCGGGCTCGGCGAACGCCATGTTCACCTCGTCCATCCGCTTCAGCAGGTCGCGCTGCACGGCGAGCCCGTCCTCGACGTTCTCGCGCACGGTCTTCGTCGGGTCGAGCTCCGGCTCCTGCGGCAGGTAGCCGACCGTGAAGCCTTCGCCGATGAACGACTCGCCCTGCACCTCGGTGTCGAGGCCGGCCATGATCTTGAGCAGCGTCGACTTGCCCGAGCCGTTGACGCCGATGACGCCGATCTTGGCGCCGTAGTAGAACTGGAGCCAGATGTTCTCCAGCACCTTGCGCGACGGGGGATAGACCTTGGACATCCCCTGCATCGTATAGATGAACCGCTTGTCCATCGGGACCTCTCGAAGTGGTGGTTGCGCGGTGGTTCGCGCCGAATGCACTCGTGGGCGACCGTCGTACCCCGCGCGTGGCGCCGTGAAAAGCGGCGCCCCCCGCGCCGGCGAACCGGGCGCGGGGGGCGTCTCGATGCGGTCGAATCCGACCGGCGTCAAGCCGGGTTCGGATAGATGTGCATCATGTTGATGTAGTACGTGTCCTTCTCGGTGTCCGCCCACTCGAGCACGGCGTTCAGGCCGATCGTGTCGTAGTAGTGGACCGTCTCCTGGAGGAACTGCTCGATCACGACGTCGATCTCGATCTCGGTGCCGAGCGGCGGGATCGAGTCGGGCGTCGTCTCGGGGCGGTTGTCCTTCGTCGACAGGTACGTCCAGTCCCAGGACAGCTCCTGCGTGAGCGCGATCGAGCTCACGACAAGGCGCAGGCTCTGCGGGTCGGCGTCCTCGGGCAGCTCGGTGAGCACGTACGTGAAGCGCAGGCGCGCCTGACGCGGGTTCTGCTCCTCGTACACCTCGGCGCTGAGGATCTCGGCCTCACCGGTGCCGGGGATCATCATGGCGATCGCGACGATCGCGCCGATGCCGACGACGCCGAGCAGGCCGAGGATGAGCAGCACCTTGCCGCAGCCGCCACCGGACTTCGTCGGCGGGGGCGGCGCACCGCCGGGCGGGGGCGACCACTGGCCACCGGGGGCACCACCGGGCATCCCGCCACCGGGGGCACCACCGGGCGCGCCCCACTGGCCGCCCGCCTGCGGAGCCGGGCCACCCGTCGGAGCCGCGCCCCACTGCTGGCCACCGCTCTGCGGCGGCGCACCCCAGGACTGCCCATCGTTCGGGTTCTGTCCGCCAGCCGGCGGCATCGGATTCTGGCCCATGATCTCTCTCGCGGCGGGAGCGCACGAACCGGGCCGGCCAGAACCGCCGAAACCGCCACCGTGCACTGGATTTCGATGCTGCGTACCGTGCCATCGGAGCGCGTTCGCGGCAAGGCGAACGTGCCGTGTGACACCGCCCGCGACCGCCTGACACAGCAAGTAGTGTCGCCCGTTCGTCACCGTGCACGCTGCGCTTGCGTCCGACGACGACCCCGACGAGGGTGCGCCGCCATGATCGCGCTGCAGGACATTCGAATCGAGCTCAAGGCGCTCATCGCGCTGGCGACCCCGCTGGTGATCGCGCGGCTCGGACACACCGCGATGTCGTTCGTCGACACCGTGATGGCCGGGCAGATCGGCGCCGACGCCGTCGCCGCGCTGGCCCTCGGCACGACGATGTTCTTCTTCGCGCTGATCCCGGCGTTCGGCACGCTCTACGGCGTCGAGCCGATCGTCTCGCAGGCGGTCGGGGCGGACGACGAGCCGACGTGGCGCCTCGCAATCGTCAACGGACGCTGGGTCGCCCTCGCGCTGTCGATCCCCGTGGTCACCGTGCTCGCCGTCTCGCCATGGCTGCTCGAGCGGATGGGCCAGCCTGACGCGCTGCTGCCCATGGTGCGGTCGTACGCGTGGGCCATCGCGCCGGGCGTGCCCGCGGCACTGCTCTTCGCGTTGTGGACGAACGTGTTGTCCGCGCACGGCTACACCCGGCCGTTCATGTACATCACGATCGCCGCGAACGGCATGAACCTCATCGGCAACGACCTGCTGATCCACGGGCGCTTCGGGCTGCCCGAGATGGGCGTCGCCGGCATCGGGCTCTCGTCCGCGCTCGCATCGATCGTCGAGCTGGTCGCCGTGCTCGCGTTCCTGCACGTACGCGGTGAGCTGCAGTTCATCCGCACGCCGTGGGGCCCGGCGGACCTGCCGTCCCTGCGTCGGCTGCTGCGGCTGGGGCTTCCGGTGGGCGTCCAGTATGGCCTCGAGTTCACCAGCTTCGGGCTGGCGACCTTCCTCATGGGCTGGCTGGGCGCGACGGCGCTCGCCGGCCACCAGATCGCCATCAACCTCGTCAGCCTGACCTTCACCGCCGCGCTCGGCATCAGCGGCGCCGCCGCGGTGCGGGTGGGCCACGCGTACGGACGCCGGGACGTCGAGGGGATGCGCCGCGCGGCATGGACGGCGTGGGGCGTCGGGGTCGCGATCGGTCTCGCCGCCGCCGTGGTCATCGTGCTGTGGCGCGACCCGCTGGCGCGCATCTATGTCGACGACGTCGCGACGCTGCAGACCGCCACCGGGCTGCTGCTCGTCGCCGCGGTGTTTCAGCTCGCCGACATGACCCAGTGCATCGGGTTCGGCGTGCTGCGCGGCATGAGCGACACCCGCGTGCCGGTGCTCTTCAACCTCGCCGCCTACTGGGGCGTCGGGCTGCCGATCGGCGCGTATGTGACCTTCCGCATCACGCAGGCGCCGGAGTCCCTCTGGTGGGGGCTCACCGTCGGCCTCTTCGGCGTCGCCGGTATGATTCTGCTGCGCTTCGCCGCGAACCTGCGACGGGTCGGCGCGGAGTGGGCGCCTCGCTGACGCGCCGACGCGGCGTCGAACTCAGCGGTGCGACGCGATCAGCGCTTCGAGCCGGTCGAGACCGCGCTCCAGGCTGTCGATGTCCGGGCCGAACGAGAACCGGACGTGGCGGTCGAAGCGCGCCTCGGTGGGCAGGCGGCGGCCGCCGGGGTTCACGTCGAAGAACTGGCCGGGCACGCAGATGACCTGCTCGTCCAGCGCGGCGCGGAAGAAGCCCATGCCGGTGTTCAGCGGTTCGGGCAGGCGCGCCACGGAGCCCCACACGTAGAACGCCCCCTGCGGCGCCGCGTCGACCGTGACGCCGAGCTCGGTGAGCCGACGCAGGACGGTCTCGCGCTTCGGCGCGAAGTGGGCGCGAATCGCGGCGGCTTCGGCGTCGGCAACGGCGGGATCCAGCAGCGGGATCGCCGCGCGCTGCAGCGGGTGCGGCGCGCCACCGTCGAGGAACGAGCCGACGCTCGACACGGCCTCGATGACCGACTTCGGCCCGACCGTCCACCCGATGCGAAAGCCGGGGTACCGCCAGTTCTTGGTCAGCCCGTCGAGGATCACGACCGGGTCGCGGTTTACGTCCTCGACGTACGCCGCGGCGCTCACGCCGCCGGCGCCGGTCAGCGCCGCGTCCCACACGTAGTGCGAGTAGAACTCGTCGACGAGCAGGTACGAGTCACAGGCGCGCGCGGTGTCGACCCACGATGCGAGCTGCTGCCCGCCCGCGAGGCGACCCGTCGGGTTCGACGGGTTCGAGAAGAGCACCGCGCCCATGCCGCGGCCGACCATCTCGTCGCGCAGCTCGTCGGCGCTGAGGGCGTACCCGCGGGTCGGGTCGAGGGGGATCGGGATCGTGCTGAACCGCTCGAAGAGCTCGAGCAGCTCTTCGTACGCCGTGTAGTCCGGTACGAAGTGGCCGATGTGCGTGCGCCCGAGCGCCGCGGCGAGGCGCGACAGCGCCAGTCGACCGCCGCCGCTGATCGCGACGTTCTCGGCGGTGTACTGCGACGCCATGCCCCGGCGGTACCGGTGGTTGTACAGCGCGGCGACCGCCTCGCGCAGGGCGTCGAGGCCGACGACGGGGCCGTACTCCTGCGACGCATCGTCCACGTCGATCGACGTCACGCGCTCCGGCGAGCCGGGCAGGGGGCCCGTCTCGGGCGCGCCCTGGCCGAAGTTCGTCCATGCCGCGTCACCGCGGGTGAACCCGCGACGCGACGCCTCGGTCATCACGTAGATGACCCCGGTGCGCGGGACGGAGCGGAAGGTGCGGTGCGAAGTCGGCGTGTTCATGGCGAACGGGGGCGCGAGCAAAGGCCTGCAATGCCGTGGCCTGCTCGGTCCGTCAACCGCGAACCGACCCGCGCGTCGCCTGCATCAGCGGGTGATGCCCATCGGCGCCAGGTCGAAGCCGATGCCGTTCAGGGCGGCATCGAGCGCCGGCGAGACGCTCTGGAACACCTGCGGCGACGCCGACAGCGCGACGAGCACCACCGTCGGGACCTCGTTGACCGCGTCGGCGACGTCGAGGTTCGAGCCCCAGCCGCGGGCGCCGGCCTCGCGGTTCACCGGCCAGGGCATCCCGGCGTGAATCACGGCGAAGCGCACGACGGTGTCGCGGGCGGCGGGGTTCGACGCCAGCCGGTTCGCGTCGACGAACTCGACGGTGCCGAGCCACGCGTCGCGGCCGCTGACCGTGACCGGGTTGCCCGAGAGGTTCAGCGAGACGCGGTTCGCGACGACCTCGTCGTTCTCGAGGCTGGTCAACGCGCCGGTCGTGCCGGCTTCGTCGACGAGCGCGGGCAGTGTGGGCACGGCCATACCGGTGTTCGGCTCACCCAGCCACGCGGCGACCGTCGCCTCGGCGCGGATGTTCGGCGGCTCCTGCGCGGCCCACGTGGGCACGGGCACGGCGCCAATGAACACCTGGGCGCCGGTGAACCGGTGCGTGAAGCGCAGGTCGAACTCGGGCGCGACGAAGCGACCGTCCGAGGTGCCGTTGCGGTCCATGTCGATCTCGACGTCGTGCGTGCACCGACCGGTGTCGCCCTCGGCGGACGAGATGCGGCCGTCGGCGGCGGAGCACACGGCGACGAACCAGTCCGGGCCGAGCAGCCCGGCGACGCCACGCCCCTGCGCCGCGACGCCGTAGTCGAGGAACGCGTGGTGCCACGGACCGCGCTGCAGATCCGCGACGCTCGACGGCGCGGAGGTATCGACCGTGCTGGGGCTCTCGATCGACTCCAGCGGGGCACCGCAGGCGGCGAGCGAAACGGCACCAACGGCCAACGACGTGCGAAAACGACGCAGAACAGACATGGGTCCCTCAGTGGATTGACCAGTGCGGCGGCGGGGTAACGCGGGCCACCGGGTGTGTCAACGCGAGATCTTCAATCGAGCGTGTGACGCGGGATCCTTCACGAAAACGGCACGCCCCGGCGGTGAACCGGGGCGTGCGTGGGTCGAACTCGATGGGATCAGCGCCGGCGGCGCAGCACCCCGACGAGACCGAGCATCAGGCCGGCGAAGAGCGGCGACGCCGGAGCGCCACCGGCCGCCGAGCAGCCGTCGGATTCGGGGCGACCGTCGTCACCGCCGGCCCCGTTGGACGCGCCTTCGCCACCGGCGGACAGGCTGCCGTCGCCATCGTCCGAGCTGCGGCCGGTCGCCTCGTCGATGACCTCTTCGTAGCCGCCCGACGCGTCGCCACCGGACTCCGCACCGCCGCCCCAGTAGTCGTAGTACGGCGGCATGCAGTAGGCCTCGGCGTCGACCTCTTCTTCTTCGCAGATGACCTCGCCGGTCTCCGGGTCCTCGTAGCAGGTCGCGGTCACGGCCCCGAACTCCTCGCAGGTCCAGTCGGCGGGGCAGTCGGCGTCGTCGGCGCAGGCGATCTCCTGCGGCTCGCAGTAGTAGTCGCCGGTCTCTTCGCAGCCGCAGTCCTCGTCCCACTCCTCGTCCCACTCGGGGTCGGTGGGCTCGTCGTCGCCGAAGCCGTCGTCGCTGCCGCCGGAGTCCTCGCCGCCCTCGTCCGGGACGTCGGGGGCCGGGTCGGGCGCGCCGCCGCCGGAGCTGCCGCCGCTCGAGCCCGAGCTGCCGCCGCCCGAGCTGCCGCTGCACCAGCACACCTCTTCGGGCACACAGGCGAAGCCCTCACCGCAGTCGCTGTCGGTCGCGCACGGGGCGACGTAGGGCGGCGCGCAGAAGCTCTCGGACACCGTCTCGCAGGCGGGCTCCTCGCGGGGCTCCGGCTCGGGGCAGTCCTCGCCTTCGGGGCAGGGCGGCATGGCCGCCGTGTCCTCGCACTCGGTGTACTCGTACGTCAGGCAGATGAGCCCGTCGCTGCAGTCCGCGTCGTCGGTGCACGGCGAGAAGTCCGGCACGCACATCGCGTACGTGTACTCTTCGCAGAACTCCTCGTCCGGGCAGTCCTCACCGGGCGGGCAGCCCATGCCCATGCAGAGATCCTCGGTCGAGATCTCGCAGATGAACCCGCCGGGGCAGTCGGCGTCGGACGCGCACTCGGCGTCGTCGATCGGGCCGTCGCCGAAGTCCGCGCACTCGCCGGGGCAGACGCACTCGGACCCGTCGCCCGGGCACGCGCAGTCGTCGTCCCATACGCAATACTGCCCTTCGTCGCAGTCCGCGTCGGTCTCGCAGGGGATCGCGAACGCCGACGAGGCGAGCAGCGCGGCGGGGGCGGCGACGAGCGCCGATGCGAGGAGCTTCTTCAGATCCATGGGACACCTCGGAGTGGTTCGCCGCGGCGGGCGACGGTTCGGGGGGACGCCGCCGTGGATGAGCACGGACCGTGCCACATCGTGCAGACTACGATGAACGCTGGCCGATCGCGAGATCGGATGTGTTGGTGGGCACCGCGCGGCGTCAGATCGTGGCGCGGGTGTCGCGGTGCGATCGCAGAATTCTGATGGGGCGCGCGAGGGCCGGCTCCGGCGTCGCGGCGGGCCGGGACACACGCCCCGCGACACACGGCCCGCGACACACGCCCCGCGTTACGCGGCCCGCGACACACGGCCCGCGACACACGGCCCGCGTCATATGGCATCAGGTCATGCGGTCCCGACACCGCCCCGATCAGAACTGGAAGTAGATGAACGGCACCACGTCGGTGCCCTTGATCTGCTGCAGGACGACGGCGAGCACGAAGAGCACCACGCCCTTCACCCAGGCGGGGGTCGCGACGAAGACCTCCTTTGCCTGCTCGCGCCACGCGCGCGGGCTCACGTGGATGCCGAGCCCGAGGGCCAGCACACCGAGCACCTTCGGCGTCAGGTTCGGGATGTACGTGGTGCCCTGCGCGAGGGTCTGCAGCACGGCGCCGGCGTCGTCGAAGGACGGCGCGCGGAAGAAGATCCAGCAGAAACACACGAAGTGGAACGTGACGAACGCGCCGAGCACGCGCCCCCACGGCGTCTCCGCGGGCACCTGCTTCTCGCGCCGCTCGTAGAGCCGCGCCCGGGCGCGCTGAAACACGCGGACGACCGCGAGCGCCGAGCCGTGCAGGGCGCCCCAGACGACAAAGGTCCACGCTGCGCCGTGCCAGAGCCCGCCGAGCAGCATCGTGAGGAAGAGATTCCGGTACGTCATCAGCGTGCCGTGCCGGCTGCCGCCGAGGGGGATGTACAGGTAGTCGCGCAGCCACGTGGACAGCGAGATGTGCCACCGGCGCCAGAACTCCTGCAGGTTCGCGCTCTGGTAGGGCCGGTCGAAGTTCTCGGGCAGGGTGAACCCGAGCATCAGCGCCGCGCCGATCGCGACGTCGCTGTACCCCGAGAAGTCGCAGTAGATCTGCACGGCGTACCCGTAGACGCCGGCGAGGACCTCGGCCGACGAGTACAGCCCGGGGTTCTCGAACACGCGGTCGACGAGGTTCACCGCCAGCCAGTCGGCGATGGCGACCTTCTTGATGAGCCCGAGCATCATCAGCCACAGCCCGACGCTCTGCGAGCGCGGGTCCGTGTCGGGCTCGCGGTAGAGCTGCGGGATGAAGTCCGACGCGCGGACGATCGGGCCAGCGACGAGCTGGGGGAAGAACGACACGAAGAGGGCGAAGCGCCCGAAGTCGCGGATCGGCTCCAGCTTTCGCCGGTAGATGTCGATCGTGTAGCTGAGCGTCTGGAACGTATAGAACGAGATGCCGACCGGCAGGACGAGGTCCAGCACCGGCATCGTCGCGCCGAGCTCGAACGCGTCCGACACGGACTGCAGCGAGCCGAGCACGAAGTCGCCGTACTTGAAGAGCGCGAGCAGCCCGAGGTTGCCGCCGAGGCTCGCCATCAGCCACAGCTTGCGGGTCCGCGGCCGCTCGGCGGCGTGCATCTTCTGGCCGACCACGAAGTCGAGGACGGTCGAGAAGAGGATCAGGCTCAGCAGCGCCGGGTTCCACGCCGCATAGAAGGCGTAGCTGCACAGCAGCAGCCAGCCGATGCGCAGCGTCAGCGACCGTGCGACGGCCCAGTACACGACGAAGACGCCGACGAAGAACCAGACGAAGAGGGCGGAGTCGAAGAACATCGGCGCGGCTACTCGGCCACGGTGACGCCGGCATCGCGCAGCGTGACCGTGAATTCGGGGAACCGGTTCGTCGTGGTCAGCGTCGCGTCCTCGCCCTCGAGGTACCGGTCGTACGCCCACATCAGGTCGTCGATGAAGAGCTCGGCCATCAGGTCGTAGCCGGCGCCGGTCAGGTGCACGCCGTCATCGTTGCCCAGCGGCGGGTCCTGCTGGACGCCCCACGACATCGAGCCGGGGCCGCCCATCGCGAGCTGCGGGTCCCACACCGCGCAGCCCTGGTTGGCCGCCACCTCGCGCTGCACCGCGGCCACCCGAGCGAGCGCCGGGCGGGGCAGGGTGATGCACAGCTCGGCGTCGTCGAACGCGACGGGCAGGCAGAATCCCTCGTCGTCGGTGTCGTAGAAGTCGGGCGAGAGCACCGCGATGCACGACGCGTTCGGCGCGCCCTCGCGGATGCGGTCGATGAGCTCGCCGAACTGCCGGGCGTACCACCGCAGCTTCGCCTCGACATCGTCCATCGTCTGCTCGTCGGTGACCTCGTACAGGTCGCCGTAGGCTTCGTTGGTGCCGAAGGCGGCGATGACGAGCTGGGGCTCGATGACGGCGAGCTCGTCGAGGCTGAGGTCGCGGTCGAACTGCACCCACTGGTCGGCACGGGCGCCGTTCATGCCGGGGGCGGACCACACGACGCCGGCGTTCGTCGAGCGGGTGTCGAACGCGGTGATGTGAATCGGGCCGTCGCCGTGGGCCTCGACGCGGGCGATGTGGTCGCTCTCGTCGCCGGACCAGGTGTAGACGCCCAGCTCGACGAAGGGCTCGTCGGGGTCGGCGGCGGTCGAGATCGTCTCGACGACCGCGCCGTCGATCAGCACGTCGAAGTGCCCGCCGTCGGGGACGACGAGGTAGTGGACGCGCACCTCGGCCCAGGTCTGGCCGAGCTGGCAGGTCGGGCAGGCGCCGCGCTCGAGCCACGCGCCTTCTTCGACGGTGGTGACGCGCAGGCCGCCGAACGCGAGGGGCTGCTCCCACTCGCGCATCACGCCGAGGGTGGACTCCCACTCGCCGCCCTCGTCGAAGTTCATCGACTCCTGGCGGAACCACCGGAACGGCTCGCCGGGGTAGGCGTAGCCACGTCCGCCGTCGCCGAAGCGGCCCTGCATCAGCTGCCGCGCGCGTCCGGCCCAGGTGTCGCTCGCGGTGTGCGAGTCGCCGATCTGCAGGACGACCGCGTGGGCGCCGGGCTCGCCGGTCTCGACGCGGCGCAGGGCGCGAAAGAACGCCGCGAGCGGGTCGCCGCGCTGGGGCAGCGGGTTCGGCAGGCGCTCGATCGTGCGGACGTCCGGGACGTGCGGCGTGATTGGCGGCGGGTCGGCCGGCGGCGGATCCACCGGGCGGGGGCCCGAGCAGCCGCAGCCGGCGAGGGCGACCATCGTCAGCGCGACCGCGACGAGGGCCGCGCATCGCGTGGCTCGGGCGCGTCCGATCACGGGGCGCTCGCGGCTTCGAGGGCGTCCCAGTCGGGGGTCGGCGCGTCGGCGGGGCGGGCGAGCCGCTCGTCGAGGTATTCGACGAAGCCGTGGATCAGCGCGACGTAGAACCGGCGCGCGAGCTCGTCGTACCCGGCGTTCGTCGGGTGCGTCAGGTCGCTGCCGAGCAGCTGGGGGCGGGCGGCGTTCCAGTCGGACGCGGCGTCGTCGCCGCCGATGGCTTCGTACGTGTTCCAGAACGCGCAGTTCTGCTGCTGGGCGGCGTCGGCCTGGGCGTCGACGAGCAGGGGCACCGAGTCGATCGTCTCGATGCCGCCACCGGACCGGCGCCCGCGGGTCAGCATCGACATCACGAGGCAGTCGCGCTCGGGCATCGACCGGCGCACGCGCTCGAGGATCTCGGCGTACTCTTCGGTGTAGCGCGGGATGCGCCCCTGGTACGCAGCGGCGGACGTGTCCTCGGCCGCGTTGACGCCGTAGATGAACGACAGGACGTCGGTGCCGCGCAGGCGGACCTGGTCGCGCCAGTGCTCTTCGCCGATGTCGTCGAGCTGGTTCATGCGACCGGACACGAGCCCGACGTTGTCGACGACGACGCCCGGCCCGGTGTTTTCGGCGATGGCGCCGAACCAGATCGCGCGGCTGTCGAAGCCGGACACGATGACGCGGTCGGTGCCGTCGGCGAGGTCGATCCACTCAAGGGTGCTGGACCCGGACGTGACGTCGAGGGTCTGGGCGCGCCAGTCGTCGTCTTCGCGCACGCCGAGCTCGAACGACGCCGCACGGGGGAAGAAGAGCAGCCCGACGCGGTCGACCGACGAGCCGATGCCCGACTCCGTGAAGCGCAGGCTGATCGTCGGCGAGCCGTTCGGCGTGAACGCGGCGCCGGCGAACCCGAAGAGGGGGTCGCTCGCGGTGTGGTGCACCACCGTACGCACCGACCACTGGTCGCTGTAGCTGACGGTGATGTCCTCGGCGCCGACGGTGCGTTCGGGGTGGCCCATGTAGACGAAGCCGTGGCCGCCGTCGCCGAACTGGTTCTGCATCAGGCGCCGCAGCTCACCGCAGAACCCGTCGCCCATGATCAGCGAGTCGCCGAACTGGCTGTATCGGACGGGCTCGGTGGCTTCGCCGAGGGCGACGTCGGCGAGCCGGCTGTAGAACCGGTCGAGCTGGCGGCGCTGGCAGCCGTGGGCGTCTTCGACGAGGCACGGGCGCTCGATCGTCTGCGTGGGCGCGCCGAGCTGCGTGGCGAGCTCGGTCATGCGCTGGCGCAGGGCGACGAGGCGCGGGTCGTGCACGGCGACGACCTGGGCGATCTCGCCGGAGCCGTCCGTCGCGTCGCCGGATCCGTCCGCAGGATCACCGGACCCGGTCGCCGCGCCGGCGCCGTTCGCTTCGGGCGTCGGCGGGGGCGGCAGGTCGAGGTCCAGGGACACAGCGGCCACCTGGGTCTCGTCCATCGTCTCGACCTCTGGCGGCGGCGTCTGCAGCGCCGTCGGGCGGTCGGGGATGACGTCCAGGACAGGGCCGTCCCACCACGGGCTGTCGGCGAACGCAGCGGCGGTGGACAGGGCACCGAAGACGGCGCCGACGACGAGGGTCGAGGTGATGGCGCGGTGACGCATGGCAGACCAGTGGCAGAGTCACGACGGCGTGGTCCTGACACGGTGCGACGACCGACGCAAGAGCCGACCGGGCCTTGTTTCGACCCGTATGCTGTGCGACTCTCACCAGCGTCTGGATTCGCCTTCTTCGGATGAGGCCGACGATGTCGCCCACACGTACCGCTGCTGCCTTCGCTCTCGCGCTGACCACTGTCGTGTCGGCCGGGGCTCTCGCCGACGACCACGCCGCCGTGACCGGCGGCGAGGCGCTCGTCGTGCCCGTCGACGTCGAGGCGGCCACCGTCGCCGGCGTCGTCTTCGCGACCGGTGAACTGCACCAGGCGTTCGCGCCGTACGTCGCCGAGCTCGCTGACGCCGACGTGGCCAGCGTGCCGGTGTCGGACTGCATGGCCGCCGGTCTGCCGGCCGACGGCACGTGGTTCGGCCTCTACGCCGCCGACGGTCTGGTGAGCTACTCGCGCACCGAGGGCTGCGTCGTCATGGGGTCGCCCGGTGACGCGCGTGCGGTCGCGATCCTCACGGACGCCGACGGCGGTCTCGTGCAGGTCGGCGAGGACTTCGTCGGTGTCGCGGTCGCCAGCACGGCGCCCGAGAGCCCGGTGACGACGATCGAAGGCTGCGCGTGGGACGTCGCGGACGGTGTGCTCGCCGGCGGCTGCGCGTCGCCGACGTGGACGCCGGTCGATGGCCCGGCCGTGTCGCTCGGCGACGCCAACGCGAACGCGGCGTGGTCCGTGTCGCTGATGGACGGCTCGCTCGGGCTCGTGCTCGTGGGCGAGAGCGCCGCGCTGTGGCGCCTCGACCTGCAGGGCGCCACGCTGATCACCCGCCTCGCGCGCTGATCGGCGGACGCTGCCCACTCGGGCGGTGCATGAGGGGGACAGGCGACGGAACGACATGCCGTCGCGCCGCTGCATCGCGCGCTTCGATGGCGCCGCGGTTCGGTGCGCGCGCGGGCGGATGCACCGTGCGCCCTTGACCCGCTGCAAGGGGCTCGGGTACGTCTGCCGAGACAAGCCCCCAGCCCGGCGGTCGCCATGGGTCGCAAGAACATCGATCTCGACAACCTCACCGTCACCGGCGCCCACGCGACGGTCGACGACACCCACGTCGAGGTTCGCGAAGACGTCATCGTCATCGTGACCCGCGCCTTCGGCCCGAAGGGCGACTCGCTCATCGGTGTCTCGGACGTCACGTTCGACGGCTATCCGGCCGTCACGCTGCTGGTGAAGGCCGGCGACCGCGAAGGGCTCGTGCACCTCAGCCCCTTTCACGGCGACCGACGCAAGGCCGGGATGACCGACATCCCGATCGGCACGCGCTGTGAGCTCTTCTGCCCGGTCTCGAAGGAGCCGCTCGATCACATCGGGCGCGTCGGCGAGAACTCGGACGCGGACTACTACGCGATCTATCTGACCGAGAAGCTGTCAGAAGGCGACATGGTGGCCGTCAGCAACGTATGGGGCGACTACCACAGCCGCATCGTCGACCACTTCGAGCTCATCTCCTGGTGGGCCGACTCGGAGCTGGGCGACGAGGACGAATGAGCACGCTCGGTCGGGCGATCGGCGCACTGCTGGCGGTCGCGTTGACCGCGTGCGGTGGAGCCTCGGCGACGACGCCGGACACGACGGTCTCGACCATCGACGTGCCCCCGCCGGTCGATACCCCGGCGCAGGGGCGACCGCTGCTCGGTGAGGCATGGCCTGACCCGGTGGCCGGTCACATCGACCGCCTCTACGACGGGCGCCGCACCGCCGAGGACTTCGTGCTCGGCGCGTCGACCTCGCTGCCCGCGACGCTCGTCTTTCGCGTCGTCGACGGCCCGATCGAGATCGCTGCGGTGTCGCTGGGCACGGTCGACGACCCGCGCAGCGTACGCGACGTGACCGTGTCGACGTACCTCGGCGACGTGCCGGTCGACCGAGACACCTTTCATCGGTTCTTTCAGAACGCGACCCCGGCCGGCGTGGCGCGGCTCGAGGCGACCGACGGCGAGACCGTGCTGCGGTTCGCCCAGCCGGTGCTGACGCACTACGTCTTCGTGCAGATCGACGCGACCCACGGCAGCGGCGGCGTCGTGCTCACCGAGGTGAGCGCGTTCGAAGCCGACGAGCTGCTGGACCTCGCCGAGAGCCGCGCGGACGTCACCTGGCTCGACCTGTCGAGCGAGGCGCTCGAACCGGTGGAGCCGGACGACATCGCCATCGATGACGACGCCGCCCCGACGACGGACGTGGTCGACGTGTTCGAGTCCGTCGAAGAAGGCACCGGCGAGGACGCCCCATGACCGCTTCGTTCATCGATCGGCTGACCGCCGGTCTCGCGACCGCGCTGCCCGCGCACGAGACGATGTCCGGCGACCCCGAAGGCGACGCGCCGGCGTGGGACCTCACGTGGATTCAGGGGCGCGGCGACCGGCTGCACCTGGTCGTCATCGCCGACGCCCACGACGACCTCGAGGCCACCCTGACCGCCGTGCGGGAGGCCCCGGGCAACTGGTTCTGGCTCGCCCGCGAGGCGACGTTGCCGCGTTCGGACGCCCAGGCGCTCGACGCGCTCGCCGAGCGCCACGGGTTCGGCGTGTTGCGGGTGGGCTCCGTGAAGGTCGAGCGCACCTCGCTGCCCGCGCCGAAGCCGGGCATTCACATTCGCAAGCACCCCGCGCTGCGCAAGCGGTGGCGCACGGTGTCGTCGTTCTGAGCCGATGACCGAGACCGCACGATTCTTCGACGAGATGGCGCCGCGGTACGACGCCGACCTCGAGGTCCTCGGATGGGACCCGGTCGGCCTCGTGCGGGACTGGCCCTTTCACGTGGCCCCCGGCGCGACGGTGCTCGACGCCGGATGCGGTACCGGCGCTGTGCTCGAGCACTTCTCGGGCGCGGGGCGAAAGCTGGTCGGGTTCGACGTCAGCCCGGGCATGATCCGCGCGGCGCGTCGCCGTCGTTCGATCCGCGTCGCCGACCTGCACGTGCACGCCGCCGAGGACGAGTGGCCGATGCCCGAAGCGTCGGTCGACGCGGTCGTGGCGCTCGCGATGCTCGAGTTCGTCGAGACCCTCGACCGCGCGTTCGACGAGATCCAGCGGTGCCTTACGCCCTTCGGTCGGGCCATCGTGTCGATCGAGGACGTGGTCGACGCCGACGGGGTCGCGCGACCGAGCCACGAGGTGCGGTACGGCCGGTTCCCCCTGTGGCGCCGGTCGTGGGACGACGTCGACCTGTGCATCCCGCCGGGGCTGCGTGTCGTGCGCCGCGAGAAGCGCGACGCCTACCGCGTGCTCGAGCTCGGGTTCACCTGCACGTACCACGTCGTCGAGCTCGAGCGCGTGCCCGACGTCTGACACGGCTTCGCCGCCGCGCACACCGCGACAGGCAGCTCTGCCGCCGTATCAGCCGGCGTCGCGGCTGCCCTGCGCGAGGTCGTCCCCGACCCGGCGGTCGTACACCCGGCGGACGCCGGGCGTGCCGGGGTCGAAGAGCAGGATGCGGTCTTCGGTGACGAACTCGATTACCACGTCGGCGCCGACCTCACCGCCGATGCGCCCGGTCAGCCGTGCGCCGGAGAGGTCGTCGACCGTGAGCGGCCCGGTGCGGGCGCTCGGCAGGCCGCCGGTACGCCGCTCGACGAAGGTCACACGTCCGTCGCCGAAGAACGTCGCGAGGATGACGGTCACGCCGGACTCGTCGACCACCGTGGTCGACCAGCTGCCGACGAGCGCATCCGCCGTCGCGTCCGGGCGCGCCTCGAGGCGTGCGATCGCGGCGGCGGCGTCCGCGTGGCCGGGGGACGCCCGCAGCGCCGACCGGTACGCGTCCTCGGCGCTCGACAGCTCGGCGCGGTGCGTCTCGAGCAGCCAGCCGAGGTTGTACCAGGCCGACGCAAGGGTCGGGTCGAGGGTGGTCGCGCGGCGATACAGGGCCTCGGCGGTGTCGATGTCGCCGTCGACCTGTTCGACGAGGAATCCGAGGTTGTTGTGGGCCGAGGCGTGGGAGGCGTCGCGGTCGATGGCGGTCGCGAACCACGTGCGCGCGTCGTCCATCGCGCCCATCGCGAACCGCACGCAGCCGAGGGCGTTCGCCGGTTCGGCCCACGCGGGGTCCTCGAACGCGGCGGCCGTCCACGCCTCGATGGCGGCGCCGGGTTCGCCGAGGTCGTCGAGCGCGGTGCCGAGCTCGTGATGCACCGTTGCGGACCACGCCGGCGGGGGTTCGAGCGCGGCGAGGCTCGCCCGGGCGCGTTCTGCGTCACGGATCGAGTCGCGGATGATGCGCGCGCGCAGCAGGCGGACGTCGAAGCGATCCACGTCGAGGTCGAGGGCGGCATCGAGGGCGTCCAGGGCGCCAGCGTCGTCCCCGGCGCGCCAACGCAGCAGCGCCTCGAGGGCGCGCATGGACGGCGAGCGCAGGGCCGGCCCGCGCACGTCGAGGGACTCGATCGCGGCGTCGGGCAGCCCGGCCGCGTCTTCGAGCAGGGCGACGACGACGCGAGCGCCGGGGCTCGTGGCGCAGGCGGCGAGCACGGCGTCGGCCTCGGCGAGGCGATGCATGGCGTCGGCCGGTGCGAGGCCGTCGCGCCACGCTGCGGCGAGGTGCTCCGCCTCGGACGGCCCAAGCGACTGCGCGCGCAGGGCCGCGTCGGCCGCGCTGCGGGCGGCGGGGCTGCCCAGATGGCGCGCCCACGCGGCGGCGACGAGGGCGTCGACCTGCTCGTCGAGTCCGGCGGCGCAGAGATCCGGTCGCGCCGTGGTCGGTACGTCGAGCCGCGCCCAGACCGGGGCGCCGTCGGTGCGCCACGTGCCGTGGTCCATCGACCATCCCGAGAAGCCGTGGACGACGAGGTCACGGCGGGACATCGCGTCGCCGGGGGTGACGACACCACTGTCGATTGGCCCCGACACCACGAGCAGCCCGCCGCGGCCGATCTCGACGACGTGCCGGGCGCCGGCGGCGCTCACGCAGCGATCGTCGGCGCGATCGATCGAGGTCAGCGAGACGACGAGCCAGGCGTCATCGGGCAGCTCGAGCCCGGCGCCCACCACGGCGGACGCCGGGACAGCGAAGTGCGGATCGTCCGGGGCCTGCGATGCGGCGCGGCAGTGGCCGTCGAGGGCGTCCGGGTTCGCGGCGAGGCGCACCGGCGCGCCGTCCCAGGCGCCGCCGAGCCAGTCGGACGTCACGTGCGGGCCGGCGATCAGGACCGGGGGCACGGCCGGCGTCACGTCGATGACGTCCGTCGTGCGGCGGCCCGGCGCGTCGTCGCGACCGCCTTCGGTCGCGCGACTCGTGGACTCGGTCGCGTCGGCGCCGGCGCTCATCTGTGCCTCGACCGTCGCGATCTCTTCGTCGACGTCTGCGTCGTCGCTGCCGGTGACCGACGGCGGCGGCTCCATCCCCGCGGGGGTCGCGTCCCAAGCCGCCGGGGCGGACGCACCGCCGCACGCCGCGAGACCGAGCGCACCGAGGGCGCCCAGGGCCAGAAGGGCCGCGCGAGCGAATTCGTGGGTGCGCCGCTGTGCAGACATGGTCGACACGGGTCGGGGACGAGTCCGAGGGAGCATACCGCACGCAACCCCGCGGGCGCAGCCGCTGTTCCCACGACGTGCGTGGATTCATGTCGGTCCGGGTGGGATTGTGTGCGATTTCAACAGGATGTGGCGAAATGTCGTGGGTGGATTCTCGGGAAATTGATGCGTGACACGAGCGCGTGAGGCTGGCAGGGTCCGCGTCGTTCGTGCCTCCGACTCACGGCGCCATGCGCTCGAATCGACTTCGCAATCTGCTCTCGAACGGCCCGCTCTTCGGGTGGGCCGTTGTGGTCGCCGCGCTCGTCGCGTGTGGCCCGCCCGGCGATCCGGACGCCCCGGCTGAACCGGTCGCGTCGCTCGTCGACGAGACCCCCGGGTCTGGCGACACGCCGGCCGACGAGGGGTCTGCGGCCGCTGCAGAGGACGCGGACACGCAGGCGGTCGCGGACGAGCCCGCGGCGCCGGTGCTGCCCGATGAGGTGCCCGTGCGCCGCGCGACCAGCTCGCTCGAGGTCGGCCGACCCGGCGGCACGATCGTGGCCGGCGGGCTGACGATCGAGGTCGCCGAAGGCACGCTGACCGAGGTCGAGACGATCGAAGCCGCGATCGTCGTCGATGCCGAAGAGCTCGACCGCCCGCTGCCGACCGGGCTGATTCTCGGCGCGTACCGCACCGGGCCGTGGAACCTCGACACCCGCCGGTCGATCCGCGTGACGACGCCGCTGAACCGCCAGCTCGAGCCCGGTCTCGAGCTCGAGCTGCTCGCGTGGCAGCCGTCGATGCGCGCGTTCATCGTCGCCGGCGACGCGCGGGTCGACGAGACCGGGCGCAGCGCGACGTTCTCGTCGCGGCAGCTCGGTGATCTCATGGTGCGCGCGAAGCCCGTGCGCACCGAAGAGGCGGTCGCGAACTGCCCGCAGGATCGCATGCGGCTGCACGAGTCGTGGCCCGGATCGAGCGAGGACGACGTCGTCGGGCTCACCCCGGTCGAGGAGCGCATCGCCCGCACCGACGCGTTCAACCAGCTGACGGACTATCGCCTCGCGCCGCACGTGCACCGGGTCGAGTTCAAGAACGAAGAGGTGGTCGACAACCCGTCCACGCGGCGCGATGAGCTCGCGACCGTCGACGAGGACTTCCTCATGGATCCGAACCTGTCTGCGGCCGTCATGGCGCTCGGCTGGTTCGTCGAGAACGAGTGGATCGACCCGCTCACCGGAGAGCCGGCGTACCGGCTCCGCCTCACCGAGGCCTACGATTCGCTGATCGAGCACTCGCGGCAGTCGACGCACTATCAGGGGCGCGCGGCGGACATCACGCTGAGCCCGGTGCCCGCTGCGAACGGCGACGTGCGTCGTGACATCTATGGCCGCCTCTCGGCGCTCTCGGTGTGCAGCGGCTTCGACTACGTGCTCTTCGAGAACCAGTTCCACATCCACGCGTCGGTCGTCGCCAGCGAGGTGGCTCTCGTCACCCACGCCGACGACGGCACGTACGACATCGCGCTCGCCCGGTTCGACGGCGGGCTGCGGACCGTCGAGTCGGGCATCGGCTGGGACGCCGCCGAGGTCGAGCTGGCGGACTTCCGGTACGAGGCGCCCGGGCGGTTCGAGGTGCGCGGGCAGCGCGCGGGGCAGGGCGAAGAGCGCTTCGTGCTCACCCGCAGCGGGCTGCGCGCCGATCCGCCATCGGACGTCGAGCTCGCGGCCCTGCAGCAGCCGGACGTCGACCCGGCGATCAGCCCCGATGGGCTGCGTCGGGTGGTCGTCCGGGACGGGCGCGCCTTCGTGACCTACACGACGCCGCTGCCGCCCCCGGGCAGCGTCGATCGCGAGGGCATCCCCCTGCATGTCGAGTACCCGCTGCCGCTCGGTGGTCCGGGTGTTCGCGTCGTCGACGCGGCGTTCCGTGATCACCCGCGCACGCGTGAGGCGCTGGCGCGCATCCGGGCTCTCGAAGCCACCCCGTGATCGCCGCAGCTGGTCCGCTGCTCGCGGACCTGGGCACCGTCGGCGTCGCCGCGGTCGCCTTCGTCGTCGGTGCGCTCACCGCGGTGTTCAACGTGGTCGCCGGCGGCGGTTCGCTGCTCACGATCCCGCTGCTCGTCGAGATGGGGTTGAGCCCGCAGGTGGCGAACGCGACGAACCGCATCGGCGTCGTCACGCAGACCGTGACCAGCTCGGCGACGTTCGCGGCCCAGGGGCGGATGCCGTGGCGGTACGCGGTGCCGCTGATCCCGGCGAGCCTCGTCGGGTCGGCGATCGGAGCGTGGACCGCGAGCGCCCTCGACGCGGACACCTTCCGCATCGCGATCGCCGTGCTCTTCGCAGCGATGGGCGTGTGGCTCGTGCTCGACCAGCTCGGCTGGACGCCGGGCGCCGGCGATGACGCAGACGAGCCGCGACGCGTCGACGACGAGCGCCCGAAGCCGTGGGTCGTGCTCGCCTTCGTCGGTGTCGGGTTCTACGGCGGCTTCATCCAGGCCGGGGTCGGCATCGCCATCGTGCTCGTGCTGCACGTCGCCGCGCGGGTCGAGCTCGTCTCGGCGAACGCGGTGAAAGCGCTGCAGGTCGTGGCGTTCGGCGCGATCTCGCTCGCGCTCTTCGCGTCGCGCGGGCAGGTCGACTGGGCCGCCGGGCTCTGGCTCGCCCTCGGCGGCATGACCGGCGGCTGGTGGGGGGCACGATACGCCACCCGGGTCGATCCGACGTGGCTCAAGCGCGCGCTCATCGTGGCGGTGTGGATTGCGGCGGTGCGGTTCGCGACCGCGGGATGACCACGAATCCCGAAGATCGCCGCCGTGATCGTGCCGATGTGAATCCCACGTGACCCCGGTGGCATTGGGCTGGGCAGGTGCTACACTTGCGCCGTCGCCCTCGGCTGGCGGCCGCCTCGCCCCTCGTGACTGGATGCTACAGTCTCTGCGCCTTCTCGGTGTCGCCGCTCTCGCGACACTCGCGTTCGCCTGCAACCCTGAAAAGTACTTCCCGGATCCGGGGGACTACGAATGGGACGCGGGGGACGTGCACGCCGATGATGCGGGGCTGGATGCGTCCGACGCCAGCGACGTGCCCACGGTCGACGTGCCGTTTCGCGACATCGTCGACGAGGCGGAGCCCGAGGACACCGGCGACGACACCGACGAACGCGACGGGTCCGTCTTCGACCCGGACATCGGCCTCGACACCGAGGACGACGCGTCGACCAACGCGCCGATCATCGACTTCATCTACCCCGGCTCGGGGTCGACCGAGGGCGGTGAGCTCGTGGTCGTCGAGGGCGCGTACTTCGACCTGAGCGCGCAGGTGCTCGTCGATGGCGAGCTGCAGCCGCAGGTCGACCTCGTCGACGAGTACACGCTGCTCTTCTTCACCGAGCCGCATCCGGCGGGTCTCGTCGACATCAAAATCGTGACCGACGGCGGCTCGGCGAACGTGCCGAACGCCTACCGGTTCGAGGCGCCGTTGACGGTATCGGCCGTCGACCCGGCCAGCGGCCCGACGCCGGGGCGCTACGACGTCGTGGTGCGTGGCAGCGGCTTCGATGGCGACACCCGCTTTCTCTTCGGGGACCGCGAGGCGCTCGGCGTGCGCGTCGTCGACGACAGCGAGGCGATCGTGCAGGTGCCGCCCGGCGATCGAGACCGCCTCGTCGACGTCATCGCGTTCGACGACCGGTTCGGCCGCCTGCGCGACGGCTTCTCGTACGAGAGCGCGCCCGACCTGTACCGCGTCGTGCCGTCCATCGCCCGCGCGGCGGGGGGCGACGTCCTGCGTCTCGACGCACAGGGGGTGACCCCGGCCTGCGAGGCTCGCATCGACGGCATCGTCGTGCCCATCGAGCGCGGCGAGACCGGGTGGCCGACCATCGTGGCCCCCGGCGGTCAGCCCGGGCTCGTCGATGTCGCCGTGGACTGCGGCGAGCGAGGCGTCGACATCCTGCTCGACGCCGTCCGGTACGTGTCCGACGACACGGCGCGGGTCACGGGCTTGTGGCCCCGCGAGGGCTTCGCGTCCGGCGGCGCGGTCGCGACGGTCACCGGATTTGGCCTCGACGCCGTGACGAGCATCACATTCGACGACGAAGCCGCGCGCATCGTGAACCGGGGCGAGACCTGGATCGACGTGGTCGTGCCCGCCGGCGAGCCCGGCGCGGTCGACGTTCGCGTCGCCGCAGACCTCTGGGTCGACACCCTGACGAACGGCTATCGGTACCACGCGGTGCCGACCTTCACCGGCATCAACCCGGACGCCGGCCCCGCCAGCACCGGGTTCGACACCCGCATCCTCGGCCGCGGGCTCGACGACATCGACGCCCTCATGGCCGACGGTCGCGACCTCGAGGTGCTCGGGCGCACGGACACGTCGATCGACGTGGCGCTGCCGCCCGGCGCGCCCGGACCCGTGCGCCTGCAGGCCCGGTCCGGCGGCATCACCTTCGCGACGCCGCTGACGATCTGGTACCGCGGCGAGCGCCGGTTCGACGGGTTCTTCCCCGCGACGGGCGCGGTCAGCGGTGGCACGGTGCTCTACGTCGCCGGCGACGGATTCAACGACCGCTGCCGCATCTCGGTCGGCGGGATCCCGCAGCCGACGGACCTGCTGTCCACGGGCCTGCTGGCGACCGTCACGCCCCCCGGCGAAGAGGGCGGCACCCCCGTCGGTGTGCTCGGCTGCGGCGACGGCACGGAGTGGGAGGCCGCGCGCCCGTTTGTCTACGTCGACCCCGAGGGGCTGCCCGGCGGCGTGAGTGGTGGCGAGATCGACGGCGAGATTCGCGTGTCCGTGCGCGAGTTCGGCACCAACGCGCCCATCCCGGATGCCACCGTGCAGGTGTCCGTGCGGTCCGGGACGCCCTTTGTCGGGCTCACGGATTCCGCGGGACAGATCACCTTCACCGGCGACGAGCTCGTTGGCCCGCAGACCGTGTCGGCGTGGGCCGAGGGGCGGTCGGCCGAGACCTACGTCGACGTGGACGCGCGGGACGTCACGCTGATGCTGACGGCCATCCCGCCCCCGCCGTGTGACCCGAGCGATCCGGACTGTCTGCCGCCGCCGCCGCCGCCGCTCGCCGAGATCATCGGCTTCGTCACGGGGCTGCGAAAGGTCGTCGATCCGCCGCCGGGCGCCGTGCTCGCCGCGCGGCTCGAGACGACGCGTCTGTCGCCGGGGTACGCGAACCCGGACCCCGGGCCCGACGCCACCGTGTACGAAGAGGGTCCCTTCCGCCTCGTCAGCCGACTCGGCGACGTCGCCCTCATCGCGCTCTGTGGCTACGAGATCGTCGAGACCGGCGAGTTCGTGCCGCTGGCGATGGGCGTCGAGCGCGGCCTGCACTTCACCCCCGCGAACCTCGAGCACCGCACCACGATCGACTGCAACATCCCGCTCGAGCAGACCCTGTCGGTGAAGCTGACCGACGCGCCGGACCTGCTGCCCCCTGCCGGACCGGACGACGTGGTCGGTGTCGGGTACCCGGGCATCTACCGCGCCCGGACCATCTTCGACTTCGGTGGTGAGGGCGTCCTCGAGTCGCTGCTGCCCATCGAGGGGCGCTCGACGATTCTGAACGGCGGCCGGTTCCCCGCGCTGCGAGGCCCGCTCGAGGGCGTGTTCTTCGACGTGATTGCCGGCGTGTACCCTGACGTCGCGACGCTGCCGTACGCCGAAGGCTGGGCGCACGATCTGCGCGGCTACGACCGGCTCGTGGTGACGCCACCGCTGCTGGCGGTGCCCGAGATCGTCATCCCGACGATCGAGAACCCGCGGCTGATCGATGGCTATGTCGAGTGGACGATCGACGACACCCGCGCGCGCCCGGACTTCTACTACATCTCGGCGAACTCGGCGGGCGCGAGCTTCCCCCGGTGGTTGCTCTTCGTGCCCGGCTCGTCGCGTTCGTTCCACCTGACGGATTTTGCGAGCTTCCGCGAGTCGATCGGCGACATCCCCGGGCCCGGCGAACCGGCCAGGACGTTCTCGGTCTACATCCGCGCGGTCGACGTCGAGGCGTTCGATTTCGACGACTTCAATCGCTACGCGCTGCGCTCGCGCAACTGGCGGTCGAGCTCGGTGATGTACCGCAACGTCACCCTGGCGGCGGGGCCGGCCCCTGAAGACGCGGCGACGCCCTGACGCCGCGTCGCGCTCGCAGCAGTCGCGGTGCGCATCCGTCCCGAGCCCTGCACGAACGAAGAACCGCGAGCGGATGCGTCGGCTCGCGGTCACTCGTACGCATCGGGCGCAGCGTGCGCGCCCGGTGTCAGTCGTCGAGCGGCTTGCGCAGCACGTGCTTCATGATCTCGGCGACGCACTCCTCGGGCGTGCACTTCGTCGTGTCGACGCGCACCTCGGGGTTCTCGGGGGCCTCGTACGGTGCCGAGATGCCCGTGAAGTTGCGGATCTCGCCGGTACGGGCGCGCTCGTAGAGGCCCTTCGGGTCGCGCTGCTCGCACACCTCGAGGGGCGTGTCGACGAAGACCTCGACGAAGTCTCCCTCGGGCAGCAGGTCCCGGATCATCTGACGGTCCGAGCGGTACGGCGAGATGAACGCGGCGATGGTGATGAGGCCGGAGTCGACGAAGAGGCGCCCGACCTCACCCACGCGGCGGATGTTCTCGCGCCGGTCGTCGGCCGAGAAGCCGAGGTCGCGGCACAGCCCGTGGCGCACGTTGTCGCCGTCGAGCAGGTAGCACCCGCGCCCCGCGCCGGTCAGCGTCTCGTCGAGCAGCGACGCGAGCGTCGACTTGCCGCTGCCGGACAGGCCGGTGAACCAGACCAGCCGACCCTGCTGGCCGAGCACGCGCTCGCGCGCACGGCGGTCGATGGAGTGGTCGTGCCAGACGATGTTGCGCGACGGCTTCGACATGCGCTTACTCGACGAACCGGGGGCCGAAGCCCGTTGAGGGTGCAGGCCGCCCGCGGCCCGCGTACGCGCCCGGGGCTAGCACAACGGGGTGTCGCGGGCCAACCCCGATTCGGGCTTCGGGTTGCAACGTCGGGCCGGCGTGTGCATCCAACCGGCAGACACACCCGAGGAGGTCCCGTGATCGAAGTGATGCACCGCAGCGAGAATCTCGTGATTCGACGACTCGACGATCGGTCGATCGACGTCGAGATCCGCTTCGCCTCGTCGTCGGCCCGGGGCACCGCCGAGGGCAAGTGCCCGCGCTGCGGCGGCAATGGTCGCCCCACGCACTGGGAGCTCGAAGGCCCCGACACCCGCGGCAACACCCTGTGGATGGCGTGCGACAACGCCGACGGCGCCTGCGAGAACGACGACACCGGCGCGCTCACCTGGGCCGTGCCGGTCGATTTCGCCGATGGGTGGGAGGAGCGCTGACCGCCCGACGTCAGTCGTCGTCCAGCAGGCTCATCTGGCGGGCCGGGGCCTCGTCGGCCCCCGGCGCCGGCACGAGGCCCTTCGGGTCCACCGGGCGCCCGCCGACGGGCAGGGCCCGCGTGATGCGGTTGATGCGAAACACCCGCTCGTCGCGGCGCGCGTGGCAGTAGGCCCGCACGTAGGTCTCGGCATCGAGCGCCCGCGGCGTGATGCGGCGGGTGTTCATCTCGCCGCGCCGCCGCGAGAAGTAGTCGATCTTCAGATCGAACCCTTCGGCGATGGCGCGTTCGACGAGCGCGACGACCGGCGCGTGCGGGTCGTAGTAGATCTTGTCGCCGCGGCGCACCGCCGCCGGCTGGCGCGGGGCCGCGCCGTCGTCCGTCGGGGGCGCGGTATCGGCCCCGGGTCCAAGCAGCCAGTCCATCACTTCGAACGCCTCGACCTCGAGGCGCATGACCTCTTCGGCCGTCAGCGACTCGGTGGCGCGAGCGACGAGATCGTCGATGACGTGGCGCGACGCCCGCGTCTGCCCGAACTCCGCCATCTTCTGCAGGATCATGGCGCCGATGGTGACCACCGCGTGGGCCTCGGGTCGCTCGATGCGCATCGTCGTGTGCGTGCGCACGAGGGGGCCCGCCGTCGGTCGCACGTCGCGGGGCGCGCGATCGGCGAGACGGTCGTTCAGCGGGCGGCGCGGCAGCTTGTCGCCGGGGCGGCTCATTCGGGGCCGGGGGCATCGGTAGGGGGTGTGTCGGACGCCGTTGGCGCCGTGATGGCGAGCTCGGCGTAGATGACACAGTGAACAAGTGTACCGTGCAATCGCCCGTGGGTCACGGCACGAAGCAGCTCGAAGCCCGGGCCGAACGCCAGCTCGACGTGCCCATCGTCGCCCGACACGCGTCCGCCGCCTTCATCCGTCTCGCAGCCGCCGAGGCAGGCGCGCAGGCGCAGGTCTTCGCCGTCGAGGGGCGGCGCGGTCATGCCAGCGTCCACGGCGATCGCGAGCGAGCGCGTCGGGCCGATCGCCGCGCGGCCGGCCATCCACGCGTGGGCGGGGCCCCACAGGCGGTGGGCGAGCCCCTCGCCGCGGGGCGTGCGGACAGCGCCGCCGATCGGCTCGAACGGCCGGCGCGCATAGATGACGTGCGAGCCGTCGACCGGCCCGACCGGCGCGAACACCGGGGTGAGGGGCCACCACGCGCGGCGCTTCGACCAGTGCCGCGTCGCGAGCATGTACCGCAGCCCGGTCTCGCCGGCGATCGTGCGTACGAGGGGGCGCGACACGCCGTCGATGGACTCGGACACGTCGAAGAGGATCACGACGTCAGCGTCGTAGTGCTCGAGGTCGGTCGTGATCCCGTCGATGTCTTCGCGCAGCAGGTGTTCGACCCCGACCCGCGCGTCCTCGGCGCCGACACGGGCGCCGAAGTCGATGTCCGCGACGACGACCCGCAGCCGCTCCGGATCCGTCGTCGGCGCGCTGGTCGTGCCGATGCCGAGCAGCTCGTCGGCTTCAGCGACCATCGCCTCGGACCGCGGGCGCGCGCCGCTCAGCGCGACGTACACGGCGAGCGCGACGAGCACGAGCAGAGCGACGAGAACGGCGAGGGTGCGGCGGCGCATCGGCAGATCGGCCGGGCAAGAGGGCAGGGCAGCCGCGGGATTCTGGGGCGCGCCGTCGATCGCCGCAAGCACTGTCCGACAGGCCGGGTTGTCCACCGGGACGACACCTGCCAGGCTGGCGCGCACTCGCTCGGGCTCGTCCGCGCGTGCACCCGGTGTGCAGCGCGAGACACACGCAGAAGGAGGTTCTCGTGCGTAGCACTGCCCAGCGCCTCGCGGCGCTTTGCCTCTCCGTCGCTCTCGCGGTCGCCTTCGGTGCGCCGCGTTCGGCCGACGCCACGACGATGGTGTTCGCCGACGTCGAACAGCTCACCGAATGGAGCGACATCGTCGTCGTCGGCCAGATCGCCGACGCCCGCGTGTACCGCGGTGAGATGGGCCACATCACGACGGACTGGACGGTCGTCGTCGAAGACACCTGGAAGGGCGAAGCCGCCGACACGCTCGTGTTCTCGCAGTGGGCCGGCACGCTCGACGGCGAGACGCACCGCGTGCCCGGCGACCCGGAGTTTCGGACCGGCGAGCGCGTCGTGCTCTTTCTGCACATCGGTGAAGAGGACGGCGTCGTGGCGCTCACGGCGATGTCGCAGTCGGTGTTTCGGCTCGAGCCGCAGCTGACCTTCGAGGTGCCAGGCGCCGACGCGCTGACCCCGGTGACCCCGACGATCGCGGGCACGCCGCAGGTGCTCTCGCTCGACGACGTCGTGGTGGCTCCGCCCACCGCGCCCCTGCCGGCGCGCGCGGAGTGGACCGCGACGCGGCACTTCACCGACCTCGGGTTCTACAACGACGCGAACGGCGAGGTCGTCGACCTCGATGACGCCGAGTCGATGTCGCTGCCGACGCTTCGAGCGCGCGTGCAGTCGGCGCTGGCGACGGAGGGCGAGTGATGAAGACCCTGCTTCGCACCCTGATCCTGGCCGCCGCGGCGGTCGGTCTGCTCGTCCCGGCCGCGGCGTCGGCGTACACGACGCTCGACGGCTGCAACCCCGTCTGGACGACCCAGCCGAGCCCGTACCACGTGAACTCGAGCGGCTACAGCCGCATCGATCTGCCGACGGTCGAGTCGATCTTCGAGACCGGCTTCGACGCGTGGACCGAGCCGTGCTGCTCGGCGTGGCGCGCGTCGTACTCCGGCCGCACGAGCGGTGTCGGTGAGGACTCGGACAACCGCCAGAACATCATCTCGTTTCGCGAGGCGTCCTGGCCGTCGCGCCTCGGCGACCCGTCGGCGACCCTCGCGGTGACGCTGACGATCTGGCAGTCGAACTTTCGCGGGGAGTGCGTGAACCTCACCGCCGACATGGTGTTCAACGCCGCGAACCACACGTTCGGCACGAGCGCGAGCCGCGGCGTGACCGACCTGCTCGCCGTCACCACCCACGAGCAGGGCCACTGGCTCGGGCTCGGGCACAGCCGTCTCGATAGCGCGACGATGTATTTTCAGTACTTCGGCGAGGACGGGCGGTCGCTGCACCCCGACGACATCGACGGCGTGTGCGACCTCTATCCCGGCGACTGCGGCTGCAGCTCCGACGCGGACTGTGACATCCCCGGTGAGGAGTGCATCGGCGGCACCTGCCAGCGCCCGCCGTGCGCGACCGACGGCGACTGCCCCGAGGGACTCGCGTGTGTGGCCGGCGACTGCATCGTGCCGCCCTGCGTGACCGACGCGGACTGCCTCGGCGCGCAGATCTGCGACGACGGTGACTGCATCATCGACGCGGACTGCCCGACCTGCCTCGCCTGCACCGCGAACGACGACTGCGGCCCGGGCTGGCTCTGCGCCGGCACGGACGGCACCGTCCCCGGGTTCTGCACGAAGCTCTGCTCGGCGCAGTCGGATTGCCCCGGCAACTCGGCGTGCTTCGGCATCGAGGGCGAGGACTTCAACCTCTGCCTGAACGACGACGCGAGCGACGTCGGGCTCTGCCACGACGGCTACGTCTGCACCGAAGAGCCGTCGGCGTGTGGCGACTGCCCCGCGGGCCAGGTGTGTGACGAAGACGCCGGCGCCTGCGTCGAGCAGCCCTGCATCGTCTGCGAGACGTGCGAGACTTCGGCGGATTGCCCCGGTGGCGAGTGCCTGAGCGACGGCACGCGGGACCTGTGCTTCCTCGAGTGCGGCAGCGACGCGGACTGCCCGGGCGACTCGGCGTGCCTCGAGGTACCGCTCGAAGGCGGCGGGTCCGTGGATCTGTGCCTGAACGCCGATGCGGCGACCGCCGGCATCTGCCCTGACGACTACACCTGCGGCGAGGGCGGCGGTGGGCCGACGGACCCGTGCGATGGCGTCACCTGTGGCGCGGGCGAGGTCTGTGACCCGGCCACCGGCGCCTGCGTCGACGACGGATCCGGCGGCGGCGGCACGGACTGGCCCGGCGACTGCCCGGTGTGCGCGCCCTGCGCGACGGACGCCGACTGCGGCGCCGGCGGCGAGTGCGCGAACCTCGGCGGCGGCAACGTCTGCATCCTGTCGTGCGACGCGGACCCGAACAGCTGCCCCGGCAACACCGAGTGCTTCGAGGTCGACGCAGCCGGTGGCGGCACGCGCCGCATCTGCCTGAACGACGACGCCGGCGCGTCCGGCGTATGCCCGGCCGGCTTCGTATGCGACTCCACCGCGGGTGGTGGTGGCGGCGAAGACGCGGGCGGCGGTGGCTCGGACGCGGGCGGCGAAGACGCCGGCGGCTCCGAAGACACCGGCGACGTGGCCGCGGGCGGCGAAGAGGACGACACCGGCGAAGGCGGCGGCGTGCCGATCTACCAGACCGGCAACGGCTGCGCCGCGGCCGGCAGCGGCGCAGGAGCCGGCTTCGGCGGCCTGCTGCTGGCGCTGGTCGCCGTGCGGCGCCGCCGGCGGTAGGCCGCGCGCCCGCACCGCGTCGGAACGACGAATTCATCCTCAGGGGCGGCGCCCCGCGCCGCCCAAACGCCCCGCGCCGCCCATGCGTCTCGCGCTCCCCGGATGCTTCGATGCGTCGGGCGGCGCGGGGCGCCGCCCCTGAGGGCGATGATGGGCATTCGGCGGATGCGCGCCGTATCGCTCCCGCGTTCGCGATTCGACGCCCCTCGCACCGCGTCAGATCGACGAATTCATCCTCAGGGGCGGCGCCCCGCGCCGCCCGAACGCCCCGC